>Ga0115851_100139_pt1 | contig 24587 bp, 16 predicted proteins | sample InSIn2gowninarea_FD_83865 | JGI IMG/M metagenome (GOLD analysis project Ga0115851, IMG submission 83865)
TGCTTAGTCAATTGTGACAATTTGGTTATATTGTCAACTAGCAAAAGAGGTGATATTTACAGCATAGGCATTTTCATTAATAAATTAGGTTCATACTTTATTAATTATGCATTATTTTGATACTTCTACAGCAGCTTTTCAATTTCAAACATAGGGTATATTAGGAATTGATGGAATTTCATTATGGTTAATTTGGTAGGTTAATATGTTAATGCCTATTGTTATTTTAAGTAGTTGGAAAGCTGTTAATATTCTGATTAAACCATTTGTTATTCTTTTATTATTTATTAGTTTTTGGTCAATTGCTGTATTTATGGTTTTAGATCTTTAGTTATTTTATATTAGTTTTGAAGGAGTATTAATTCCAATGTTTTTCTTAATTGGTTTTTATGGTGGCCGTAATCGTAAAATTCATGCGGCTTATCAATTTTTTCTTTATACTTTATTTGGTTCTTTATTTTTATTTTTAGCTTTAATTGTTTTATATTTAGAAACAGGTACTACTGATTATCAAGTATTATTAACTATTCCTATTTCTGAAAATCGTCAATATTTTTAGTGGATGGCTTTCTTTATTTCTTTAGCAATTAAAATCCCGTTACTACCTTTCTATATTTGGTAGCCTAAATAAGTTAATCCTTGGGCTAGTTAAATCTTTCTATATGCTGGAATCCCCTAATAGCCCTCAACTACAAAGTTATGCCTAACATATCCGTAGTAAAATGTTTTGGGATTGGGGAATCAGCAGGTAACCAAACCCGGCAATTAAATATAGCTGGTAAGTAGGACCCTCAACGACTACACGAGAGAAATATTGCTAATACTGTGATATTATGATATAGTCTAAACTTAGCACGAAAGGTTATGAGGTATAATAGGCAGGGCATGTTTATATTTGTTATCCTATATTTATTCCTGGGTAGTTTTTTTGGTAGTTGTAGTACATTTTTCGTCGTAATAAATCAATCGTTCTTTCGAATAAATCTAGTGCTTTAATCTTAGGGTAAAGGCTACAAGGGTTAAATGAAGATATTAGTAATAAAGCCCGAGCTTCTTATATATTAACCCCCCTCACATGGTTTTTATTTTGTAATAGGTATTGTAACTACTCTTCACACTAAAGTTTACCCAAGTGGAACCAAATATTATCTTTATATTACAAGCAATTATATGCCTTTGCTTGCCAGTATGGTTATCCCTTAGATGCATGAGTCTATGGCTTATTAGGGAATCACTGGTACAATTATTTCAACAAGGGAGGGTCACACTGAGGCTCCAACAGCAGCTTCTGTAATTTTAGCAGCTGTGTTATTAAAATAGGGAAGTTATGGTTTCATTCGTTATTCTATTCCCTTATTTCCAGATGCTTCAACTTATTTTACACCTTTAGTTTGTACTCTGTGTATTCTAGGTATTATTTTCAGTAGCGTTGCTTGTTTAGCACAAACAGATATGAAAAAAATTATTGCTTATAGTTCTGTTGGTCATATGAACACCGCAACTATTGCATTATTTACTAATGATTATCATGGTTTAAGTGCGGGTGTTTATTTTTTAATATCACATGGTTTAATTTCAAGTGCTTTATTTATTTTAATTGGTGTTTAGTATGATCGTTATCATACCCGTACTATTAAATATTATCGTGGTTTAGTTATGATTATGCCTATTTTTACAGTTATATTTTTACTATTTACTTTTGCTAATATTGCTGTACCTGGTACAAGTGGATTTATTAGTGAATTTTTAACTTTTTTAGGTGCTATGAATCTTAACCCTTTTGTAGCTATTTCTGCAAGTGTTGCTATAGTTTTAGCTCCAGCTTATGCTCTTTGGTTTTTCCATAAAATTTCTTATGGTTCTTTTACTAATTATTTACCTACTATTTACCAAGATATTACTGCTAAAGAATTAAATTTAATATTACCTCTTTTATTTTTTACATTCCTTTTTGGTATTTATCCTGGTTTAGTTTTTGAATATCTTCATATGTCCTGCTTATCATTGCTTCACTAATTTACATCCTACTATTCAGAGGGATGAATCCTATAGGTATATCAATTTCCGTTTATATTGGGGTTTTACTACTGATGTAGTAGGCTAAGGTTTATAATATTATATATACATCACTTGAGATGTAGCCATATAACCATGAAAAATTGGGATTTTTCCCCTATTGAATCAAATTAATAGTTGTAATATTTTATGACATTTGGTACTAGAGTAAATCTTCATTTGGTTGCATTCTATATTTGGGGTCCTTTTTTCTAGTATGTGCCACTATTTTATTATATTAATAAGATCTTACACAGGAATTAATTTAGAGAGAATAAATCGAATAGCAGTAACAATGAATAAGGTAGGGCAATTTAGTATAATAAAGCACAGTTATTATTTCTTAAAACCACCTGAGCTTCCAGTTGCAAGTGTTTATTCTTGCAATGGCTCTATATCACAGGATACCCAGTATAATCGCTTTTATCATACCCGACCTTATATTTACTCAGATAAAAATATCTGGAATCCTACTCAGAAGATAAAGAGATTGCTGAGTATACAATTTCAGATCCTAAAAGATACTCCAAATTATGTAGGAGTATTTTAGAAAGATCCTGGTAAATACGTAGGATCAATTTCAACAAATTGGGCCCAATTTAGTTATTGTGTTTATTCCTTGTATCTGTATTAGCGCCCTATACGGCGGCTCAATTAAAAATTTATCTTTATAACGTTGGGCGGAAATTAAATATTCCAAATTGCATTTATACTGTATAAATGGGAGTAGGATGTATTGAGACTTGATGACTAAGGGGGAGCTGCTATTAATATAAATCGTGCATATAACTTGCTGTTCATTTCACGTATAACCAGTGTATTTTATTTCATTGGGAGGAGTCTTATAGTTAGCTGCTATACTGCGTCATATCAAATTCCTCGTATATAAATTGTAGTCAGAGTAGTGCGTACATTCTGACCATCAAATGATTGTCTCAATATTAGAGCCAATACCATAGCTAGAGTGGTGCAGCCGTTTTAAATAGGGGCTTATCCTTACAGGTTCTTGATTGAGTAATAAAGGTCATTTTCATAAAATGGAACCTATTCAATAACGGGCAGTACATGCCCTCCGATAGGAGGGAGGAAGCTGTTAAATCAGGTAAGGGAAATTTTTTTAGCTAACAGAGTTTGTGATTTTTAAAATTATCTCATTTTATCTTTTTTTTGTCATATCTACGGTATATATGGTCTGATTGCTAATAATAAATACTTTGCTTATTAACTGCTCGCACGATCTTATAAAGGTCCCTTTGGTGCTTCTCCTCCCTATGTAAATTAAATTTTTATTTAAGAAGAGTAAGGATAAATAGACTATATTTAACCAGCAAGTCTTTTAGATCTTTTATGCTTTTAACATTTTTGCTGTTCAAAATTATCGGTATTTTAGTCTCACCTCCTGCGACTATAAACAGACTAACTCTTAATGGCTACACCTTTCATACTATTTTATCTTCAAGACAATACTTATATCCACATTAACCAAAATAAACCAAAAATACCATAAATTACGAGATGCTAGCTAATATAAATTGGTTATACCTCATGCTTTAAACAATTGGGACTATCTACCCAACCATTACATACGTAATAACCAGTAGGGTATGCAGTGTTGGTATATTTTACAATTTAAGTCGATTTACAACACAAAAGGTTTGGCGGTTAGGTCCCCGCTTGGAGGTTGGCCTTACTAATCCAAGTATTCCCATGGCAACGTGGTTATTTCACGATTGTAAATTATCCATACCACAAAAATATGTCTTTTATAAGTTGTATTTTATTCTTTAACTCAACTATTGGTTTCCGTAAAGCAGTATTAACTTCGTACCCTTATTCTATTTTTCTACTTTATTATTATTACCTTAGGCTTACACACCTTACTCTTGCTGATTTAACCAAAATGCTTGTATAAATTTATTATATAGTCGTATTAATAACCTTAGTACACTCAACACAGATAACTCAAATTGACTTTATTAAGATTTCCCACCCTTTACAGGAATTCCCACATTCGTTAGGAGGAAACTATGGTTTAATTGATTTATTATTTTTGCAATATAGGGTTACATCAATTAGCCACATCCTTAAATATAGAGTGCGACATTTTTAATAAATCTATTTTTTCAATATATTACCTTTTCCCGGAATGTCTTGATTTAATACGATAATCTATAACTCAGTAGCTCTACCTAACTCTTATTTTATTTGCACTATATATTACCTATATAGCTACCTCTACTTCATATGCCCTAAGGGTCTAGACTTACATACTTACTTATGTTTTTAGTATTTTCTTTCCAATCTTTTATACTACTAGCTTAAAATCCTTTATTTCCCCTAATTCTCCCGACCACCAATGGTTAATTCCAGACCAATAGCATGACAAAACACCAGTATCGTAATGTAAAACCTCTTTATATGGGATAGGTTGTGCCGACTCCTAAATACCATAAATTAGTTGAATTTATTATCGGTTGAATTTTCACTTATATCTACACCAAACTACCAAATTTAGGTTTATCTCGGCTTCCACCCTAGGGGGTAGCAAATTCCTGCCGGGTGTATCAAAATCACTATTGGGTGTATCAAAATTAGCATTTAATTGTTTTATCTACATCAGACTATACTTGGTCAAATTCTTCATTATTATTGAGATAATATTAATTAGATAATACTTTTTATTTGTTAAACTAAACCCCCTAAACTTAACTTATAAAATAAAGAATAGATATCTAAAGATTCTAGGGTTGATGTACGCCTCAATGAATGGGTGTAGCAAAAAATGATTTAATCCACCATCATCTACATCAGGCTATACTTGGAAAACTAGTAATTGGGTGTATCAAAACCAGGTTCCAGTTAAATTTAAAACCTAGATCTACATGTAGATAGAAGATGTGACAGGTTGTCAGTACCCTCTGGTACTGCTACCGAGTTTAACGGTGACTTCCCTATTAAATAAAAGGATTAATTAGAAGGAACAAAAGATTTAATGAAAATCGATTCCGGGGCAAATTTACTATAAGAATAGCTAGCAATATGAAGAGAATTATTAATTGGAGAATGAGAAAGTAAGCCTAAATTAGCATAGTACTTACCATTAGTACCGCGTTGGTAGGGTAAGTTCCAACCTAATTGATTATTAATCAAATCGTTAAGATCAGCCCCAAAAATACGAACAGGTAAAGGTGTGATTCCATTAGTCTGACAATAATCGAGATAAGCAGCATAAATTGAACGGCCACCAAAGAAGTCAGCGTATTCCCAGGATTTTAAAGAAGGGTCGCGAAGGGAAAGAGGAAGTTTAGCCTACCACCACAGAATCATTAGCATTTCTTATTATTTAGTTCCACTATAATTCCAGCAATTTTATATGGCCGCTGTGCCAGCGGCTACTATTAAAACCTTTTGATATTATCATAAATTTCACACCTAGGAAGGCACTAACCTGATTACAATTTGGCTAGATTCCATACCACAGAAGGACAATTTGATTATTGGCAGGACTGACTATTACCAGCAATTCCAGCTAAATTCTTAGATTTGACGCTACGCTTTTGGCTCCTGCAATTTGGTTATGACGCAGCACAGCTGCTACTAGGGCCGCCATAGGCGGCTAATATACCGCCCTACGGGCTCTCATATCCCAGACAATATGAATTTTTTTATATGGCCGCTGCTCCAAGCAGCGGCTAGGATGAGACAATTTTTGACTCTTCGAGTTGCCGCCGATCATAATAAATCTTTTATTTTCTTGCTACTCATTACTAGAGCCATTTTTTGGCCGCTGGGGCGGCTATCCTTGAGACAATTTTAGCGCCGAGGCGGCTACTTATTGATACATTTTATCTCGCAGACTCGATAAAAATAAAAATATTTTCAAATTTATCCTCGCCCGCGAATGAAACAATTATTATGAGAGAATGATACCAATTCTACAAACCACCCTAACAGCAGCTCTCTAGACTTGCTGCACTCTCCATACTACCTTTTAGAATGCGCCCTCTATATTTGAGCCACTCTGCCCCAGTCCAAATTAAACTTCTACTGTAAGGAGAAATATTTACGCCTGCAATTAGCTTCATCCTTTTGCTCTTGACTCATCCTTTAGACTTTTAATTGTTTCTTTTTTTTCCTTTCATTCTTATTGGGACCCGACCCGGAAATTTGTTGAAATGAGATGCGAATAGTTCCCTAGGCTGAAAAAATCAATGATCCAAAATAATTGAGGATGGCTCATAAGTAGTCAAAATGTTTCAATAAATAGCAGCCCTGCTGCTCTAATAGTCGTTAGCTATTCTAGATTTATTCTATTAATAGTCTATTTTCAGGAATGTAAGCAGCCTCCTTCAGGAGGTTAATTGACAACGAGAAGGATAATAAAAGAGAAGAAATAGCCTTAATCTGCCTTGATAAGTAAATCAAATTGAGTTTAATTGGAAATCAAGATGGAGAGTGAAAGTGCCTCCAATTAAATAATTGCAGTTGGTATGAGGTCTGCCAATATGGAAGGATCATCCATGCTGGAGTCTCTCAATACTAATTGTGTCCCTCCTCCAGTCCTCAGATCTGCTCCTATTCTGAGTTAATAGCAGGATGTCAATTTCCTATCAATACTCACGTCCTTTTTATTCTAAGAGCTTAGAGGTGAAGAGGATTTTCAGGGTTTTCCTAGCTATAACAAATAAGGCGTTATCTCTCCATTTGGAGCATATAGACAAAAGTGATTTTAATATGAAAGAATAACCAACAATGAGCGAATATTGTCAGTGCCTCTATATTGCTAACCAATTTTAAAACTCTCTGATCATTAATGACCCTTTCACACAAGAAGACTTTATAATTCATTAGCTGGAAGTTAATCCCATGAACAAGTTAATAAACACAAACTTTAGCACCAAGACAAGGATTGTACATGATGAGTAACTAAGTGGTTCACTCTGTAACTAGAATAAAACTAAATGAATCTTTATTTTTAACTAATTTCTGTTTGTGTTTAAAGACAATTTTGTTAATTTGCTTTAGGGAGTGGTGCCCTATTTTTCTTGCTTTCCCTATTATTTATACAATAACTAGTTATTTTATTGCAACATCCCTATAAAATACCATTCTCTTCATGAAGTCCTATCTGCCAGTTAAAGGTTAAGTGAAACCAGTGAAATTCCCAGGATTAAACTGGTCAATGTTCAGATTAGTTATTAATGGGTCTCCCAATAAATTAGGAGTATTTAAGTTGGTTAAGAGTCCGACCCTTTTACATTGTAGTTGGTCGTCAAGCTAATCCAGTACGGGATTTAGTACTTTTCTTCCATCTGTACTCATCTTTTTTGTCTTTAAGGGGACATTAGGACTTTATCTAATTTGGGAATTTGTCGTACCACTTTTCCGTATTTAATGGTGGTGTAATTTACGATTTTAGTTTTCATAGTGTCTGCGTTTACCGCATGCCCCTTTAAGTACAGCATCATCATGTTTATCCTTTATAGATCTAACTATTTTATTCTGTGGGAGGTAAATCCTAATAAAAAGGGATTATAATGTGCAGCATCCTTAGAGTATTGGTAATAATCTATTTAACCACCTTATCTCACGCTAAATTCTTTATATTTGGAGGGTAGTTGCTGGTGGGTTAAATGCGTTACACCTAATACAAAATTAAGATTAAAGACTAACAATCTTATACTTTGGTTCATTATAGTTAGCTGTCTGTTGGCGGCATCCTTAAGGCAACTAGCAGAAGGTTAAGTTTTGATAATAAATTTCTATATAATACAATATTTATTTTATAGGATGAGGTGTGCAATACCTCGCCATTACCATTGAATATTATAATCAATCCCCAAAATGCTATCCTCCTTATAAATGCACTGAAAAAGAGTTTCAATCAATCCATTTCAGACTTTTAAAGAGACCAGGAAACGCCTTAACAGTATCATCAGAGATAAGGGAGAAATAACGAAAAACCAAAAAATAATATATGGAATAGTTAAATATTGTCAGAATTCAGCATAAATTTAGGTCTTTTAGATTGAGATATTACCCTTTACATCCAGATAACAAATAGTCAGCATTATTAGGATTAAAATAAGTAATAACCAAAACACAAAGCTAATCAATGTACGGACGCATTACCGGAATCATCAATTTTAATAATAGCAAAAATAGAAGTAATATAGTGCCAAACATTGGGTGAATAAATCATTTTTAAGATCTCTTATTTTAGTTAATAATTTTACCTCTATTTTATTCAATTTAACGGCTTTCCTGAATATTAATACTTCTGCCTTAATCAATTTAAGATAATCATTAATCATATATGACTATCCAGTGTCACTATAACGAGGCCAGCCTTTCTGTCCTTTATGTTCTTCAGGATGATAAACCGTATGTTTTTTATCCGATGTCACATAGAATATTTCATCTTTACGCTCTTCTTCTTTATCCCAAATAACCAAACCTTCCTCCTTACCCTCACTTTCTTTATCTTTAGATGTATTAGTTTTATATTCTAAAACTCTATTTGCTTGAAATAATACTCGCTCCATAATATTTGTATCTAATGGTAAATTTTTACCATTTATTACAACAAGAGAACCAAATAACATATGCCAAACTGCTATTAATTCTATTAAAAATAAATTAAAGAGTAAAGTAGAATTTAAAGAAATAATATAAATTGAACTATTAAAAATAAACCAAAGAACCATACAACAAATAATTAGATAGATCTAAAAAATATATCTTACAGAAAGATTACAAAATGTAACTTTAATTAAGGCAGCGAAGATTAATTCTACAATTTGAGCAGCTCCGACTCGAGCAATTCTTACATAACCAGCACCAATTAGTTTAGCAGCCATTAACATTTTATATTTTTATTTATCATTCTTCCCCCCCCCCTTTTTTAAAGGCACTCCCTCTAAAGATATTCTTAAAGATAATCAATTTAAATAGTAGCTCATTCTGGTCATAGGGTAGTAACAGGTCAAGACACTTTTGACCATTTATGTTTCATTCTAAGTTCTTTTTATGAATTTGTAATGAGACATTTGTATAATGACGAACGAGGCTATATTACCTAAACTGTTCATACCTTGCTGTTTTAGCTGTTACACATTTACTCTAAGATTATTTGGTAATATAACTATTTGGTCTACTAGTACCCAGCACGTATAATCTATGATATTTAGTACATAAACCACTCAATCAGTTTCAGCTACACCTAAGATTCATAAATGATTCAATATAAAATCTTTAGAACTTACCCTCTGAAGAAAACTAATAGATAAGTATGTGGGAAACTCGTCAAAAAACCCTCTCTCCCCTAATAGAGCATTTAAATTTGGTTATTCTTTATACTGTTATGTTTATAATGCAGAATCTACAACTAGTAATGAAAAAGAAATAAGCGAGGAAAATAACAACTTACATGACGTGGACAATTCGCCTATTCAACTTATTGACCAGTTAAAAGGGTTGTATTATCTTAACCCTGTACTATCCTTAAGTTTAGCGATCACTTTATTTTATTTTGCTGGAATACCACCGTTAATAGGATCCTTTGGTAAACAGATAATTCTAAGCGCAGCGATTGATAACGGTTAGATCTTTATATTGCTTGTTTGCCATTTTAACTAGGGTTATAAGTGCGGTATATTATCTAGCGATAATTAAAATACCTTTTTAAAACAGACTGTACTGAACAGGGTGTATAAATACTATAGGTTACAAGGGCGGTACTTGCGTAAATTTCTCTTATACGGGCCCCATTTACTTTACATGAGATAAACATCAACTTTACACTGTTGGCAAATGGTTATCACTTTAATTTAATAAAGTTGTAGCTGCAATAGCCATTGTTGTAGAACATTAGCGTTGGTTCACCTGTTTCTTCTATTAATTACCACTGCCAGTTGGAGGAGGATTAAGGATTGGACCACTCGATGCCAATAATCTTAAGCTAAAATTAGACAAGTAAAACTTCAACTTAAACTAATAAATGAAGCCATACCCTGACCATTGATTTACTAACCAGCTGCAGCTAAGAGATCTTAAATAAATGCAGCAATTAATAGTTAATTTCATTGGACAGATTCCCTGCTATTAAAATTATAACCATTTTGGAGGGTAAACCCTTAAATCCCTGGGCCAATTTACTGGGAATGATGATTTTTCTTCTAGTTTGGTGCTGGTATAGTGCTTGATTTTTTACATATATCTTGTTATGTTTTCACCTCTACACTCTTGCCCAATTTAAGAATTATTGTTGGAAGGGCCTAACCCTTGAATAAGTACCCCGGTATTAATACATCTCTTTATTCATACTTTGGCTACAATCAAATATTCTTCGAACTGAATGCTCTTTACAAAGATATCGAAGGTAAGTTTTTAAGGTTTTATGACAACAACACCTAAGGCAATAACCGGATAGGGTTATTAGGGGAGATACCAGCCGTTACTAGTGTGGCAGCGTTAAGTATAGCGGAATGGAGCCCAACACTATAGCTTAAGAAACGGACAATACCTAATAAGCAGTGTAAATATTATAACAACCAATAATAGGACTAATGCAATAGATATAGAATCAGTAACCAATTTATCTCTTTAATATGGAAGTAATGGTAGGAGATTGGCATTTATTTATTATATCATCTTGGGTATAAAAGGCCGTTACGTATAAGACCATGAATTCCTGTTATAATCCTTCTGTTCTGTTTTCCTTTTTTTTCTTGTTAATTCTTTTACTATGATTAATATAAGTTTTATCATTTAATATTATTACTAGTGCTTTAGGTAAACTTAATAATATTTAAGGGTAAGAGTTTAGATTTAGCTAGGTACATTAACATAACATGAAGATTGACTAGCATTAATAATTGCATGGATTATTAAGAATTATTTAAAAGGTTTTTCATACTTTCCTAGTTAATTTTAGTATAAATATAAAAAGTCATAATAGGAATAATTACACAGCCACGGGACTTAAACCTTAAATGTCAATTCTAATAGTAACATTCTGAGAAAAAGCCAGTTAAAGCAGTAAATGGCTGTTAATTATATCTGGAGCACAAACATTGGCCATTAACAACGATCACAAATTTACAATTCAGTAATAAATTTATAAACTAGGCTAACCTGCCTAACCAAATACTCACCTAAACTAAACAAAAGGTTAACTACACGTCTATGGTAAATACTAATCCTTCCCATTATTATTATAACCTCGTAAACCGATTAGCTCTAAAAACTAAAGGGCCGTATTACAACACAAGGAGCACGAATTACCCCTAATAATCTAACCGTAGGGTATGTTAGCTTATAATTATAACATTTAAGTTATACCTGGCTAAGATTCACGGAATTATTGTTGTTTTCATCCCTTTTTGGAATTGATGCCGACACTATAAACAAATTGCGATTTTAATCTTTAACAATTAAATGGTTATAATACCATGGCCACGGTAAACGTCCTTTTACTTTTAAAGCTACAATATGAATATTTCATGAGCTCATTAAGGGAAAGAGCTGCGTAATCCTAAATAGAATAAAATAGCTGCTAAGAAGTTGTATAAAAATAATTAACCATCCTTAATGGTTGTAAGGGCGGAACTAGCAGGATAGTCAGGTCATGAAGATCAAGACCAGGCTAATACACGTTATTGATGAGGCAGAAATACAAATTAGAGTAAAGCACCAGACTTAGCCTGAGAGGATGAAGGGAGCAAGAAACTGGGAACAGTTTTAAAGGGCCCGTATTTATGGTTTGGTTAATATCTCAAAAAGATCTAAATTCTTAAGGAATTGAGACATAAATGACGCAAGAATGTTGCGATATCTTTAGGTATTGAACACGATATGGATAGATTGTATAGCTTAATGTATCAGAAATAGGATAGAAAGGAATAAAGGCTAAGAGACATGATGGATATTAGCCAGAGCTCATCACATCAAATAACCAATTATAATATCAACCATATTTCTCTCTACTTATATTACGATTGAACTTTCTATAGTCATAGCGTTAACGCTTCTTCCCACTTTCAAAGTAGATCTACAGCAAATGCTAGTGACTAGGCCCTCAGGTATGGAACTTGTATATAAAGGAATATTCCTCTCTAGTTAACACACAGCCGCTATGTTCCTTGGATCACTTAAAATTCTCATCTTCCTATTCACTACAAGATAATCGGGGAGTTCTCTGCTACTTGTCTGTGTATTTCATTAGTATTGTTTCAATACTTCCCTTCCATTCTTCTGAATGGTTACGCCAATAAATTATGATTTATCTTTACATGAACAACTATATCTTAAGATTACTGCCATACTATTAAAGTAGCTTTTGTTGGAGGCAAGACGACTCATCAAACCTTAGGACATCACCACAATTATTTAATTGTAAACATATTGAAGAATACATACTCCAGACCTAAGGGTTACCTTTAATATATAAATAATGGGAGTTGTCAATCCTTATAAGGAGTAGAAATACTGCCAAGATTAAAGTATAGGAATTCTAAGACATATCTTTCAGTTATTTTCGTAGCCACCTAACCAAAGTATGATTATTAAAAGGTAATTACTCCGTTAGAGACTTTGTGTTATTGAGCCCTTTTTATTATATTGGTATTGCATAGCGATATCATCTACGTATCTAGCTATCTCCCCTCTCAAATATAGAATTACTGATGATAGTCTCATCCCAACATAAAATTGTAGCTATGCCATAGAATTTCATTAAATTTATTCTAACAAATGATATTAGGATTAGGATTAATGGTAAGTGTGTATTTAGTCTTCTTGGTTTTACCAGGAGCATTAAGTACAGGATCATCAAAATTAAAAAATCATATGGTAGGTAGAACAGCCATATTGGTTATAATAGTTTATTAGTTATTTATTTTAGATAGTTAGGTAAATTGGCATGGAGATGTAGTATTTATGGATGGGTTATGTAAAATTAATCCTATTATTTTAACTAGTGAAATATATATTTTATTATTAATTATAGCTATTTTACATTTACAATCTATTTATTCAAGACGTCCTGAATAGTTTTTATTACTTTAGTCTAATTTAATTGGTGTAATTTATCTGATAAGTAGTAATGATTGGTTAATCACTATAACAGCTTGGGAATTATTTAATTTATCTCTTTATTAGTTAACTTCTGTTAATTGTGAATCTGAAGCAGCATTATCCGCAGCTATTAAATATTTTTTATTAAGTGCCATTACAACAACCTTTTTATTACTTTCCGTAGCATTACTTTATGCTTTAACCGGTAGTACTCATTATGATAGTTTAAGTTAGTCTTAGACCATGATGGATCAAGATTTAATTCAATGGCCTTTATTATTAATGTTAATTCCTTTTTAGTTAAAATTAGGTGCAGCTCCTTTACATAATGTCAGTATTGATTTATATGATGCCATTCCTACCCCCATTACTGTTTATCTTATTAATATTTCTAAATTAGCAGTACTTTTATTTTTAATGCAATTAGCTCCTTAGTGGAGTTCTATTTATTCTACACATCATTTATTAATTATTTCTGGTGTTGCCTCTATGATAGTTGGTTCTATTGGTTTAGGTAGTCAATTTAAAATTAAAAGATTTTTAACTTATAGTAGTATTTCTCATCTAGGTTTTCTGATTCTTGCCTTAACCTCTCTTCAATTTGATGCATTTATTTATTATGCTATAATTTATTTTTTAAATTCCTTAACTATTTTTACTATATTATTATCTTTAGGACAAATTCATAATCGTGAAATCTTATTTATTCATCAGTTATCTGGTTTATGGAAAATGAATCTACCTTTAGCTCTTGTTTTTGCCTTAAGTATCTTTTCTCTTGCTGGTATTCCACCTATTAGCGGATTCTTCGCTAAACTTATTGCATTAGAAGCTTTAATGGCTAATGGATGGTTTATGATCTCCATTGTCGCTATTTTAACTTCCACTATTAGTGCTGCTAACTATCTCTATCTGGTTAAAGTCATTAATTTTGATCAACCTTTCAGTATCCTAACTCGTCCCATTTTTTTAACTCCTTCTATTTCTTATCTAATTAGTGTTTTATTTTGTTTTTCTGTATTCTTTATGTAGACACCCGCTACTTTCTTAATCTTAATTACTCAATTATTAACTTTAGATAATACTTATTTAGTAGCACTATTTTCATTTTCATTAAATAGTCGTAGATATTCCACAAAATCAAAAGGGTTTGGTATTTTACTTGTATATTTAATTTTTATTATTATCGGTATGATAATTTTTGGTTATTTTCATCCTATTTATGCTATGGATGAAGAAGGTCAAAGAATAATAGATAATTTTGATAAAGCAGTAAAAATAGTTGGAACTGGAATAGCTGTGGGAACAGCTATCGGTACTCTAGCAAAACGCCCTGTTTTCGGAGCGGGGATTGGCATTACTTTAGCAATGGGGGGTAGTTTATATAGACAAGTATTAGAGATAAACCAAATGCATCACTCAAGAGTACGTGCATCTTCTTTATAGACCAACTTTCCTCCCTTAAACCATGACGGAAATAATAGATCTTCCATTGACTTAGGTATATTTGATAATTAGGTATCTTTTTTTTATAACTATTTTCCTACTACACCAGAACTAGAAATATTATTTTGGGGTGTAGGTTTATTAATTATGTCTTAGTTTTTCTTATTATTAATTATTTTAAATCTTTAGTTTAAAATTTTTTATGTTAAATATATACAATCAAGAATAATTAATAAACAATTGTTATCTTTTTGTAATTTTTTTTAGGGATTAAGTCATATTACATTATTTATTTTTTTTTTTATTACAATTATTTGTATTTAGTTAAATATTTGGGGATTAAGTCTTATCTAGGAATTGGATCACTAGCATCTTTTATTTAACTCAACTGAGTAGCCTTAGGACTCATTAGAAAACTCAATTGATTAAGATACTTGACTAGTTCGATCTAGGGTTTTAACTGCTCTTTATTTTATTAAACAGTTAGTCAAGTATATACAGAGGTTGTATAAATATCTATTGGAGCTGTGCTTCCTTGCCTTATATTTGGCCTGTTTCCGTGTTGTATTGAGAACTATATATACCCTTGATGTTACCTAAAGTAAATATATAGGCAGAAGTATTAATACTTTCCAGGGTACCCAGCGGGAAAAATAACAAGAATTTTGTATGAGCTGTTTAGCTTTGAATCACTCTCCAATTTGTCCTACTTCTGCTTTACATCGTCCTCTTGTCTCATTTCATAGATTAAAATGATCTATTTATGGTCCCTTTGGGGTTTACCTTTTATAGGGCAGCCGCGGCCAGCGGCATCCTGACCCTGCAAATATTGTAATTTAGCATGACCATTCCACAATTTAGACTCTTAGGTTTGTGCTCCTGTAATTGGTGTATGTCTCTATCTAAATCTTGTTCCATTTCTCCTGAATTAGTATTCGTGTCTTTATAATATCGTACCGATGGTAGGCGGGACTTACCGTGCCCTTCAGTCTCCTTAATAGCTAGGTATCTATTCAGGATCCCTATGGGCTCAATTTATACAGAACTACGAGGGTAATACTAGCTATTAAAAACCTGCAGCCATTCTCCCCCCAATCGAGTAGGGATAAAGAGTAGCATAGGTTAAGTGAGTCAGGATAGTAGGGATAAAGATAGGTATAGCTAGATTAAAATTATCTCGCTACTAATTCCAATGTATCAAATCTTCAAATTGTGAGTAAATAAGTTTCTGCTGGTCTAAACTGAACCAGATAGAGATGTAAAAAATAGCCTAACAAGCTTAAAGATTAATGTAATAAATCTCAATCAGCTAATCTGTTTAACCTTTGGTTGTATTACTCGGGACCCTTACAGAGTTATTTAAGGAATAAAGACCTTATTTACAGTATCATACACATGGATGATAGTTCAATCTTAAATAGAATTTAACCCAATAAAATAGTGCAAGTAGTATTCATACATAATTGGTAAAACCATAGCTACAATTATAGAGTTCTACCAGTATTAGCGGAGTTAAAAAAATTTTTTTTTAACGCGAACCCAAAGCTAATCAATGCATCCAGTCTCAGGGATGAAGCCAAACGTTCCAGGATCAAATGAGCCCAACAGTAACGCTACAGATAGGTAAAGGGAAATATTTTAAACTGGAAACGGTCTTAAAGAACAAGGTCATAAATTAAGTAGTTAAATTTACGGCAATAATCTGACTTATCTGGTTGAGCCTACCCAAATAAATATTAAGGATTATAAAAAAATGTCCTCTGGTCTTGTTGTTCCCTCCCGTTACATTTATGTTTCTCCTCTATTGCTACTCCTTTATTTTATATTATTGGATTTCCATCCTCTTCCACGAGCGAGCCATAGATAGTATTATATTTGTACCAACCTATATTGATTTTGTTTATTGCAACCAGTAATGTTTTGGCATTGAACTTAACGGGCGTAATAAGGGATAGTAATACCCACAGTTAACAATATTGAATAATGTTAAACGATATGAGTAGGATTAGGACACCTTTATTGTTATGGATTAAAGAATTCAAGTAAATAACATAGGGCATTATACCAGCATAGGAAGAGGAGTGAATAGGACAAAAGGAAGCTGCAATTAAGTTAATATAATGTGATGTATAAATATGTGAAACAGCCCTCTATTGGAATAGCATTGGAACCTACGCATATAATAACGTGTTATGGAGTCTAACCAACTACCCATCTAAAATGTGGATAAAAGGAGAACTACTAGATTCTTGCGGTTATACATGAATAATTTATTATACTACCTATTTATATTTGAAAAGCTATATAATATATTACCTTTACTAGTGCATAAGGACCCTAGAAATTCAACTAGACCTCTATCTCAATAACGATTTAATTTGTACGTCTTACTTGACTATTTCGGCTATACCTTAAACATATGACCCTTAACGTTATTGAGGCGGTATTATCAGTAGTTGCCGAGACAAGATGGAACAGAACCACGACCGATTAAACGACAGGGATAATTAGAATTGTTGGATAAATTTCACTAGTATTTTAGCTCATGCTCTTGATACTACTTTATCTTGAAGTCTTTCTCTACCAATGAACCGTTACTATGTTAGGCTATATTGTCTTTTATTACTTTCTTATGTTACTTATTATTTGGTAAAACACTTGGTTTACATTCTCCATTTTAATGAATAAATGTCTCCCCCACCAGCTCTATATGGGCCTCATTAATTATTACGGTCTCATACTATTGGTATATGTGATACTTCTATTGTATTTTAAGCAGACGGCGCGGCTGCGATAAGTTTATGAGTAGCCCAAGCAATGGTATGAAAAATGCAGCAAAGCCAGACCAGATTAGGCAAGTTATAGCCTAAAGACCTACCCCTAGAATAATAAGAGCCAAATACAAATAACCTTTTTTCTGAGTTATCTGGTAAAATTGCGCCACGTGAAACAGGAAAACTAATCATTAAAGAAACACTTCCAATAACTTCAATATAATTAAAATTTTTGAATAAGTTCCAATGGACTTCCAGACTAAATAAAGCCACCATAATGATGATCGAATATTGCCGGTACCCTAATAATGATCGAGTTGTATTTATACAATTGCCTGCATACCCCAAAGGGATCAGATCTCTATGCAGTTCCCACAAGACAAATCTAAATTAAGTCATTATAAGGCGCCTTCTATAAAGGAGTAAACACTGGTTGTTATCGTGCATAGAATTACGGATCCAATTAAAATTAGAAATCCGGTAGACATCCAGCTATTAGGTAGAATATTATTGGCTGCATTATATTTAGTCTAGCGGTAAAAAGATAACCGTATTTATATCGTGCATGCAGGTGGTTATTTACTCTTTGTAATGCAGCATTACAATTTGCTTATCGACTAGCTTGCTAGCGTAATTACTTTTTACAGTATTTTATCGTATTTTATACTTACACTTTCTACATAGTGAAAATTCTACTAATCTTCATCGGGAATGGATACGTACTAATTATATACCAGTATGTAGTAACTCTCGTACAATTTAATACCATTACAATTACAATCCTTTTTTACACTTACACTTTACTTTCCTTCATATGATTTACACTAGCCATTAATTATTGGGATAAATTTAATATAAAATAGTTGCATATACAATGGATTGGTTAGTTGTAAAGTAGTAGCAATATAGCAATATTGAATTCATATTGGCTAATAATATACGTAATGTGTTAGATATTTGCTATAAGTTTGGATTCAAGGGCTGTTAATATTACACTAAGGGCTTTGGCTATTCCAGCAGCAGGGGTGTTGTGCACCGTCTACAATAGAATATCTAATTACCAGGTTTAGTATAGCGTTACATTACGCTAAAACCATTACAAGGTTTTAGTATTACTTGTTAGGGCATGGTTACATACAACCCTAATATCCAAGAGTTACCACCTGCTAACGCGATCACAATGTACCCTGGTAGTTAATCCAGATTTACTCGGCTTCCTTACCAATATACTCTACCACTCTGTGAAATGTTCCAGATTACCAAGTTTCCTTATTTACCCATTTTAAGACTTAGTATATAATTATTAAGGTACAAACCTTGTCTGGATTTACCTTTAAAATAAATTTAGGTTTATTAGTTACTATCTTATTGACCTTTAAATATTTACCTTGGTCTATAATCTTAGTTACGAGCATTTTTAGCACGCAGATTACCTTTACTATTTAACTAATTCCTTATAGTCTTGATTTTCCAGTTAACCCTTAGAAGATTCCTTTGCCGTTATCATCGTACACTACGCTCATCTATGCCTCGTGAATAAGATGACAAAAAACAAACTATAGCAGGACCCACAAATATAAAAGATTGTTAATTGCTGGATAGCCCTAAGGGAATATTTGGTACCAGGAATGAATGTATCTCTAAAGAATATAGGTCAATTAATTTGACATAGTCGGTTCCATCGACCCTTATTCTACCTACACAGGGTTACGTCATTTAAAAAATCGATTATATTTTAATACTTTCCATAATTCATAATCTTTAACAGCTTCAATTGCATCTGCTAATTTAGCAGATTTAGTTAATCCTTTAATTTTTAAAATATATCTTAAAGAATAATAAGCTGATTTGCTACATCAAATCAAGATTTAACCAAGTTTGACCCGATGTAGATGCTTGATGTAGCTAGGTCCTCTATCTTAATTCTTGCTACATCATACAGTTGAGGCGTGTATACTTCCCTATCTTAATATTAGACCAGAATATATTATATAAGGGTTTTTCGGGGTTTAGTTTAATAAATAGCAAATTTTAGTTAATTTATATTTAGAATATTCTAAATATAGAATTATACCAATTATAGCCTGATGTAGTAAAGATATACATCAATACTCTGAAATATACTCCATCTACATCATAGAAGGGAGGCCCATATAGACCTAAATTTGGCATTTTGATGTAAATAGAAATGAAAAAGGACCTAGAGTAAATATTTGAATTTAGATTTGAAATGATGTATTTGCTAATTCTCTTACTAATAGCTAGATTAATCCCGTGATAAGGGGAATAGTTGTGGCGTAATAATTAGAATAATAAATTACAACCCTTTAGTAATATGGAGATAATCTCAAACTCTATCTCCAGTTTAATTGTGGCCTGGTAATACTCTAACAGATATTTTTTATCTATACTGGTGGGTTATTTTAGGGACCTGTAAAAGAGCCTAAAGTAAAAGTATCATTTGTCGGCCATGGAATATGCCCCCAGGCTTTGATACTTAGCATAATTGAGGTACAAAAGCTTTAATATTTAAGTCTCGACCATACTCAACGTAATGTTTCCTTATACAATTTGGCTAATTTATTAATCTATTATATCTTCATAATGCCTTAGGCCTAGATATAGTATCAGGATCCACATATAAGTCTGAATTAATTATAGGCATAAAGTTATATTAGGGATATGCTAACTTTGGTCCTGCGGGTCCCTTACCTGGCAGGTTATTTTAGCCGAATACATTATAAAAAGTTCTAATTCTTATTTATCGAGGTGTACAGATATCAAGTAATAAGGTAGAGTAAACGTCAAACATAAACACATCTAGCCTGGCTGCAGTATTGCTTTTAATGCATTTATTTTAAGACCTATCTATTTATTAATCATTAAGAACAGTATATAAATTTTAATTGAATGTAACTGTCCATAGCAGCGATAAGGCTTGATACTATGAGCAGTGATCTAATCAGAGACTAAATAAAGGAGTGGATTAATCGGGGAACTATTAAAGTGTAATATGCAAAGCCAGACCAGATGGAGGTAAAATAGTTTAATTTGTTGTTAGGAAGTAATTCAATAGCGTTATTTTTGCCCATTGGTAGTGAAAAATAAATACTCCCCTAATACGGTTGGCATAAGTCCCGTATCCCATATGCTAATTTATTGTAAACTTATTTTAAGTTTAATATATGTACCGGCACCAACTTTTATTATAATTAAGCCTATTTGGTTCTTTGTATAGCAGCAATGGTAGGCTCTTACTTTAATTGGTAGATTGGTGGTTTATACTTAGTTATGGTATCTTCTAGATTTAATTTACTTTGGTGCTTCCAATAATTCTCTACAGTAGCTGCTCTCATTTTTTCTGTATTCTCCATTGACTTTATTTATGATTGTATCAATAGAACTCTTTTAGTTTCTTAGCATGGTATAAGGTTTATGAATTTGATCACTTTCTTCACTGAATTGTGCTTTATTTTATTAAGACTTATGCTTAGTTTCATAGTATGCAGATTTTCTTAATTGTATAGGCCCTACTTTAGTTTAGCAATTATTGGTGCCTCTCTGGTCAGAAGTTTATTATTTAAACCCCTGTTATTCTTTTAACTGGTTCTTGAGGTTAGTCCTTATCTTATGGTTTCAGTTTTACTCTACCTGCTGTACATGTTGTATTAGGTCCAGAGGTAATACAGAGGATGCGTTAAATTCAGCCAATTATTAACCCTTTATATTAAGTAGGACGGTAAAACTAATGTGGTGGAGGTTTAAGCTATTTTTATCAGGTAAAGTGCCTTAAGATACTAGATTAAATATAAAGGCATAAAATGCGGCAACGTCGCACATTCCATTCCTAGTATTGTTTGGTCCATTGGCGTAGTCAATGCTTCTTTATATTAATTTGCAGTTATATGGCAAAGATATTGTAGCTCTTTCTTAGCTGGCTATGTCATATCTTACTTATCCTTATTATGGGCGGTAAAATCGCCCTCTCTTTCTTTAGATAGGGAATAAACCCGGAATGGATGTGAGGGTGAATGTAAGGCCGGCGGGGTTAATCGTATGGTCATTTTTTTTTTTTGTTCTGTGCGGGGTACTCGCACCTTCTTTAGGCTATCGGCTTTTAATCAGTCTTTCTAAAGACAGCAAATAAGTACAGGATGACCCGACATTGTCGGATTAATAAGATGAATGGTGCACCTTTACATAACAGCGGCATAGAGTACAAGGTCCGACTGCGCCGGGCTAATCTTTATACGTATAGAGGCAGGAAGGCCCAATATGGTGTACGGGCAATAAGGTTTAAAGGTCATATCTTTTAGATATTTAATAGTTACTTTCATTGGTGAAAATTCAATGTTTTCTCCTAGGAATTAATTTAAAAAGGGGCCTTTCTATACTACTCTCTCCCCTTACTAAAATAAAATGTTAAACCTTTAGGAACACTTTATGCATGTTATCACTTGTGATCTGACTTCATTTTACGGGTATAAAATTAACCTTACCTCCTTACCAGTATTTAAAAGTTAGACACCTTACTAGCTGCAGTAATTCAGAGATTAGCTTTACATGAACATATGAATTAGACCAATATATAGGAGAGTGTTAGCCGTGAAAGTCATTCATTTATACTCAGTATCCCAAACTATATAATTCCTTAATAATTTATTACCTTCTTAGCCCGAAATTAGGACCTATAGGAGTTAACATAATATGGGAGAAGGTGTGACTGCGCCATACATTACCCATAATTCATTCTATTCACACCTATAAAAGGAAAAAATACGACTGCCGCCGTATAGATTTGTTTAGGTTTTAATGACCTATTAAACCGGGCAGAGATTTAATTGGGACAAGGAAGGCCTGTTTACACCAGGCAAATATACTATATTTTTGATTTAAGGTTGCACCACCAAATTTTAGATTGGAGAGCCAGGCGGATTTGATCTAGATGGAAGGAGTGTATACACCACATAATAGACACAATACAATGTTGGATTCCACCCAACAACCAAACAATTTAGAAGATTGGACTACGCCCAATTAATAATCAAAACAATAATGGAATGTGTGACTATATCACACAGGAAATAAGTAGTTAAATATTTTAATATGGAGTGTGGGATTTTACCCCCCAAAGGTGATAAAGGGGTTAGTAGCCAGATTAAAGGAAGATTTATGTATGGACATTTTCATAATCCTGGCGTTGATACCATATCCCCCTCTCCTTGCCCTTTTAGGAAGTTAAAGGACCCCTTATATTATCTCATTGTCGTGCATAATACTTCAAGATTAGCATTATTCCTTAAACCATCGGTTATGAATGGTACTAAACAAGATTCTTTTATCTTTTATGTACCAATTAACTCTTATGCTAAATAGGATCATAGTAACTATATGTATCAAGTAATGCCTTTAAGATCGAGTGAGTATGGTTGAGATCTATTTCTTCTCAGGTTTTAGTCCTAATGACAATTTTTTAATTGCTGCTATCTAATGCCTTTTCTTTCTAGAAGCTAATAGTAGTCTTTCATAAGACAGGTATCTTACCCTAATGGGGTAAGAAAGCTTAGGTAAAGAGGGGTGTACTAAGCCCCACCACCTGACTCTATTAAAAGTTATTGTTTGAAGGATTGTTTAAGCTTGAACTAAAGCTTTTTATCGAATTCTGCTAATCATATTAATTTATGCTGGTTTAAGAATTGTATGAGAGAATGTTATTACGACTCCATACGTTTATCCTCCGCTCTTTAATGCTGTCCAGTAACAAATTAGCTAAGCCATATTATTGGAGTAATTATCTAAAAAATTATTAAGATTTATAGTTAGTTGGCGGGTACATTACTTTTCAGTAGATAGCTAGACCGGTAGTTAGTATTTGTAATACGCATTTCTTTATCTGCAAAAAAATCAATTTAACCTGCTAACTTGATGCATAAAAACTTATTATGCGCTGGATCAGTTTCCATTATAAAAGCTAGGACACCTTAAAAGGTTTTCAAGATGCTCAATCTTTTGTCTGGGTAATCCCTAAAAGCTTTACAACACCAACCTTGGAATCAACCACAATATATAAAGGATCATCATTAAACTTTAATTGCATCATAACATCAAATATTTTAATAATATACACAGCCATTAATATCTTTCATATATTTTTAAAGACTAATATGGGATTTAAATTATATCGTAAACAGTCATAAAGTCTGTAAATAGACCAGTAATACCTAAGGGCGGTACTATAATCCAATATAAATGCAGAGGACAACTTTACATTGAAATATGGTTCTTTTTTCCCTTTAATCCTATTTAGATAAAGCTCCCTATATTTATCAGTATCGACAATTGATAAATATCTCTATGCCAGGTTTGACCAATGGACCCTTATTTTATCTCTGGTTTATTCTTCCAAATTTACTTAAAACGTTTAGATAACCTCTGTGATTGCTAGACTTTAACCATATTTTTAATTTATCCTACTACTCATTCCTTATACATCCTTTAGGATGTACACCCATGGCCCATTCATTAAAAGTTCTTTACTCTTTATTTGATATGCAATTATTGGGCGATATGTTTTCACTTCCTTATTTTGGGAAAGGTTAAAAGTTTATTACCAGCAAATTAACATCATGTTCTTGATTGTTGCCTATTTGATAAGCTTGTTATCTTCCTCTATTTATTAATCAGGTTAATAATTCTTTTACTCCTGTTTGGTCTAAGGTATCCCTAAAAAATGCATACCTAAGTCCTAAAAAGGAACATCTACTACGAAATAGTACCTTTAATTGCAGTTTATACTAGTAATCTCTAGTATATCATTAAGCTCTATTATGTTTATTACCTTGATTTAAGATGTTTAAGTTATTATTACTTTATTGACTTCCATAGTTTAGTCATTATTTAAGGTTCTCGATATTGCTGTTGTTTACTCCCATTCTATATTATGTGGATAGATTTATAGTTTATTATATCCTTTCTAGCTTATCCTTAATATTAGTATTTTAGTTCTTATATATACATTCCCCTTTAATTATTTAATTCCAGTTTATAGTTTTATGTTAATTGAGCTCGCCTTAGAGGAACTAGATTTGATTCCATTCTTCCTTTAAGTTCTTTAATTTGTTGTTAGGAAGTAATTCAATAGCGTTATTTTTGCCCATTGGTAGTGAAAAATAAATACTCCCCTAATACGGTTGGCATAAGTCCCGTATCCCATATGCTAATTTATTGTAAACTTAT
>Ga0115851_100140_pt1 | contig 24493 bp, 20 predicted proteins | sample InSIn2gowninarea_FD_83865 | JGI IMG/M metagenome (GOLD analysis project Ga0115851, IMG submission 83865)
TATAGCTGGTGTGTTTTAGATTTAAAAAGTGTGCTTAGATTAGAGAGTGTCTTTTGTCATCATTCCTGCTTATCTTGATTTTACTCTTTATATTGCAGATGTCGACGTCTCTCTAAACATACATTGGTTTTGCTGATGGTGCTTGTCGTAATACATGGAACATTTCTTCCGCAGCTTGGGTTATCTATTTGCCCTCTAATGAGTTGGTATCTATGCATGGGGTAAGCCTCGATCAAACAACGAATAACATTGCAGAGTATAGTGCAGTGATTGAGTTATTATCTGAATCCATCTCATTTGGGATTCGAAGTTTGATAGTGAGGTTAGATTCTGAACTCATTGTGTTACAGCTTAATAGAGTATATGCCATTATAAATCCAATATTATTAAGATTATTTTTGAGAGTTCGTCTCTTGGAACGTGAGTTCGATTACATTGAATATCAGCATATTCCAAGATGTTTAAACACATTAGCAGATGCAATTTCTTCTCAAATGTTAAATAGACATTTGCAATAAATCATACAAGTAAATTTAAAAACATTTCATAACATGTTTTACAAGATAAGTCGGTAATAATGATATAGTATACCATAGAAGTGTGTCAAATATACATCATCTCCGATCATAGGTTGAAAAACACCTTATGATCGGCTAAAATGATAGTACAAAAAGCAAAAAATGTCATATGTGTCTACAACAAGCGATCATCCTATCACTGGTGATGATCACGATACGAAACCACTGTACGGGCCACCCTACAAAGGAACCTCGTAAAAGGTCCTAGGACCCCGATCACATAGCGCTGCAGCCGAAGATGAATGTCTTCTATGCTGGTCTCCAGAATGTCTGCTGTCAGTTGCTCTAGATGATTCTCCATCTCGACCAAAGTCTCTGTGGCTTCGTCCTGTGGGGCTGGTGCCGTTGCAACTGGTTGTTTTCTCTTGTAAGGCTGGAGAGTGGCTGGTCATCGTGGACCTACATCTGCATTTGACACTTTTTACTATCAATTTTGGGATGAAATAAAAACAAAAAAATTTATTAAATTAGAAAATGTTAAAAATGATGTTACCTGAGTCATCCCATTGCTCTCCTGGCCGAAGAGCCATGTCTGGGTCACCTCGAAAATCTACCCCGGCATAAGGAAAATCCTAAATAGAATATTTGGTTCTCTAACCAATGAAAATACTCAAGAGTAGATCGAACAATTTCCATCCCCTCCTCAAGATGACAGAACATAACTGCGACCCATCGCATCAGTTTGGGCTCTCGAGGAAGCCCAACTTCAATGGTAAGATGTTGCGGGACCAACATTGGGACCCTCTCTAAACCAAAGCTCACAACTAAAGCACCATATCCAAAGGTCTTCAGTTGTCCGTTCTTGGCTTTGGTCAGTTGGCCTTTTATATTAGCCAACACAGCCTCGCACCAATTGAAGATGGTGCCTCGAAAGCAATCTACTGCCATCCGCATCTGGGATCCAGTGGCCACATGTGGTGCTGCACTCCTGCAGAGCCTGGTAATAGTAAAAGCAATAACCATGAGTTCAGGACGGGATATGGTTTTGATATCTATCCCTTTGTCTCTGGTCTGGACATTACAGTACTCTAGCCGGAGGCTATCGAGAGACTGGCCACCTGGTTTAGTCCTGAATAGAGTCAAATATTTAGCTCTCTTAGGAAAACTACTCAGAAAGTAAATGTCTTCCAGCTCCATTTTGAGTTGGTGACCACCAATGAAGAAGCACTGATCCTATACGTTCCATCTGTCTACCAGCCACTGCAAGAAATCCACCTGGGCCCTCATGCCAGGTATGGCCCAGAATTTGTATAAGCTACATGCTTTCAATACATCAATCGCAGCTAAATCCATGTCCTCGTGGTCTCGTTCCTGCCAATCAAGCATGATGTGTAACCTACATTCAATAAAAAGGCCGATTAGAATATATAAAATTGAAATCTTTGGGTGAATTTTAAGTTTGTTAGGTTTTAAAAACCTTCACGCGGGGTCTGCACCCTCTCTCTTAGAGACAGTGCATGGGTCCGCACATTGCCTTAAGGCCAAGTGCGGACCCCCGACTTTTTTCCATATGCGAAAAATTCGAGGTCTGCGGGTCCCCTGTGTTATACCTGCGGACCCCCATGTGTGGTTTTTTTAAACCTAAAAGCTCCCAAAAAATTAATTTAAAGCCCTAAAATTTGAATTGAAATGGATGAAATGGAAGAGTAGGATGATGTGGATTACCTGGAGGAGACGGCATTCGATTTCAACAGTCAGATTTTCCGCAATCTTCACGGGAAGTTTCTAACCAAAAGCCCTCTTTTCTCACCTCAAAAGTCAAATGGTAAAAATGAATTGACAAAAGTCCTTTTTATAAGTTTTTTGGATAAATAAATTGTTTATTTGTTTATTTTTTACTTTGAAAAGGTAATTTTTGAAGCATTTTTATCTATTTTAAACAGGTATGTGTAATGTTTCGGCTTTTGTGCAGGATGATGGATTTCTCAGGCAAAATTGATCATTTTTTATCATTTATCAGGCCGTACAGTCATTTTTCGACTCTTCTTCGACCAAAAATGACTTAATGAATGTGGTCCATGACGAATCACTTTCAACATCGAACTCAGATTCAAGAACGTTTTCCAAACCTGTTCACACTGATGTGAAAATTTGTGAAATCCTGTGTGTGGATGATTTACCATGGGAAGAACTTCATCATAGAACCTTAGAGTCCAATGAACCTCAGAGTCCAATGAAAAATCCTAATTTCAAGTTAAATTTGGGAAACATTTCTCGAACTTTTCCTATTGACATTTCGATTAAGCCTGGAATTGTTGAAAACGTTCATATAGGTGCCTCTTGTACGGAAGATGAAATTCAAACATATAAGGCCCTATTTCAAGAATTTCGCGATGTGTTTGTCTGGTCATATGAGGAAATACCAGGAATTGACCCAACAATTGTTGTTCATGAGATCAAAACTTACCCGAATGTTAAACCCGTCCGGCAACGTTTTCGGCAGATTCATTTATGAGCAATCTTTATGAGGTGTAGGCATTATCGAATTAGGTTGAATCCACATAAGTGTGTTTTCTGTATAGAAACAGGTCTATTACTAGGGTTTGTTGTTTCGAAAGCTGGAATTCGCGTCGATCCCTCGAAGGTTGAAGCTATTATCAAATTGCCAACTCCTTCGAGTCTTCGCCAACTCCAAAGTTTGCAAGGGAAAGCAAACTTTTTACATCGATTCATTCCTAACTATGTCGAGATCACTAAGTGTTTTACCTAGTTGTTGAAGCAGAATACACCATTATTTTGGGATGAGATAACTGACAAATGTTTTGATGCTTTAAAACATGCATTAACCCATGCACCGTTGTTGCATCTGCCCAACTACAACCTGAACTACTTCTTATATATCGCCGCTTCGCATTCCACCATCAGAATAGTACTAGTTCAGGAAGATGAATTCAGTAGTGAACATGTGATATATTACCTTAGTCAGACCTTAAATCCCACTGAGCTAAAATACTCACATGTGGAGAAATTGGCTCTGGCAACTGTTCAAGCTATCCAGCGTTTTTCTCATTACATCTTACTATGCAAAACTACAGTAATTTCTGATTGCAACCCTATGATCTATATTCTAACTAAACAATTGCTAGGAGGAAAGTACTCCAAATGGATTGTCATCCTGCAAGAGTTTGACTTGGAATTTGAAAAGTCTAATTCAAAGAAATCTTTAGTTTTTGTGGAGTTGATGTGTGACTTCCCGCGTGCTCACATGGAAATTGTGGCAGAGGAACCCATTGTGGATGAATCTTTGTTTCAAATATTCACTTTAGATCCATGGTATGGGGATATCATAATTTATCTCCAAACCCAATCCTTTCGGCCTGAAATTTCAAGATCAAAGCGTCGAAAAATACGATTCCAGTCCCAACAATTCAAAATTATTGGAGATACACTTTATCGTCGTGGGGCAGACTCCATTTTCCAACATTGCTTGATTCATGACGAAGCCGAAAGGGTTCTCAATGAATTTCACTATGGAGTGTGTGGCGATCATATGTCTGGGTTTGCCATGGCCCAAAAGATATTGTGCGCTGGCTATTTCTGGCCGTCTTTGTTTAAAGATTGTATTAACGCGGTCCGAAAATGCCACAACTGCCAAATTTTTTATCAAAAGATGTGCAATCCACCAGCTGCTCTCCACCCTATAATTTCCATCAGTCCTTTTGTGAAATGGGGTATAGATTTTATTACATGTAACCCTCACTCGACCGGGGGGCATGTGTACATTATCCTTGCGGTAGATTATTTTACCAAGTGGGGCGAGGCGATGCCTACATTTGAGGTAGACAGAAAAACTGCTGCGATTTTCATGTTCAATCATATAATTGCTAGGTTTGGTGTTCCACAAGCGATTATCACTGATCATGGGCATCATTTTTGAAATATTATGATGACTGAACTTACAGACCAACTTGGCTTGCGTCACGATAGTTCAACTCCATATTATCCATAGGCTAACGGTCTAGTTGAAGCCATCAACAAAGTTTTAGTTATCATGATCCGACTAATCATTGGGATTCATAGGTTGAATTGGCATAAGATGCTATTTTCAGTTCTTTGGGCGTATCGAACCACAGTAAAAACGTCAACTGGTTTCACTCCTTTCCAACTAGTTTATGATTTGGAAGCTGTGTTACCCATTGAATGCGAAATCCTGTCATTGCAAATGGCCATCGAATTACTTCCAGCCACTTCTGAAGAGGAGAGACATTTGTTATACTTAGCTCAGCTAGATGAGAATCGACGAGATGTTGCACTAGCAAATGAAGCTCATGCCAAATGTATTAAAGCTCAGTATGATCGAAATGTTACCCCTCGAAATTTTTCAGAAGGAGACCTAGTTTTATTGTACGATCAAGCAAATGATAAATTAGGAGCTAGAAAATTCGTACCCATGTGGCATGGTCCTTATGTTGTTAAGAGGAAGCTGGCAAAAGGGACCTATGAACTGGTAGACTTTGATGGGGTCTCTTTAGGTAAACCGAGAAATGGTCTTTACCTGAAGAGATATTATGCTTAAATTTGGGTGTGGAAATCTTAGTTAGGTTAGTTTTCTTTATAGCTGGTGTGTTTTAGATTTAAAAAGTGTGCTTAGCTTAGAGAGTGTCTTTTGTCATCATTCCTGCTTATCTTGATTTTACTCTTGATATTGCAAATGTCGACGTCTCTCCAAACATACATTGGTTTCGCTGATGGTGCTTGTCGTAATACACGAAACATTTCTTCCGCAACTTGGGTTATCTATTCGCCCTCTGATGAGTTGGTATCTATGCATGGGGTAAGCCTCGATCAAACAACGAATAACATTGTAGAGTATAGTGCAGTGATTGAGTTATTACCTGAATCCATCTCATTTTGGATTCAGAGTTTGATAGTGAGGTTAGATTCTGAACTCGTTGTGTTACAGCATAATAGAGTATATGCCATTAGAAATCCAGTATTATTGAGATTATTTTTGAGAGTTCGTCTCTTGGAACGTGAGTTCAATTACATTGAATATCATCATATTCCAAGATGTTTAAACACATTAGCAGATGCAATTGCTTCTCGAATGTTAAATAGACATTTGCAATAAATCATACAAGTAAATTTAAAAACATTTCATAACATGTTTTACAAGATAAGCTGGTAATAATGATATAGTATATCATAGAAGTGTGTCAAATATACATCCTCTTCGATCATAGGTTGAAAAACACCTTATGATCGGTAAAAATGATAGTACAAAAAGCAAAAAATGTCATATGTGTCTACAACAAGCGATCATCCTATCGCTGGTGATGATCACGATACGAAACCACTATACGGGCCACCCTACAAACGAACATCCTAAAAGGTCCTGGGACCCTGATCACATAGTGCTATAGCCGAAGAGGAATGTCATCTATGCTGGTCTCCGGAATGTCTGCTGTCAATCGCTCTAGATGACTCTCCAACTCAGTTAAAGTCTCTGTGGCTTCATCCTGTGGGGCTGGTGCTGCTACAACTGGTTGTCTTATCTCGTAAGGCCAGAGAGTGGCTGGTCATCGTGGACCTACATCTTCATTTGAAACTTTTTACTATCAATTTTGGGATAAAATAAAAACAAAAAAATTTATTAAATTAGAAAATGTTAAAAATGATGTTACCTAAGTCATCCCATTGCTCTCGTGGCAGAAGAGCCATGTCTGGGTCATCTCGAAAATCTACCCCGGCATAAGGAAAACCCTGAATAGCAAATATTTGGTTCTCTAACCAATGAAAATACTCAGGAGTAAATCGAACAACTTTTGTCCCCTCCTCAGGATGACGGGCCATAACTGCGACCCATCGCATCAGTTTGGGCTCTCGAGGAAGCCCAACTTCAATGGTAAGATGCTGCAGGACAAACATTGGGACCCTCTGCAGACCAAATCTCACAACTAACGCACCATATCCAAAGGTCTTCAGTTGTTTGTTCTTGGCTCTGGTCAGTTGGCCTTTTATATTAGCCAACACAGCCTCACACCAGTTGAAGATGGTGCCTCAAAATCAATCTACTACCATCCGCATCTGGGATCCAGTGGCCACATGTAGTGCTACGCTCCCGCAGAGCCTAGTAACAGTAAAAGCAATAACCATGAGTTCAGGATGGGATATGGTATTTATCCCTTTATCTCTGGTTTGGACATTGAAGTACTCTAGCCAGAGGCTATCGACAGACTGGCCACCTGGCCTAGTCCCGAATAGAGTCAAATGTTCACCTCTCTTAGGCAAACCAGTCAGAAAGTAAATGTCTTTCGGCTCCATTTCGAGCTGGTGACAACCAATGAAGAAGCATTGATCCTGTACATTCCATCTGTCTACCAGCCACTGCAAGAAATCCACCTGGGCCCTCATGCCAGGTATGGCCCAGAATTTGTATAAGCCACATGCTTTCAATGCATTGATCAAAGGATGATGATTAATCGTGGCTAAATCCACATCCTCGTGCTCTCATTCCTGCCAATCAAGCATGATGTGTAACCTACATTCAATAAAAAGGCGGATTAGAATATATAAAATTGAAATCTCTGGGTGAATTTTGAGTTTGTTAGGTTTTAAAAACCTTTGTACGGGGTCCACACCCTCTCTTTTAGAGATGGTGCATGGGTCCGCATGTTGCCTTAAGGGCAGGTGTGGACCCCTGACTTTTTCCCATATGCGAAAAAGTCGGGGTCCACGGGTCCCCTGTGTTATTCCTGCGGACCCCCACGCGCGAGTTTTTAAACCTAAAAGCTCCCCAAAAATTAATTTAAAGCCCTAAAAATTGAATTGAAACGGATGAAATGGAAGAGTAGGATGATGTGGATTACCTGGAGGAGACGGCGTTCGATTTCAACGGTCGGATTTTCCGCAATCTTCACGAGAAGTTTCTGACCAAAAGCCCTCTTTTCTCACCTCAAAAGTCAAATGGTAAAAATGAATTGACAAAAGTCCTTTTTATAAGTTTTTTGGATAAATAAATTGTTAATTTGTTTATTTTTTACTTTGAAAAGGTAATTTTTGAAGCGTTTTTATCTATTTTAAACAGGTATGAGTAATGTTTCGGCTTTTGTGCAGGATAACGGATTTTTCAGGCAAAGTTGATCATTTTTTATGAAAAAACATTAGAGTCACCTTTAAGCTCTTTTCTGACTCCTAAAACATGAAAAGATCGCCGAGTTTTTCTTTTTAAGCTCGTTAAAACAGAACTAAAAAGACAGTCCACTTACAGCTCTTTTCTGACCGTAAAAACACGAAAAGGTTGCCGGATTTTTGTCATTTCAAATTCGATATTGGTTATTAAACGACGTGTCGTTGATCGCTTTTTTACTTTTTCAGATCAAAGACACTAATTATGAAAAGTACTCCTTGGTCATAATGATCAAGCAATTCTCTCAAGTATTATTTTATACTTTTTCGGGCTTGGGAGACAAATTTACGAAAAAGGACAACCATGGAGTTTTCTTAAGTTTTTTCAGACTCCCTAAAATTGAAAAACGACGAGTTTCTCCTATACTGGACTCGTTAAAAGTAAACAGTAAAGGACCTGTTCAATTACAAACAGGAATGGACCACTCCTTCTTACGGTTCAAATTTAAACGAAGATGGACTCATCCGAAGGATGAGCTTATAATCAAGCAAATGTTATCCTCCTCAAGCTTGTCAAAAATAAAGAGGTACTTTCCAGAAATGGTGGGGGAAAAGAGAGGAAAATGAGCCTGTTTGTCATACTTTGTCTAAGAAAAACATTTAACCACTCTTGAACACGACACTTTTCATTCACCTGGGTTGGGAAATCCTTTGCCTAACAGTTGATCAAACCATATTGAAAGTCTTCAGCTGGTTTTTGGGTATTAACTTTGGGTCAATTGTCACCAAACCATCTGTTGTGTCATTATGTATTCAAGAGATTAGTGCAAATAAGCCATTCATCTACAAAATATCTATCATCCATCTTGACCATCCCTGAGTCAATCCTTGCAACTATATTTCTTCAAACTTGATCTATGATTTCATGTTGTGGGCTTGCCTACGACAGATCACTTTCTATCGAATTCAGCTCATTATCTAGAAAGATGATATAGAAATCGTCAGTACCTTGGGATCTGCATGCCTCAATGGCAGGTTTCTCGCCTTCGACGACAGGTTGCATCATTGACCTTCGATCAAAGGACTCTGTGACATGTTCAACATCAACACATCTATTCACATCTCATGGATTGTACTGAGTACTTTGAGAGCCATTGACATTAATGGTGGTTTCTCTCACACTTGTTAACAATTTACATCATCGACTGGTAATCAAGTGGTTTCTACCATGTTCGGCTTCAACACATTCATTCACATGGATAGAATAGTACTATTTCGGGAAGTAGAAATCAAGACCCTAGACCTAATTTCCTATCCAGACTGGGAGGAATTTTGTATTCATTATACTGTAGACTATTCATAAACAGATGGCTGTGTCCATACTGTGTCTACATGTGTCTATACTTATGATGTATTGCAAGATCATTCCTATATCAGAGCAGTAGTTAGTTTTCTAGTCAGTTTTGATCTGAGTATCGGAATGCCTACCTCAGCAATGATATGATCTCATATATATATTTTGTATTGAATGTTTTTACAGGTTCCAACCAGGCTCTCCACAAGATAATCCTCGAAATGATAAAGTACTCACTCTTCTTAGATTGTACATGAAACCCTCATCTACTATAGACTTCGCACTTTAGGAGGCAATCTGTTGCATAAAATAATTGTCACCATGACTATTTGCAGTCAGTATGGGTCTATCATCATCCATAATGTCCTCCTTGGCAAGTCTCAGACCTCATCTCTTCATGTCAAGCTTTAAAAATGAGAGAAATTCCTTTAAAAAACAATAAAGCTCTGGTTCCGCACTTTCTCTTATTGTTGCCTACGGTCCCGCACCTCTCGTTCGTGTTACCTACAGACCTGCCCACTCTGTCTCTAAAGGGGTGGGTGCGGACCCTTGTAAAAGTAAAAAAGGCGCAAGTTTATCTTCAAAAAACTTACTTGTGGTTGATTCTGGATGATTCTAGAAGGATTCTTGACATGGATGGTTCATTCCTAGGTGGTTCATGCATCCCAATACTAAAGGAGCTAATCCCTTGATGAGAGGAGTTATCCCTTTGAAGGAGGAGCTTATCCTTTTGAAGGTGGACCTAGTAACTTCCCTCCATTGCACTATAAATTAAGGCAGTGGGCTAGTTGTTGGGGAGGTTAGAAGCTAAACATTTTTAAGGGTAAATGCTGGTGGAATTGAGACTTCCTGGTTAGGCTTGAGAGGAGAGATCACATACCTTTTGGCTTCATTAGGAAGAGAGTGAACTTGCCAAAGTAGAGGAAACTTCTTGTTGGACCCTGGGAGGAGCTTGTATAGCATCAAGGCACAGGTTGTAAAGTTCTTCTTTGATTTAAGTTAATACAATCAAACTCATTTTTCTCAACAAATTGTCTTATGTGATTTGTTTCATAAATTCCTTGATCATTATGATGGATATGCTTTATTATATTGGCTTTTCAGGTGCTATTTAATGTGTGTGCTTGTTTGTGTCTGGAGCTTCTACATAAAGGAGCTCATTTTGATCAAAGGAGTGTGGCTTCTACAAACTTGCACTGGACCCAAGGTAGGCCTAAAACACTTGTTTGCCTTTATTTATGAATTGCATATTTAGAGAAAGATAGAATTTGATTGGTTTGCTTGTCGCTAGATATCATTAGATACTATGGAGGTCACTCTTGTCTGCAAGAACGATTCATTCCATGTGACAGAATCTGTTACACAAAATAATTGTCACCATGACTATTTACAGTCAGTATGGGTCCATCATCATCCATACTATCCTCCTTGGCAAGTCTCAGACCTCAGCTCTTCATGTCAAGCTTTAAAAATGAGAGAAAGTCCTTTAAAAAACAATAAAGCTCTGGTTCCGCACTTTCTCTTAATGTTGCTTGCGGTCCCGCACCTCTTTTTCGTGTTACCTGTGGACCTACCCGCTCTGTCTCTAAAGGGGTGGGTGCGGACCCCTGTAAAAGTAAAAAAGGGGCAAGTTTATCTTCAAAAAACTTACTTGTGGTTGATTCTAGATGTTTCTAGAAGGATTCTTGATGTGTGGTGAGCCCCAATATTGTAGCAATAATGCTGCAACTCCTGGAACTCCTTTCTTTAATTTTATCAACCCAGTGGTTCGCAACAAACTTGGAAGTGATTGTGCTGTATGCACAAGTACTAGCTCTTGCCACAACTGTCACTTGATTAGCTGGCACAAGTCCACTAGGAGCTTAAGCCAACTTCTATGAGCTCTTAGAAGAAGCTTTTTAACTGATGGATGAAAGCTAACTCAAAGGAAGCTAATCTACTTGCAGAAAGAAACTGAAAAGCTGAAAGGAAATGCAAACCCTAGCAAACCCTAATTTTACCAGCTAGTCCTACTGATGTGAAAAAGAGGATGCAAGCTACTGAAAGAGATACCATTGACTTCTAGGAAGGTAAAATGCATGTGTCTAAGTCATCACTATCTGAAGAAAACATCTTTTTGGATTTTTGAATAAGTTGTTAGAATTATCATGCATGTGCTATTAACTGTTTTTTACTGTGCAGAGGTGGATTGGTGAGAGGAAATGCTTGGAGGATGTCGGGAAGGTTCAAAGAGGGCCTAAGGGGTCCCTAACACCCTTCCAGAGAGTTTCACAGAGTTTGGCTATCAAGGAACCTCATTCATGAGCTTCTACAGGAAGTCTACAGGGGTTCTATAGGATGTTCTGGAATTTCTATAGGATGTTCTGTGATTTTCTACAGGATGTTCAGAAATGGGATTTTGGAGCATGGATGGAGGGAAAAAGATGGAGGAATGAGTATGGAGGTGAAATAAGGGTGTAAGGGAGTTTAAGACTTGGAGGATGGATTTGAGGAGTGGCGCAGATGGTTAGATTTGTTCAAGGAGGGATGAAACGATGTTCCACAAGAAGATGAGAATCATGGCAAAGTAAGCGAATGAGGCAAATGCAAGGTAAGGGTTCTAAGTGAAGGATGAAACAAGTAGGTTGGATGGAGTATGTGCAGGTAAGGAAGGGTAATATGTACTCTGCAAGTGTTTTTTCAAACTAAACAAGCAAACACTTATAAAACCTATGACCTAGTTATTTTGCCCTATTTTGACCTAAGTAATAGCAAAAGGAAATGAACAGCAGTTTATTCGAAATGAAATGCGTGAAATAACTTATGCCACTAAGCAATCATCAATTGAAGCATTTAAACACTACTAATCTCAGCATCTGCAAAAGAGGATTCCAACACTAAGAATTGCATGACAAAGCAAAACAAAGTTTTTGTTGGCAGCAAAGTCACATTGGTCCTAGCTCATGAGTCCACTGAGGGGGAGGTGAGATCCAAGGTGCTTGGTAGCCGTTTTCTGAAGATATTCCCTGTGATTAACCTATCAATTAAATCTGAACATGAAAAACATTTTTAATCATCAAAAGCAACCTAAATAACAACACAATATTTAAATCTAAATAGCAAATTTTATTCTAAGAATGCAGCAAAGACACATGAAATTAAACAAAGGAGGTACTGGGCGCTTGATATGGGCCCAACCCTAAGAGCTACAACCTCCTAAGAGAGATTTAGAGCTAGTGCAAAGCTGGATTCATCTTTATTGAGCAAGAAAAGAAGAGTTACATCAAAAACTGTCCACAAGGGAAAGCTTGAAAATGTGCTGAAATGCAAAGCTAATCTACTGACTAAAATTGAACTACAACATAGCTACCTTTTGCCTACAAATTGACTAAAAAAATTACTAACTGAAATGAGGCCATAAGCCCTCTTATTAATACAAATTGAGGACCCCAATATTTCTCCTAAACTTTAGGGACTTGGTTGCCCAAAACTTACAGTTAAGAGCAATCCTACTTGACTTGCTTGGCTGCCCTTGTGATAATCAATTTGGTGGCCCTTGAACTCGGAGCTGATGGTGGAGAATTCGAGGTAAGTGCCCATAAATGAAGGGGACACCTTCCTACAAATCCTCTCCCTTGTTCTCCCACAAATTTGGCTGCCAAATGCTCATTAAAACCTTTGATTTTGTCTCCAAATTGACCAAAAAGACTACACAAAGCACACATTAGACTTGTTTGCATAATGACTAACCCAATTCACTCTATTATCATAAATATAATAAAAAACATGCAATAAACTAATGAGAATGGTGGATTAAGTTGAATTAGGAGGTTGAATGAGCCCATATAATTATCCATTTTTGGGGCTCATCATCACCCCTACTAAAAGTGTTGCTCATCCTCTGAGCAACCAATCTATCTCCTCATCTTTGATGGCCTTGGTGGCATCCCTGTCATGCCAAGCTTCTGAAGTGATGTCCTCTTCTTGGTCATGAAACCATGCTTTTCTCTCTGCTTCTTCCCACTACCTGTGCTCCTTTTCCTAAAGAATTCTCAACTTCTTGTAGAACTGTCTGAGCATCCTGTAGAGAGGCCTTTGTGTTCAACATTTTCATTCTTTCTCTCCAAGTGGATGTCTTCGGGCTTCCTCATTCATAGGTGAAGGATTCCTTGGAGGGAGACCTCTCCTTTTGTGTAGCCGGGGTGTCTACAATCATGATTGGTTCTTTTGACGGTGGTTTGGGTTTGCCCACTTTTATCCGTGTGCACCTTCTTGCCTTAATATACAGGGAAGATCCCTCTTTCGCTTCTCCTTCTACTTGGGGGATGTGCTTAGGGTGGCCAACACAGCTGCTGCCTCCCTAGCCAAAATCTCGGGCGATTTCTCCTTCTGCTGCCCTTTCCCTAGACTTCTTGTAGAAATTCCTGTAGTGGCTATTTTCTGGCTTCCTGTAGAAACATTTTTCTGTCTTCCTATAGAAACAGTATGATGGCTTCCTGTAGAACCATTTTTCCCTGATTTGGCTTGCTTGGCTGGGGGTGCCTTCTCTTTGACTTGTGCTGTGGTTGCCTTGGGTGTGCCCTTACTTGTTTGGACTTTTTCAGTCCTCTTTGCTCGGGTTTGCAACTGCTTCTCCCTTGGCGTTTGTGTTTTTACTTCACCCACAGCTTTGGCCTCAGCAGATTGTCCTTTTTCTTGCTTTTCCTCTTTCTTTTCCTGTGGATTTTCCTATGATGGTCTGCTCTGGGTTTTCTTGCCTTTAGCTTCCTTACCCTTAGTTTTCCTCTCTGCCTCAATTTGCTCCTTTTCCTCACTGCTGGGTGAAGTAAGTTCCTCGGTCAAAATTCGGATATAATGCTCTGTTTTGGCTTGTGCTCTAATCATAATGGGAATTCTGTGTATGGTTTCCTCCCCATAACTTTGAAGATAGTATCTCTCAGATGTATATATTCCACTTTGCACCAAATCCCTGGTTAGAATGCTGTTGTTGCCCAAACTTGACTGACAAAAGGGAATTAGGCTCTCTCAAACATGGTGTAAGGCTTGTTTTTCTATTCCAACCACATAACAGTCAAATTTTTTATGTGCACAGGTGAGCCTTACAATGGCTTATCGTTATCATAGGTAGAATTTGTTAATAGGAACCGTGGAGGAGAATGTGATGCAGAAACAACTGAAAAACATTCCATGTATCACATAGGAAAACTACTATTCATGACCCATAGGCAAACTTTCTTCAAATTCCCCTATTCCAGATAGTTTAATTAACCACCTTTCAAAATATCTTGCATGGGAACAGTGTTTTCGAGCCTACCTCTCTTCAAGCTGCCAACTTGATGAAGAAAAACTCGAGCTTCTCTACTTCAGAAGGATATACTATATTTCCTGTAGAAGACCCCCCCGTTTCCTATAGAACGCCCTTGTGCCTCTGAGTGAGCCCGATACACTGGAGAATTTCGAACCATGCTGCAAAGCTCAGTGGAGGACGATAGGTTAACAGATTGTGGGAGCAGAGGACGCATACTTTAGCTAAGAATGTTGCAAGTGCAAATTAATCAGCGGGTGGTGACAGACAGCCAAGCATTCTTTAGTCACTGCATGATTTGTGGTGAGCGAGTGAAGTGGTGAGGTGTACGTGGCCACATGCAGACGGAAGTGTTGTTCCTGAACTGTGCATTTTCCCCCTGTAATCACTGTCGTCAATTGAACTGAGGTTTAAACGGCCAACACTCCTGGTTGCTTTAATTTTCACGTAAGTCGGTTGTCCACGTGTACTGCATGACTTCCAGCTAAGCGCTAGAGAAAGAAATCGGATTAACCTTGCTAGATTCGTGGCTTACCCAACCATTCTATTCGTTCATGCAGTTCTTCAATTAGATTCATGCAATAGAGGAACAAGTTTTAGTCACATACCTGGAAGCTGAATATGGCTATTGTGAGGTGCGTTTTGCTACTGCATGCATTTGTTTTGGTGGTTGCATGATGGCTTGGCTGCTGACTCATGGCTGTTTTCTTGTGCAGGTATCCTCTGGTCGGATCCACAATGCAAGAGCTGGTTTCCACGTTCAGATCTGCACCCTCAAGCTGCTGCTGTTGAATTTTCACCGGACAAAAACTTGTTTTTTCCATTTCTCCCGAACGATAAACCGGATCGATCGGAAACTTGCTGAGAATGTTCCTATCATCATTATGCACCTCCCATAGCAAAATTGCTATCAATGGATGCACAGATTTCGAGAAAAATGGAAAATGACTGAGGATTTCAGAGATCAATATCTTGGAAACCATGCATCGGAATCGGCTGAAACTGCTTGGGTAGGCTACTATCACCCATTTGCATCTCCCCATGAAACAGGTTTTGAAACGGATGCACAAATATGGAGAAAATGAAAAAATGGCTGAAGGTGATGGAGGCTGGTTTCTTAGAAACCGTGCATCGGAATTGGCTGAAACTGCTCGGGCATGTTTCCATCATACCTGTACAATTCCCCGTAAAACGGTTTTTCAAATGGATGCATGGTTTTCAAGTTAGGGAAAAAAAATTGTTCTATGTATTTTTTCTTCAAAGCATTTTGCAAGTTTTTGCATGGTAAAAAAAATGAGCTTGGGCTGTGATGCAGGCATGGAGATGATGGAGGAGGAGTTTTAAGATTGCAGGAGGACTTCTAAACCCTTTCGGAAGCTATCATGTTCACCAAACCACCTTTTTGAAATCCATTTCTAGCTTCCTGTAGAAATCCTGTAATTTCTACAGGAACTTCCTGTAGAACACACAGTTTTGAGGAAAGAAGCACAATGATATGGAAAAAATGATGGAGAAGGGTGAGGGATGGAAACATGGATGCTTGTAAGCCTCATGGATAGTGTTAGCCTCCTGTTACAACAGGTGTTCATTTTTCATGATTGACAGTTTTACAAGCCAAATATGTCATTCTTTGCATGCTGCAATGCTCCATATTTCCAAATGGCCAGAGGAGTATCCATGAGAGTGGGCTAGTCTAAGTGCCACTGCTGTATACCAATTTTGATCAGTTATCCATTTTTGAAGAGTTTCAGTTAGAGGGAAGGCCAAACAGCTTAATCTTGGCCTCCCTAGGTTTCAATTTCCTGTTGTAGAATATAGAGAATCATTATCTGTCCAAACAGTTTAATCTTGGCAGATTTGTAGATAGGTAGAGAAGCAAGGGTGCTCAACAGCTTAATCTGAGCCCCTGGATGAAATAAGTGTAGATGTAGATAGGAGAACAGAAAAAAGAAAAAGTTGAAAAGCTAGGTTTGCTAGTTCAAGTGCACCCAAACCAAAAAGAAGAAAAAATGCTAGGTAAGTAGGCTGGGTAAGTAGTTTTGTGGTTGCAGAATCAATTTATGTGATCTAGGTCATGTTTTCAAGTGTCATATTTATTCAGATCACAGTTTTGAGGCATTTTTCAGTTGGAGGACTTCAAGCGAGGCATGTCTAACTTCCCCTTCTTCCTCATTCCCCAAGTCACTCACTAACTTCCCCTAAAATAGGTCAAGATCTGCTTGATACCTCTTAGATTCATCATGTTCCATATCATTTGCCTTGGTAAAGATCTGCTTTACTTAAAGGATGTTCATACTCCCTCTATGAATCCTCATTTGATAGCCTAAGATATCATACTTAGCGCTTTCTCTCATCATTGTCATATTAACTACTAACTTTATTATGTAGCTCACTATCTATTTCCCCTTCCCCTACTAGAACTATGTACATAACTCCCCTATATACTTATCCCTTCCCCCCGGTTGAAAAATAACCATATTCATCCTTGGGAATTGCTAAGTTTACCTGAAACTTAGCACCCTCATTGCCCCCCCTCTAACTATCTTCCTAATGCATAAGAACCCATTCCTTTGCATAATTTTCCCTCCATATATATAAAGACCATCTTTTTGGCCTGGTCTCCACCTTCTCAATGTATAAAACCCCTCTTTTGGGCCAAAAACTCCCTCAAATCCATCAAATTTCCTCCTTGCTATACTTCAGACCCCTTCCGAAGCCCCAAAAACCATTCAAAGGCCATAAAGACCCTTTGCCAAATCATAAAACCCACTTTTCCTAAAGTTTTTCCCTCGCCGTATAATTAAATCAATTTAAAAATCGCGGGGGCCCCGTCCCTTATCCCTCCGCCACCTTGTCCGTTCCGCCAGCTGTTAGATCTGGAGCACCCTAGATCTATGGTGGGTGGGTCTTCTTCCCCTCCGACCTGCCGATGGTTAGCATTTGGGAGATGGGCGGTTTTCCCATCGTACTCCCGCCATGCGTCGCCCTCTCGGCTATGGCAGAGCCCCCTCCTCCCAAACCGCCTTCTGCACAAGGGTGGTGTGACATAAACCAGAAACCACCCTCCGTACCCTCAAGCCAGTGTGACGTCACCCTACCACGTCACTCGTCGTACTGGGTCCCACCTGCTGACGTCATACTGACGTCACCGCAAAAAAGGCGCGAGAGGCGAAATCGCAACTTAGGATGCCCGGAATCAGTTTCTAAGGCAGTTTTTGATGCGCATCGCTAAGATAAAAAGGGCCAAAATGGAAATCCCCCTTCCTGTGCAGTTTTTCAGCGACCCTTTCGCCCTAATTGAGCTAGAAACCGACCATTTAGCAGTTTTGAGTGCTAGGAGAAGCAGATAAAGCCAAAACTAGTGTCAAAGAGTATCAGGATGTGGCAAAAAGTATCAGTAAGAATTTTTCAATGGCTCCAAGCAGATTCAGCATTAAAGAGCCCCCCCAAGCAAGGTCAATAAAGCATTAAAAGCCATTTAAAGGTTTTTAAATCACAGTTAATACACATCAAAGTCACATGAGATCAATGGATCAAAGCCCAAAGCGCAGTTACTGCAGAAGTATTGCATCAAGCCACCAATGAAAGACATATTAACTCATTTTTCGGCTGCTTCCGGCGCAGCTTAGTAGATATTTTCTTGCATTTAATTCCAGTACGAGTTTAGGTTAAAAGAAACTTTTTCAGCGAACCTGTTTTAGGTCAGATGTAATAAATATTTTTGATGTCTTGTTCTATATAAACCACCCGAGTTCATTGTTTAAGGGTTGGTTGTTGGTCATTTGGGAAACGCACTCCAAGAGAGACTCGCTCTGTATCTGATATGTTTTATTTAATCAAAGATTGCTGAAAGCTTGGAGAATGGACTGTTGATGTGTTGTTAATGGTTGTGATGAGTGAATGATGGAATTCTTGTGCTGCCATATGAATCAATAAGTGTTTCTTCCCTCTGTTATTTCAATTTCATATATGCTCAAGTCACAGAACGAAAGTCTGGTTTAGAATTTGCATAATTGCACTCTACACTCAGTTTCTGTGGTTTCTTAATGTTTTCTTCTTTGATTTAAGCATAAATATGGATTCCTTATGGCTCATATTTGCCCTAATTCACCTATGAATGACTATTATTTAGGAATTCTTAGTTGCTCCTAGATAGGGCTCATTCATTTTCCCTCTGCTAAGATGTTTGAGAGATTCTCTGTTGCCTGTCATTCCTTAGCATTCAATCCATCTCCATCTAGCTTGAATGTTGTTTTCTGATGCAGCTACCTTGCTCCTTATTCCTCTTGTGACCAAGAAAACGCACCAGCGGTCCTACTCCATGACTCCATGCCCAATGGTTTGAAACTTGCTTCACTATGCATTGCCTCTCTACTTGAAAGCTTCCCCTTTCCACCTTCCCACCAAAACTCAAACAAAACCCCTTGAAAACTATAACTAGCCTAAAATCATTATCAACAAAGCTAAATCCTAAAGATAGAGCCCTCTCTGACTGCTGGTAGGCTAGGACCAGCAGTCCAAAGATTGGTCTGTGGTTACCTCGGCCGTATCCCTTAAGGAGTTTAGGGACAACCTGAGTGATAACATAATGGCGACTCTGCTGGGGACCTCCTCAGTTAATCTCACAAATCAGGTATAAAACTCCACTGAGGAAGAATCTGACCTTCCAAAAGTTTCTTTCTATTCCATTCATTCTTAGAAAAATCCCCAAAAAAGCAAGCTATAAGCTGGCTCCCAAGAAGAATTCGTGTTATACAAGATCAAATCTAGACCCACATCCTCTAGTTGCTTTTGAGAATCCCAACTTAATCTCTAGAAGCCTTGACAAACAAAAACAAGAAGACTGTATTGCTCCTAGTCTTGAAACCGTTCAGCCTAGTTGTATTCCAACCCCAGTCAAAGTGTTGTTTCATTCAAACCCTACTTCCCCTAGTTCATCGTCCACCCCTCCAAGCACCGGTTCCACACCTTCATTCACTTCACACACTACCACCACTACTCCCATTATCCCAGTTGTCCCAGTTGTGCCATTTATCCTTGTTGTTTCGCTTATCCCTGCAAATATGGCTAACAAATATGCACCTTTGCAGTTGCCTGCTAATCTCGGGGCTATGCCTCAGGATTACCAAACTAAAATAACCTATTTTGATGGCACAATTGCCTGCACAGCCCTTCAGCATACAAAGAAAATGCAGGATTACTTCGAAAGCTATGAGATTGATGATGATAGTGTCAGAATGAAAATTTTTGTCCAAAGTTTGACAGGTGATGTCAGAACTTGGTTTAGATCACTCCAAGCTAATTCCATAGTAGACCCAGAAGCCTTTTACCAGTCGTTTATCAACAGATGGGAGAAAAAGAAAGACCCCTTGCACATACTAGCCAAATATGATACGATTAAAAGAGGCCCTCAAGAGACTGTTTTAGACTATTGTGCAAGATTCAATAATGTCTATAATGCAATACCTCATAACTTAAGATGTCCACCTGACCTAGCCTTGTATAAATTCCCTGATGGATTTGACCCAGACATGGCCTACTAGTTAAAGGAAAGGGCCCCTAACAGCCTTGCTGAGATGCAAAATTTGGCTGTCACTGTGGAGGCAAATTTAATTGCCAAAAGAAACCGAGCTAGAAATGAGAGAAGAACCACCTTCAAGAAAGAACCCTTAGCCTTAGAACAAAAGCTGGATGCTATTATTAATGGCATGCATAGGCTGGGAGACAGATTAGAGAGTGTTGAGAGGAAATCATCCTGGGAAGGACAGCAACAAAATACCACAAGGAGCCCAAATTTCAGAAAGAATCAAAACCCAAACGTTGGAAGGGCCAGTCCCGACCATGATATTAGGCCTCCTTTTGAAGAGAACTACACAGAAGCATCCCCCTCTTGTGAGCCAACAGAAGAGACTCACATGAACTTGTTAGATTTGAAGGGTGAACAACAAATTTTTCTTACTCGAGAAGACCAAGATGACCATGAGATAAGTCAATTTCAGACTAAGTCTGGAGAGTCTTTTGATTTTAAGCAAGGATATGATTCCGCTGTATATGAGGTTCACAAACAATATAAGTTGAGAACTAGAACCATTGATATCCCTGCATCTAGCAAACCAAAAGAGGATAAACAGCCCAACAGAATTAAAGGCAAAGTTATTGTAACAGAACCAGCTGATATAACATTCACAAACCCACATCAAGTGACTGTAGAGGACATAACAGTCATGCAGCCTTCAATTGATCAACCTCTGCCTTCCTTTTCCTTAAAAGAAAATCCGAACAGTACTCCTAAAGACCTTCCCAAAACAGAAATACCACAAACTGTTATTCCCCAAAATAATGATAATCAAAAGGAAAACCCAGAAAATACACTTGAAAAAGAGAAATCTGCTACTGCTAACACAAAGATTTCACTGGAGAAACCATTTAACTTAGAAGTAGAGATTAAAACTTAAGATATCCATCCCCCTCTCAGAGCTTGCAAAGCATGATGTTTATAGGCAGCAAATCCAAAAATCACTTCAAATGCCAGAGGTCAAAGACAATGTAAATGTTTTAGATGATACCCCTGAGCTGTTGTTCGGTCCAGAAGTTAATGGAAAATCAAAATATGGATCAGTTCTACCTTTTTATGTCAGTCTGCACATACATGACAAAATCTTGCATAATGCTATGTTTGACTCAGGTGCCTCACACAACCTTATGCCTAAAGCTGTAATGGAAAAATTAAACCTTGATATAACAAGACCCTACAAAGATCTATTCTCCTTTGATTCAAGTCGGGTCAAGTGTTTAGGCTTAATCAAAGACCTTTGTGTGTTTTTAGTCCAATTTCCCAACAAGGCAATCCTAATGGATGTAGTAGTTGCTGACATTCCAACAAAATATGGTATGCTCCTATCAAGATCATGGGGAGAAAAACTCCAAGGATCTCTACAATTAGACCTCTCTTATGCCACTATATCTGTCTTTGGGCAACCAAAGAGACTGTACAGGGAAACACTGATGAAATATGTGGTAAGTAGTGAGGAAAAGCCCCAAAACTTCCCTTTATACTCAATCCATACTGATATGGATTCTTTTATTTTGTTCAATAATGATAGCTGTCCCTTAACTGATGACAAGCCTCTGGATTTAGAGCAACAAGCACATATCAATCAAGAATCGATTGCACACACTCAACGAATTGTCACAACAACCGATACAACCAGCTTGTAAGAAGAACCTTCCCAAATAGAACATTCAAATCTGCCCAATCCCAAAATAACTGAAACTCTTAATACAAATCCCAAGCAAGAAATCACATGGTACTTAGAGTTTGATGGTTCTGTTAATAAATTAGGAGCAGGGGCAGGTGTATGGATTCATAATTCTCATAACAACCATGCAGAAGGCCATGCCTACAGACTAAATTTCAGATGCACCAACAATATGACAGAGTATGAGGCTCTCCTTTTAGGCATCAAACTGCTCAAAGTTCTAGGGGCTACAAAAGTGTCCATCCTGGGTGACTCTGATTTAGTCATTCAATAAATGAAAGGTAACTTTGTTACTAATGACAATAGAATGAGAGCCTATAGGACTGCTGCCACTAATATACTTAATGCATTCACTGAATCCAATCTTGCCAAGATTTCAAGAGATCATAACATTCATGCGCACAGCCTAGCAACTTTTCCTAGTACATGCAAGCTTCCATTCGAGCCAAATCACCATTTCAGTGCAGAGACAAAACACAGGCCTACTGTCCCAAACAATGTTAAAGATTGGCAGGTGTTCGAAAATGATGCCCAGATTAACAATTTTCTCACTCTTGAGCATGAGTTTTCAACTATAAACATTGACATGGATGCCATGGATGGTCCCCTACAGCAAACAAATGAAAATCAGCATGCTGTAACAGCCGCAACAGCAAAACAAATCCTTCACCCAACCATTTTCGACAGTGCAAACATAGAACAACTGAAACAAGTGCATTTGGAAGAAATAACCAAAACAGAAGACAAGATCATTGATCTGAAGGATAACTTTCTCCCTGCTGGCTTAACTCCCTTAGAGGATATGTTTGATGCCAATGATGTCCCTAAAAAACCTAAAATGGAACCTTTGAACGCTGCCATAGAAGAACACAACATAGGGACAACAGAGAAGCCCAAAATGATCAAATTGTCCAAAAATCTGCCACCTGATCAAAAGCCAAAATATATCAATCTATTCAAAGAGTTTCAAGATGTGTTTGCATGGAGTTATGAGGACTTGAAGTCCTATGACACCTCAGTGATTCAACATACCATTCCCTTAAAACCAAATAAAAAACCATTCAAGCAGAAACTTAGAAGGATTAACCCAATGCTTCTTCCCTTGATTGAGAAGGAAGTAAATAAAATGTTTGAAGCAGGTATTATAGCACCCATCAGATTTTCTAAATGGGTATCCAACCTTGTTCCCACAAGAAAGAAATCAGGTGAGATCAGACTGTGTGTAGACCTAAGAAATTTAAACCAAGTCTCCCTAAAAGACCACTATCCTTTTCCCAAAATGGATCACATCCTGCAAAGAGTAGTGGGATCATCTAGAATCTCCTTGCTAGATGGATTTTCAGGTTTCAATCAAATACTTGTTCACCCAGATGACCAAGACAAGACAGTCTTTACCACACCGTGGGGAAAATTTAAGTATGTTAAAATGCCTTTCGGACTAAAGAACGCGGGGGCTACCTTTCAAAGGGCAATGGATATTGCATTTTCCAAGGAAATACATGATTTCCTAGTTGTCTACCTCGATGACCTCACCCCTGTCTCCAAATCAGATCAAGAGCACCTCAAACACTTAAGGCAAATATTCATGACATGTAGGAAATATGGCATTTCCTTAAATCCCAAGAAGTCTTTGTTTGGCCTTGAGGAAGGTAAATTATTAGGCCACATCATTTCAAAAGACGGTATCCGAATTGATCCGGAAAGGATCCAAGCCATTCTCCAAATACCCTATCCAAGAAACATAAAAGAGCTGCAGGCATTCCTTGGAAAGATCAATTTCCTAGGGAGATTTATCCCAAATCTAGCTGAGCTGATAAAACTATTAAGTAACATGTTAAAAAAGGACACCAAGGTAAAATGGTCTCTTGAGACCAAGCAAGCATTTGAGAGTATCAAAGCTGCCTTGACTCAAACGCCTGTCCTCACAAGTCCACAATTTGATAAATATTTTATCAGTTTTTCGTTTGCATCTGAGCACACCATAGCTGCTGTTCTTTTGCAAAAACATGATCAAGGAAACGAAAAACCAATTGCATTTTTCAACCAAGCCTTAAGAGATGCGCCATTGAAATACCAAATCATGGAAAAACAGGCCTATGCCCTGGTTAAGGCCATTAAAGACTTCAGAGTTTATATTCTATACTCCCATGTGATTGCCTATGTTCCAAACTCTGTTGTGAAAGACATATTAACTCAAGAGGGACTTGAAGGCAAAAGAGGCAAGTGGATTGCCAGCATTCTTGAATATGACATAGAAATAAAACCCACCAAGTTGATAAAGGGACAAGGTTTAGCCAAACTCATGTCCGAAACAAATTTTCAGGCCTTAGATATTAACCAACTGGACAATGAACAGGAGCTGGTGACTCCACAGATCAGTGAAACCTTTTTGCAATCCCCATGGTATGTTGATATTTGCTTTGTATTGTTAAACCTGTATGCTCCCCCAGGATTGTCCAGAACCAAGAAAAGATTTTTGAAAATGAAAGTTTCAAAGTTTTGTGTCTTAGACGGTGCCTTATTTTGGAAAAATCATGAAGGCATACTGCTCAATTGCTTGACTATGAATGAAACTAACAGTACCATAGAAGAATTCCATGCTGGAGACTGCAGAGGACATTTATATTGGAAATCCACTGCTGACAAGATTTTAAGGGCTGGTTACTATTGGCCTTCTCTCTTTGCAGATGTCAAGAATTTTGTTGTTTCATGTCACAAATGCCCAATCTTTGAAGGAAAAAGAAAGCTTTTTCCTTTGCCCCTTAAGCCCATCTCAACCAAAAAACCTTTTCAACAATGGGGTCTTGACTTCATTGGAGAAATCCATCCTTCTTCTTCGGGCCAACACAAGTGGATTTTAACAGCCACCGACTACTTCACCAAGTGGATTGAAGCCATCCCATGTAGGCAAGCCAATGACTCCACCATCATCCAATTCCTTGAGTCCAAT
>Ga0115851_100141_pt1 | contig 24461 bp, 14 predicted proteins | sample InSIn2gowninarea_FD_83865 | JGI IMG/M metagenome (GOLD analysis project Ga0115851, IMG submission 83865)
CAACAAACTCATGAAAAAGAAACCACCTCTTCTCCTCCATTCCCAGAATGACTAATCATACCTCGGCCCAACAATTTATTTGCCAAATATTTTATGGCAGATTGATCTGTATATAAAACTACAGGATACCCAGTTATATAATGTCTAAATTTATTTACAACATGTATTACAGCTGAAAATTCTTTCTCAGTCACAGTATAGTTTAATTCTGCAGGGGATATATTCTTGCTAATATAATAAATTGCATATGGATTTTTATCTTCTTCCTGCCCAAGAACTACTTCGATTTGCTGTGTCTCAAGCATTAGGTGAAATTTGGGATGGCAAATCCCAATTTGGGCCCCTTAGCACTGGGGCTGTCAATACAAGCTTTTTAAGATCCTCAAAAGCATGGTCACACTTTTCTGTCCAAATGAAATCAACATTCCCTGTTAGTGCATATGAAGGTGCATTAATTTGAGAAAAATGCTCTATAAATCTTGTATAATAACCAGAAAATCCCAAAAAGCTATGTAGCTTTGTTTGTGTGGTAGGAGTAGGTATTAACAAAATTATCTGAATTTTAGCCGGAACTACCTATATCCCATCTACTGAGATATAATGACCTGAGATGAGTCCCTCGGTCATCATCATATGACACTTTTAATGGCTCAAGCAGAGCCTGGTGGCAATGCATCTTTGCAACACCTTTTCCAGTGTTTGTAATGCTCGCTCAAAATCATCTCCATAAGGTGTGAAATCATCCATATATACTTTGAGCCCTTCATTTATTAAATATGAAAAAATGATGAGGATGGCCCTCTGAAATGTGGTAGGGGCATTGCATAACCCAAAGGGTAAGACTCTGTACGAAAATTTTTACCAAGGATAGGTAGAAGTAGTTTTATACTGATCTTTAGCGGCAACCTGAATCTGATTGTATCCACTGAAGCCATCTACGAAAAAAAAGAATTTATTTCCTGCTAATGTGTCTAATACTTGATCAATGAATGGAAGGGGGAAGTGTTCTTTCTAGGTTTCTTTGTTCAATTCTTTATAGTTTACACATATCTGCCACTTTCCATTCTTCTTTGGCACCACTACTAGTGGGGAGACCCACTTGCTGTCAGATATTGGGTAAATAAAGTTTACATCTAAAAGTTTTTGTAATTCAACTTTCACAATATCCTTAAGATGAGGGTTTAATATCCGTTGGGTTTGGCAAATTGTTCTAGCATCCTTTTATATATAAATGTCGTGTGTACACAATAGGGGATCAATTCCTTTCATGTCTGAGTAGTCTAATGCAAAAGATTCCTTATATTTTCTCAGTAGTTGGAACAACTTTTCTTCTTGTTCGGCAATTAGTTTTTTGTTAATGTTAAAAGTTTTTCCTAGCTCAATTCCTATAGTTTTGTTGTTATAAATAGAGGTGGTAGGTATTGATTGATCATGAGTGTCTTTTAGGGGATCTTCTACTACATCATTATCAAATGTTGCCTCAATCATGTGACATTGTAAATGGGATCTGGTTTTTGGTTGGTTAATGAAGTTGTTAATGATGTCATCCTCTGTTTCGTCTTTAAATTTGAGGGCATATTCTATGGTTAATGGTGATCTAATGTTTTTTGTCAGGTATGATACAGGTCGGTTTTTTTGTTTTGATTATTTTTAAACTTTGTTGGGCTGGAGGGTATAAGGCTAAACTCTTAACATTACTCCCTCTTTCTATAGTCATGCTGCCTTATCGACAACCAATGTAAGCATCAGCAATTGCTAGCCAAGGTCTACCTAGAATTAAAGGGTGTCCATCTAGTCGGTTTTTGGGATTAATAATCAGAAAGTCTGCAAGGTATTCCTAGGAGTCTACAGATACCATTACATCACATAGTGTGCCTTCTGGTCTAACTACCGATCGGTCAGCCAACTCCAATAAGGTTGCGGTTCGATCTAATGATGTACTACAAAGTTTTTGACTAGTGGTGGTTGTTAGAATATTGATTGTAGCTTCTAAATCAACTAAGGCATTTGTGAAGGAGAATCCATTGATCTGCAACGTAACTATAGGATTCCCGGGTTCTAACATTTTATACATGCTTCTCTTCCTGATAGTAAGTCAGATAGGGTGCCGACTACTTGGATAGTTGGGTTAGTTGTTATTCTCCTCTTTGGATTTTTTATACATAATTCTTTAACGGTTTTTGCATAAATTGGGGTATCTTGGATAGCTTGGAGGAGTGGAATTTTTATACACAATTTTTTTAGTTCTCACAAAAGATCAAAATCAGGATGTTCTATTGGGCGAGGTATGATTAGTCATTCTGGGAATGGAGGAGAAGAGGTGGTTTCTTTTTCATGAGTTTGTTGTCTAACCAGATTCTCTTCTTATAGTGTTTGTTCTAAATGTAATGAATTTTCAACTTGAGCATTTTTATCTCCCTCTGTTTCTATTATGTGCCCATATCCTAATTTAATGTTTTTGCACTCCCTTAACTTGATTTCTAGTTCTGGTCCTTCGATTATTTGAACAGATTGAACCGGTCTATTATTGGGGTTTGGGTTGGGTTAAGCTGGGAGTTGCGGTATTAAGTTCGTCTGGGGATTTTGTTACAATGTATAAGGTGTTGGTAGTGTAGGTTAAGGGAGAGGAATCATTCCAGCTGGCTGATTCATAGGTCTTTGCCAACTCGACTACTAGGTCTGACTCTGCGAGGTGGGGGGTCACCATTGTGTTGGATAGGCATTGTTTTGCCAAAACGGTGGACAATAAGGAAAGTCTGGCCAATTGGTTTTATTTGTTTGATTTGGCCATGATGATATGGGAAATGGTTGCTATGACTAGCTGGGGAAAGGTGGCTAAGTCTGCCACATTCCATTATATTGTTGAGCATTATACTGAGGAGACTGAAAGGAAGAGGATGGATCAATGGGCATACCTGTTTGTTGTGGCTGCCACTGGCGGTGCTGATTGAGTAGGTAAACCAGTTTTGTTTCTTCTTCTACTTGCTTGTAGACTTCTTCCAATCCCAGGAGTCAGGGGTAGCTTTCTATGGAGTGATCTTTTGTGCAGATGGCACAGACTTGGATTGTATCCAGCAAGCACTCTTTGTGGTTGTGTTTCTTTTTGCATCTAGAGCAGAATATTGCCAAATTTTGCTCTGCTTGTGCTTTCTTTTGTTTAGCTTGCGTGATGTTGAACTGCATTGTTAGAGTCCGTAGAATATCAGTTTTGAAATCTTCTAGTAGATTGCCAATTTTTGGGTGGGTTAGACCTCCACCGGGAACCTTTCTATCCCTTGTGATCATGTCATGTTCTGCTGGCTTTAGTCTTGTGCTGCCTCTCGAACTCGCTATACACAAATCAATGATGTGAGCAAAAATTTCCTGATATATGTCACCTTTGTCGATAATGTTTAATGTTTCAACCCATTGTTCTTTCCTTCCCTTAATTAATGTAGTTTTTAACACTTGATCAGGTAAAGGTAAAGTTGTATAGGCAGATCGCTGGAGGTTGTATTGAAAGCGTTCTACATATTCTTCCAGTGTTTCAATAGGTCTTGTTGTCATTTGAAATATTTAGTCCTTTAATTCTCCAGACCTACAGTAATCCTGATATTTCTTTAGAAAATAAATTTTCATCTGATCCTAGTCATTTATAGCTCCACCTAACCCCATAAACCATCGTAAAGCTGCTCCTTTTAATGTGGAGGGAAATGGTATTAGTTTTTGGGGATCAGTGGTATAGTCATACCCCCGACATAATATATCAAATTCAAATAAAAATGCATCTGGATCTTCCTATGTTAGGCCGTGGAATGTAGGAATATGCTGGAGAGGAATGGCCTTCATAGGTGCATTAACTGTAGTGTCCACGATGGGATATTGTAGTGTGGAGATTTGAGGTTTTTGCTGGTTCTAGGCCATCAGATCAAATATGTGCCAATATCCTTCTGGGATTTCTAGGGAGTTATTCCTACGATGACTAGGAGTAGGAATGACCTTAACAACTATTAGGCCCCTATACTACTAGTGTAACCCCTTATTGTTATTAGTATAACCCACTTATTATATTGATGTACCCATGTAGTGCCCATATTGTTACTATTGTGCCCCATAGAAGCCCACTATTGTTATTATTATGCCCTTACATTATTATTGTTATGTCGGCTCTGATTATGTTATAACCCCTTAGAATCCTATATATAGAAGGGAGGTCTTTTCATTTGTATCATCCAAGAATTGTTCATTTATGTAATGTAAAGGAGGTATCCCCCTCGAAGAGGCTGAATTCTAAGGCGTTGATCTTTCTTTTCTATCTTTTCTTGAGCTGGTTTCATAACTTTTGGTATCAGAGCTTTGGATTCTAGGGTTTCGCTGCTCCAAACAAGTCATCGTGGAATTTTCACTATGACTTTTTTTCTGTGACGTTTGAGAAGTCGCAAAAAAAACCCATTTGAGAAGAATTGACGCTGAACCTTGGGTCCGAATTTCAGATATTTTTACGCAATATTTTCGGAGATATGATCTGAGGAAATTTGTCTTTTTGCAGACTCCTGAATTACACTCAAAACAGGTGACCTGGGGAAAATCGTCATAACTTTCGTTTTGAGGATTGGATTGAAATTTCGTAAGAAGGTACAGAAAGAGGACAGACTATAGTTTCGGTTTATATATTTTTCAGAGTCAAAGGTTGAAACAGTGACACGTGGCACTTCATACAAGTTTGCTCTACTGAACTAGTCTATAATCAGGTCACTGCGGGAGATTGTGCATAACTCTTTCTTGGAGAATCCAATTTGGATCAGACTTGTGGCATTGGAAAGAGGACATAGAGGGCCACTACAGGTCACAATTTAAGAACTTAAAGATCTGAAAGTACATAGTTACAGTCGTTTCAAGGTAGAGCTCCTAAAATCAAGAAAAAGCAAGATGAGGAAGTTTGATGGCAAGGATCCGGTAAATTGGATACTTCAGATGGAGCAATATTTTGATATACATGGTGTACAACTGTTACAAAAGGTATGTATTGCATCTTCATATTTAGAACTAGATCAATTTTTATGGTACAAAGGGCTTTGTTCTCGTAAAAAACTTGTTACGTGGTCAATTTTCACGGAGGAAATGATAGCACATTATGAGGATACAAAGAGAAACACCTTCTTTACAGCAACACCACAACAATTGGAAAGAGTAAAAGGGCTTTGTGACATAATGGAAAGAAAAATTATGGAAACCAGGAAGCATACCCCTCACAACTATAAATATGGAAGTGTTGTTTCTCCCAGCCTTTCACAACCTACAAGGGTTACACCACAACAATTGGAAGAAAAAAGAGAAAAAGGGATTTGTTACAATTGTGATAGAAAATGCACTAAAGGTCATAGGTGTGCCGAGAAGAAATTATTTTACATAGAATATGAAGAGGAGGAAGAAAAGGATCAAGAAACATCAAAAGAAGAGGATATACATCAGGACACCACCCCAGAGAAAGAAGAAATTAATCAGACCATATCTTGTAAAGCATTGGCAAGAATTACCACTCCTCAAACTCTCAAGATAGAAGGACATGTCAAGAAGAAAAAGGTGCAAGAAGTGAAAGATCACATCGCGAAAGAAGAAATGAATCCAACCATATCTTGTAATTCAATGGATGAAATTACCACTCCTCAAACTATCAAGAGAGAAGGACACATCAAGAAGAAAAATGTTCAAGAAGTGAAAGATCACATCGAGCATCAAGAAATAAATCTGACCATATCTTGTAAAGGACTGGAAGAAATTACCACTCCTCAAAAGATAGAAGGACATATCGAGAAGAAAAAGGTTCAAGCAGAGAAAGATCATATCGAGCATCAACAGCAAGTTCTCCAACTTTTAAAGGATAACGCCACTTCGGTGCAAAATCAAATGAAACAACAAGTAGATCAACATCGTAGTGAAAAATGTTTTGATGTAAGTGATTGGGTATTTTTACTGCTACATCTCAAGCAAGCTATTTATGAGAAGGAAATGTTGGCAATACTACATGCACTTAAAAAATGGCGACCTTACCGAACGGGAAGACGCTTCAAGGATGAGGATGTGGAAGCATTGTTTTGTGCTATTTATATTATCCAACCAAATTGGATAAACGAAGCAACGGATGAATGGAAGAAGAATGAAGAAGTATGGCCACTTATTCAAATGTTGCAAAATATCCCAATTCAAGCAATATTGCCAGAAATTGAAAAGGAAAAATTATATTGGAACCTGGAGCAGTCACAGAAACAAGAACCCGACAGCTACGAAATTGATCAATTTCAGAGTATCTCATCAAGTGGAAGAACTTACCCGCTGAATATTCCACATGGGAGGCCAAGAATTTTATGTAGAAGCATCAAGAACTACTCAAGCGTTGAGGACAACGCTTTTTGAAGGAGAGGGGCATGTTAGGCCCCTATACTACTAGTGTAACCCCTTATTGTTATTAGTATAACCCACTTATTATATTGATGTACCCATGTAGTGCCCATATTGTTACTATTGTGCCCCATAGAAGCCCACTATTGTTATTATTATGCCCTTACATTATTATTGTTATGTCGGCTCTGATTATGTTATAACCCCTTAGACTCCTATATATAGAAGGGAGGTCTTTTCATTTGTATCATCCAAGAATTGTTCATTTATGTAATGTAACGGAGGTTGCCCCCTCGAAGAGGCTGAATTCTAAGGCGTGGATCTCTCTTTTCTATCTTTTTGTGAGCTGGTTTCATAACAACAACACTTCCTTGGTCTTGGGCAGTGAGTGTTTCTTGCTGAACCACTACCTCGGGAGATCTTAGCTCTTTAGGTTCTTTTTCTTTGTTTTGGATGATTTTGACAACACTGCCCTTACTTCAGCTGCTATGCGTTTGAACTATTTCGAGTGGGGATTTTATCTCTTCTATTTCCCTTATTTCTCCTCCTCCTTCGCGAAGATTATTAGAGTTCCCTTATTGAAAAGAAATTGGGCAAGAATTCTTAATTTCTCGAAAATCTTGCTCAATCTCTTCTGTTTTGTTGTGCACGTCAACAAAGGCTACAGATGGTGAACATGTGGCCCAAAGGGAGCCAGTAGGTTGTCTAGAAGCAACTCTTCGAGGGCCCACTTATGGTTGAGATTCAGCTTGCTTAATGATATCGTCTATGAGGGTTGATCGACCAAGGGTCATTTACCCCTTAGCTTTGTTAGGTTTGGGTAGCGGTTTTGGATTATTTTCAAGTTCTTTTCTTCTTAGTCATACACACAAATCAAATGTTTATTCATACCCAAAAAAAGGAAAAAATTTGCTAGAAAGTGGGCGGGGTAGCAGGGCTGTTACATGCTTCATACACAAGTACTTACCTTTCAATTTTAATACCCAATTCTCTCCTAGCAGGAACTCATCTGATGCACACTACTCTCTTAAAGAGGAAATGGCTACACTCTCCCCAGCAACAATGCCAACATGTTGAGGTATAGAAGGTGTGTTTTTAACTCCTATTTATCCTACATTAATTATCAATCTAGGTACGATTTTCTATTTCAAGAGTGTACTTAGTCCGAGGCAGCAATTAATACAAGAGTAATGTTTCCCAATTTGCAGTATAGCACTTCAAATACAAGAGTAAACGAATGCTTGAAATAAAACCTACCTGTAATTAAAAGAAACTCAATGCTCTAAAACTAAATCATTCACTTAGAAAATTGACAACAATTATCAGTCAAGGATGCAGTGGCAATAACCCTTTCCTTTTTCAACTGATGTAAATGAAATCAATCATGAATAGGATCCTCAATCTAAGAACTCAAATAGTAATAGCCAATACTCTTTAAAATTGTTGATCTCACACTCCACACTAAAGCGACTGATTAGAAATGACAAGGAATTAAATCAATAATGCTGCTAATAGAAATGGAATAAATACACTAACTATAATAATGTTAAAAGCAAAATTAAATACTTGTAGAAAAGAAATGAACAACAATGCTATTTAGTAGAAATTAACAACAATCTGTAATGAACAACAAAGTCAATTTACTGGAATGAATATCGGAGCTTTATAATTGAAATCAACAACATAGTAATATAGTTTTCATAGAGTAATAATATTATTATGATGAAAAGGAATGGCAACACAATTCAATTACAACATATACAGTAAAACAATTCCTAAACTGTTCATCCTTTTTCTTTTTGTCGACGTTTCGAGCCTAGAGCAAGACTCATCATCAGGACTTGATATACAGAGAAGAGAAAAAAAGGTTTGTGATAAATATGGTGAAGGATGACAGTTAGGAGGGAAATATAGATCTGATTCCTTTCTCTGTATTTTGACCCTTGTTTTTTCGAGATTTCGTATCTCTTTCCATGTATCCCCTCTGTATAGGGTAACGATTCTGGATTGCAGGTTTCTGTGGAGTGGTTTTTGATAGATTGAATTCAGATAATCCACAGTGTTCATCTTTTTTCTTTTTGTCGACATTTCGAGCTTAGAGCAAGACTCATCATTAGGACTTGATAAACAGAGAAGAGAAAAAAAGGTTTGTGATAAATATGGTGAAGGAAGATAGTTAGGAGGGAAATATAGATCTGATTCCTTTCCCTGTATTTTGACCCTTGTTTTTTCGAGATTTCCTATCTCTTTCCATGTATCCCCTCCGTACAGGGTAACGATTCTGGATTGCAGATTTCTGTGGAGTGGTTTTTGAGAGATTGAATTCAGATAATCCACAGTGTTCATCTTTTTTCTTTTTATTGACGTTTCGAGCCTAGAGCAAGACTCATCATCAGGACTTGATATACAAAGAAGAGAAAAAAAGGTTTGTGATAAATATGGTGAAGGATGACAGTTAGGAGGGAAATATAGATCTGATTCCTTTCTCTGTCTTTTGACCCTTGTTTTTTTGAGATTTCGTATCTCTTTCCATGTATCCCCTCCGTACAGGGTAACGATTCTGGATTGCAGATTTCTGTGGAGTGGTTTTTGAGAGATTGAATTCGGATAATCCACAGTGTTCATCTTTTTTCTTTTTGTCAACGTTTCGAGCCTAGAGCAAGACTCATCATCAGGACTTGATATACAAAGAAGAGAAAAAAAGGTTTGTGATAAATATGGTGAAGGATGACAATTAGGAGGGAAATATAGATCTGATTCCTTTCTCTGTATTTTGACCCTTGTTTTTTCGAGATTTCATATCTATTTCCACGTATCCCCTCCGTATAGGGTAACGATTCTGGATTGCAGGTTTCTGTGGAGTGGTTTTTGAGAGATTGAATTCGGATAATCCACAATGTTCATCTTTTTTCTTTTTGTCGACGTTTCGAGCCTAGAGCAAGACTCATCATCAGGACTTGATATACAGAGAAGAGAAAAAAAGGTTTGTGATAAATATGGTGAAGGATGACAGTTAGGAGGGAAATATAGATCTGATTCCTTTCTCTATATTTTGACCCTTGTTTTTTCGAGATTTCGTATCTCTTTCCATGTATCCCCTCCGTACAGGGTAACGATTCTGGATTGTAGGTTTCTGTGGAGTGGTTTTGGAGAGATTGAATTCGGATAATCCACAGTGTTCATCTTTTTTCTTTTTGTCGATGTTTCGAGCCTAGAGCAAGACTCATCATCAGGACTTGATATACAGAGAAGAGAAAAAAAGGTTTATGATAAATATGGTGAAGGACCCTTTCCATAGCTCAACATGTTGGTGTGGGGTCCAAGCTCAATACAAGATTTTATGAAACCATTGAAGCAACTCGTTATCCATCCATTGATTTGGGCACCTCCAATGAATACTATGAAGCAATAGAGCATGAGATGTTCACTCTTGCTCCCCCAATCATCTAGTTTCTCCATGGGCATGAGCTGTTCACTTGCTGATATTGGTTTCCAACAATCTTTCCTTTGTCCACTATGTGGAGGATGGGGAGACTAAAAAAATTGTAGAACTATTTGGGATTAGAGTCCGTTCTTTTGATGAAGCCCAGTAACTATGAGAAGGGGTTTTTGCATTGGCTCATTCAAAATTTTGAAAATAAACTATGGTTATGGGAAAATAGATGGCTCTCTTTAAACAGTAGGATGGTCATGATAAAAGTAGTCCTAAAAGGTATCATTGTCTACTGGATGCATTTGTTTCATTTTCTAATGTCAATTATTCACAAAATCAACTCCACCATCATAGATTCCTTATGGGTTGTGTCTGGTTGCAAAAATAAGCTTCACCTATCTAAACTAGACTCAATTTGCACGCCCATTGATGGAGGTTGGGGCATCAAACACACTCATACTTTCAATCTGGTTCTTCTCATCAAAAATCTATGGAGGGCCTTCAAGTGCCTTGGTATTTAGCAAACAATCATCATTAAAATATATCTCAATCATGCTACCCTAGAAAATTAGATCCTAGTTGGGGCTCCAGTTAAGGATAATGTGTCTTTCATTTGGAATAGCTTGATGAAATCTAAGCCTTAGATACATGGATATATAATATGGATGGTTAGGCGTGGTGACATAATTTGCATTGGCATTTATGCAATCATTGGATTGGCTGGGAATCACATTCTTCCTCCCCAAATCATCCAGTTTCTTCACGGGCATGAGCTGTTCATTCTTGTTGATATTGGCTGCCAACTATCTCTAATTTCCTCCTCTTCTAGTTGGCCACATGCTGAAAATTTGGCTCTCCTGATGGAGCTCAATCTCAAATGGGAAAATTACAGATGTCATCTCTATCACGCAGATATTGCTCTGATTAATAGGGAAGATGTGCATTCTTGGTGTGGTCTTTTTCATGGAGGAGAAATCTCTACCAAAGAAGCATACAAGTACATATACAACATGCAAAGGTATGGGAAGAAGATCAACCATATGGAAAGTATGATGAAGATCGTGCTTTCCTTGTTGATAATTTAAATCTTGAAAACGCTTTTGAGGTCACAGAAATATAGTTCAATAAACTAATCCTATTTTCACAGACACTGAAAGTAAGGGAGTTGTAGGCATTCATGGTAATACACATGGCACCTCAGCATTTCATTGTGAGTTTGAGTAGGAGTAATGTAACCCCCATGTTTTACTTTGATGTGGACCATGACTTCGTCCTTTCTTTATTTTGCTTAAATATTTGGTTTTGCCTTTCTTTCTAAAGCATCGACATGAAAATACTAAGGGAAATAATCCACTCTCTATTTTCTACTTTCCTTGTTCTTCTATGGTCATTGTCTCTTCTACTTTTGTCTCTGCAATTCAAATGTCTATGTGTGCGATTGCAAATCTTCCCTATTCGTAGACGAAATGGCTAACCTTCACTCTACTCTCCGCAAAAGAGATCTAATTTGTCAATCCTTTTTACCCAAAGGATCCCTCTCCCCTAATGATTCATATGATATGCCCTAAGCATAATCATAACGTTACAAAAAACTCAGAGTGGAGGGTCCCCTCCTTAATCTCCACTAAAATTGGCACTAGGCATACATGTGCCCCCTCTTGATCAATCATCTCCTCAAACCTTCGATTTGATGTGCAAATAACAAAAGAAATTCAGGGGAAGTGGAGGTGCTATTGAATTCATCCACCCATTTTCAGTTATGGTGGGCATGTGAGCAATGTCAAAGATGATTGCAGGGTAGGAACTGATAAGGGAAAACTCTTTGATAACCAAGGAAAGTGGGATGGTACGCCTCGACAGAGAAATGCCCTCCAAATACTAATACTAATAAAAACTTTTGCGTCCTCCACACAATGGAAAAATGATTCAAAAGAAATTATTTTCGAGTTGAGAAGGTGACCCCAGGAACAACATTTGTGCCCTCCATACAACCTAAAACCCCATGAACAACTGTTGCGCCCTCCATAAAATAAAAAATTGATTCGAAAGAAATTATTTTTGAGTTGAGGAGGTGACCTAAGGATCAACTAAGGAGGTGCGTGAGGTGGATATAGAGGAGGCTGTAGAGGGGGTAGGAATAGCACTAGAGAGGATCCAGAAGCTAAAACATACATGAAAATTTTGCCTACAGTTTCTACACCCTATCTTCAAAGAGCTATTTTTTAAGAAAACAAATAGAAAGCTAAAACACATACCTGTTTTAGGAAAAAACTATGGAATATCGGCCTCACAGAAAAAATAACAGTAAATGCATAGCTGGTAAACATGTCTTGGCTATTGCTCCTTAAAGCACATTAATTTGCCTGCTCAAAAGTTTCCCAAATTGTTGAATACTAAATATCTAGAGCGCAACTTGCCAAAAATCATATAATAAGGTAGTACGACCCACAAATATCTCTAGATGATTCTCCTTGAAATTTGTGTAGAATCCATTCAAATATTACACAATAGTCATGTTAGGCACATAAAGTATGAAAAATATCTTGGACTCTACTAAGAAATCATTATGCTAGGAAAGTATTATTAAGTGAACAATATTAGGTTCAATATAGCCTTTGTTTTCCTAGGAGTGGTTAGAAAAACCTTATGCGAGACTCATCACATATATTAATTGAGAAGAAAAATTTTGAATTTACCAAATATTATGCAATTTAATAAAGTTTATACTTAATATTAATTTAAAATTTAAACATAATCCTTGTGTATTATGTATGGCATAAGAAAACAATATGAAGTGTTATCAACCAATTTCCCTTCTTATATTTATTTGTACTCATCATTATGTTTTTTACCCTTTTGCATATATTGGGCCCTCCATTATGAGCTTGTTGGAGCACGAACAGTGGTTCAACACTAGGAATATGCCTCCTCCATTCGTTCTTAGTGTATTGTTCGGCATTGAGAGTGTCAGATTAGTATTTTCTAACCAACATCCATACTTAGTGTATTGTTTGGTGTTCAAAGCATCAGATTAGTCATTTCCAACCAACATCCATATATATTTTCTAGAATATTTCATTCCCTAGGATTTTTTGATATTTCTTCTAAAAAATTATATATTAGAAAGGTTCTTGAATCACACATCAAACGAAAAGGATACAAAACAACACACACACTTCTATGTACAAGGTACAATCACAACTCAATCAAAACAATCATAAAGGATTCCCGTACATGAACTCATGGAGGAGTTGAAGTACCATATGGTGTGCCATGATGGGGCCATGCCATACAAATTTTAACTATGAGACTCCAAAAGATTCATGATAACAATGAAAACCTAGAATCATAGTGTTACCAGGAATAACCAGAGGACATAAAAATTGAGTGGTCTTATGAACTACTGTGGCTCCACGACAAGGACTACGAAGACATAAAGGGGTAATAAGAAACTCATTGAATGATGGATGTGTTTTTGACAATTCACTGGAAAGTTCAACATTAGAAGCCGAAAACATTACTTGTTCTGAGGGTGAAACTTCCAAGGATGGCTAAGAAAATGCCCCCTAGGTTAATTCAAGATTTAGTTTACCAATCTATACTTTTTCCCATTTCGGGAGACTAGAGGTATCGATATGCATAATCTTTGTAGTATTTTCAATAGGTGAATCCATGACTTCCATGATGAACTTTTTAGAAGGAGATTCGTCATTAGGGAGTCATGTTCAATAGGTAGAGTGACAACCCATGTGGTAAAATGATCCTAGTGATATTCCAAGGGATCTACCCCTCTGTTATCACTTAGAACTAAAAAATTGATACATGATTTGGAGTTTTTAAAAGAGCTTTTAACTCAAGTTGTTCTCAATTCGCATTGGTTCCCCTCTACCCATCATTGTTCTATAGCCACCTCTTGTCTTATGTGAGTCACCGTGTCTTTTCATGATTTCGCAGCACTATTCCAATTCGCCAATTTCGTAGCGCAATCATAACTAGGAAGTTTCACAGCGATTCATGATTAGGCAGTTTCGCAGCGCATCATTAAAATTCAAAACTAATATCGCTGTGAAATCATGGATTCGTACATTCCGCAGCGAATCTTTCCCGAAATGTCAAGTCCGTTAAGTGAGTCATCAGCCATGTCTTCTCATGTCAGCTCATATACCTTTCTTATCACATTTTAACGCTCATTGCCACTATCACCACCACTAGATCTGTTGATATGCACAAATTATTATTCCCAAGAAATTTTACCGTGCATAAGCCTTAATGATGGCCGTAAGTCCTGCATGAATGACAAAATCTACAAGATTATATCTTGAAATGTTTTAAACAGAAGAGTTTAAAATTCAAGTGAAGCTGATAATCAAGCGAGCCTGATAATCAAGCGAGGCCGAATTAAAAAAGAAGCTGAATCACAATTTCAACCGGAGCTGGTAGTCTTTGTCTGCGAAGATTTGGAAGAATCGATGGAGAAAAAAGAGCACAGATCCGGCAAATGTCTAAGAACTGAACCTGAAGGCCTGGATATAACGCTGAGAAATGAAGAGGTGAAGAAAGTGTTTAAAAAGGTCGGGTGCTGGAACTTTTGCAAAAAATTACAAGGAGGACATGCACAGGTAACTAAGGAATTCGCACTTAACTTCACTGGTTTGAATTCAAAGGTAGCCATGTTAAAAGTACATGTTTCTCCAAAAGTGATATCTGCTGTGACAGAGATCCCAAGAGGACAAGAGGAATGGTTCAAAAATTTTAAATTTGACATGAATCCTTGCAAGGAGTTTTTGAAGGATGATTATGTAAATGAAGATTTAAGTAAGGCAGTGCCCAGGAATTATGTCAAAGAACATTATTCTCTCTTACTCACCTGCATACAGAAATATTTGACTTGTGAAGGAAGGTATAACAAGGTTTATTCTTACCATTTCAAACTACTTTTGCATTTCACCGGGAAAGCCTCCATAGACCTACCTTTTTATCTGTTACGTAGTTTGAGTAAGATGTGTGATAAAGTACAACTGAGGAAAGAGGACTGTGAAACCTCTTTGTTTCATCATGGTTTGATTAAGCTACTGGTTTTATATGGGCTCGAAAAGATAGACAGGGATTGGAATTCATTCATTTTTATGGCTGGCTTCAAAAGACAGACTGGCCTCACTCCCCAATCTGCCAAGGACTTTACAATAGCTGAGCTCCAAACAGAAGCAAGAGCTAAAAGAGTTACAAAGTCACAAGTAAGATCACAAGTAAGAAAACCAGTGAAGCCACTGAAGCCACTCATCATCCAAGATCAAGCTCAGCAATCAACTAAGGAAAAGGCTCAGGGTAAAAAGACTGTACCTGAAACAAGCACATCTGAAGCAGTCTCAAGGGTAAGAACAAGAAGTCAAATAAATAAGGAAAAATGTAAAGCTATAGCAGTTGAAGAAAGTCCAGTGTCCAAGGCAAGTTTAAATGATTTATTGCAGGCTATTGAATTTGAGCAGTCTAAACCAGTTGAAGTAGAATTGATGCAGTCAGAACAAGAAAGCACCAAGAAATCCAAGGCCTCAAAAAGGCTTAGATTTGATGTGCCAACTCAAGAGTTCGTTTTTAAACCAAGAAGACCTATGACAAGGAGATTCTAGCAAGTACAGGAAGCACTGCCAAGAACAGAGGAAACAGGGGAAGAGATAGAAAAAGACACGGGCAAAACAATCATTGCATCTCAAGAAGATAATATAGCAGCCATACAGAGACAATTGGAATCAGCTAAATATGAAATTGCCAAATTAAAGAAAGCTGCTAGAAAACATGCAGCTATACATGCAAAGTATTATAAATCTTTATGGGAAGGAAATGCTGCTGTAGAAGCTCAGCTGAATTCAGTGGTTGATGGCCATTCACAATTTCACACATGGACAGTACCAGCAATCAAAGAAGCCAAATACATAAGAAGGATTAATATGCAATTGAGAGCTGGGAATAAGGCAATGAGGAAACAAATTGAAGATCTGAAGGCACAGCTAAGCCAACTACATGCTAAATAAGTTTTCATTTCAAGTAAGGTTTTGTTTCCAAAATTTTGACAAATTTGCTTAATCTTATCTTTCTGAGGAAATATAAATCCCTCTTCGACATGTGGAAAGGTTGAGGGAGTTTTTGGCAATCAAATACTCGACTAATAAAGGTCTCAGGTCAAAAGCAAGTTGTTTTACAAAAACTCAGCAGTTTCGTAGCGCGCTACGAAACTGCTGAAGGTGATGATTTTTACGCAATTCAAACAGTTTGAATTATAAATGGGAATTTTGAAAGGAAAACGTCCAAAGGGCATGCAAGAAATCATCTGAAGCTGTCAACAATCAATTAGGTCAAGACAGGTGGACGCTTAAAAAGGTTTAATATTCAAATCCAATTTTTGTCGTAAAGTGAACACCTTTACCACAGTTCAGGGTATATCAAACGATTTGACTGCAAGAAACTTTTTCTTGCACACATGTTCATGGGAAAAGCTTACAACGCATCAAGGACGTGGTAGTCTTCTACATTTTGGGTAATTAAAGGCTAAAGGTCATGTTTCCGTGCATTCGAATATTTTGGGGAAAACTGAAGCCGAGAAGCAAGGGTAATCTCCTAATATTTCTGAGCAGTTAAAAAGATTCAGCATCCAAGGTCAACATGGAGCATTAAACACCCATCTCAGCTAAACTAAAAGAGGGACAGATGTCAAAGAATGAGTAGAAGCCATCATGCATGTAATATGGAGTTAGACTCCTAATTGATTTAGATCTCTAAAAAAAACTCCAGTCAGCACTTTGTTGTATTTATTAGTTAGTTAAATGGTTGATAGGTCTCATTAGAAATAGTTTTCGAATTCCCCTCATGCTGGAGGAGTAATCTCGATCAGTTAGAATAAGAGTTCTATATATAGCTGAAACAACAATGTAATGAGGGTTGGAAACTTTATAACAGAGCATAGTATTTGGCTTATGTAAAGACTCACTTTCAGTAATATAATTTTGATTTTACTTCTCAGGATTCATGAAAGATTTATTATATTCAGAATGTGTGATGTTGTCCTTTTCTTAGTTTTGTTTATAGTGGTATGGATGTATAATCACTCAGAATTCACTGAATGTGCTCTGATTTCCTGTATGCATCTATAAACTGTGTGGTTCCATATGAGTGTATGTTCTGAATATTCAAATGCTGAATGCCCTGACTTCCATGTAAGGTCAAGATCTTTGTTATATTGAGGTGTTGTTGACTCCATAGGCCCAATGGCTACTTGTTTAATGTATTTCCAGCATTCATATTTGTCACAAGTGTTCTACAAGAGTTAGCCATCTTATTTTTAATCAAAATCATTATTACACCCAGAGAGAGCCCTCTCAGGTTGAGGAGGCTAAGCCTCAGCCTAAAGTAGGTTTGAAATAGTTACTTAGAGTCAACCTTACCAGCAACCTATCAGGGTCTGATTTTGAGATAACACCCTCCAACAGTAGTCAATAAGGATTTCTGTTACATGAGGTAGGACTGAAAATCATCTAAGCAAGACATAACACATGATGCTTCGACTAACTCTTCAATAATACTATAATGTAGGGAAGCCCACGCATTGGGATTGTTTGTTAACTTTTGTACTACACCATTAGCTAGGTGATATAGCAGTTCCATAGGCTTACCTGATGTGAGAGATCTAGTGGAAGCAAAAGGGGTGGTCAAGTCCTTAGAAATATAACTTGACTTAGGAGGGTCATCAGATTTTTCTGTCATGGTAAAATAAATGTAAGAATTAACATGAGGACCTATGCATTACTATTAGGACCATATTACCATTTCCCTGAATTACCCCTAGGAGGAGGTGGGGAATCTTGTACAACCATTAGTTGTTATGGCAACAATTTTGATGGATTTTACTCATTGTTAATTAGATTTATTATTTCTTTGTGACTAAAGTTGAAAAGTGGGAATACAAAATATTTAATAAATGAGTAAATATTATTTCAAGGGTGTTACCAAGCATATAAAAAGTGTAGCAATAGGCATCAGCATATAACATGAAAAATTTCAAGCACTTTTCAGTAGGAATTAACCACTAAAGGGAAATAAACATTGTCCATACAACATACATGGAGAAAATATTTGCTTTGTAGGTGTTGTATTGGAGTGTCTTAGGAGCTTATACATGGACCATGAGCATTAGTTTACAGCTCTTTTGGGCCATCAGAAACTATTTTTCATCCTTCAAAAAGGTTCAAGGGCCTAAGAGTCATCCCTTAGATGGTCTCCATGAGCACCACTAGGCCAACTATTCACGTTAGAGGCATTGGGAGGTGGTTTTGTACCATGTTCATAGTCTGTATTATTACTAACCCTTAAAAACCATTTGTACTAGGCCCTATGATGATAATGGTGTTTCTCCTTAGATGATGTCCAAGGCCTCAAACTAATCCATCCTTGTGCGGCAAAATTATCCTCACATTAACACCCATACACCATCTATATACCTATGGTTTACAATGATGGAAAATATTGCTCCCATCACCTAATTGTGAAAAAATCCCCAACGAAACTAGATGCCATGCCAATCATTTCCTCAATATTAGAATATCTCCCTACATTATTCATTAGCTCATGGAGATAGAGGGTTGAAGGACTCTGACTTGATAGTTGGGGACTATAGTCCATCGTGAGGTCCAATGTCAGGCTAATTGTATTAAGGACACCTCAAGGTCAACCAACACTAATGCAATGTGTTAGTTGTTGGTACATCAACCTATTAAAATGTCACAATATTGGTTAGTAGACATTAGTAAGTAGGACACTAGTCACCAACAAGAAACCTCGGTATTGATAGAGTAATGATGTGGTGAGTGGACGTGGATCCGGGGATACCACATGTCAATAGTGTGGTAGTTGATTTGACATGCTAACGTCTCATTATGACGTTACACCAATGTGGGTCTAGATGACATGGCATACCAATGTGGCAAGTGATGTGGCATGTTCACATGGCAATGGAAGGTTGACTAGGCACTAAGGTGATGTCTAGGTGGTAACCATATAGCGATGACATGGATGTTGGGCTTTTAGATGGTAATATATCAGCAAATTAGTATCAATGACACTCTTTAGCCTCTTCCGAGGGCCCGATCCCTCGATAGCCTGATCATTGGCCTTTCAAGATATCGAGTATTGAGAAATTAGGACTTAAATCTACAATCTCATCTGTTAGGTGTCGAGTATCGAGATAGTAAGTATGTATAGAGCATTAAGTGTGCTAGGGGGATAGGGGCTTAATGATTTGGCAAATGGATAAGGTAGATGATGGAAAGGTAACTGTGTTAATTGATGACCCATTGTTTGGCTATGTGAAGACCGAGTAAGAAAGTTTTAAACTAATGTGATATTTCCCAAGTGGTCATAGTGGATATAATAGCCAAATTAATTGACTAGGTAAGCAATCGTGGAAGTTGATAGGCGATTTTATAATGTTGACATGTGGGAAAAGGACTGCCACGTGCTTGACAAGAATCAAATAAATATGTATAAGAGAGAAGTTACAATATAAATCTAAATAATACCAAAGGTCAAATAAAACACCTTTTCTTAGACTATACAAAATGAGAATTTGTAAAGAAGAAACTAGGATCCCATATTATTGTTTATATCATTGCTAAAATGAACATGGCTTGATTATTTAATATCGCTTGTAATGGAACCAAATTTATGTATCACATGAATAGTTATAGGTAAGAATTCCTATAAATGATCTTGATTACTATGTCACAAATTGAAATCTTTAATTTCACAAATAGTTTGATCATCTGTAATAGATCAAATAACTATGACTTTAGGCAACACTTTTGATGGATTTTACTCATTGCTAAGTGGAAATACAAAATATTCAATAAATGAGAGTCAATATTATTTCAAGGGTGTTACCAAACTTATTGCTTGAGGTTTTATATGAGATAAGTATATATTGCTAGAAAAATAGAAATAAAAAATAGATAGCAAATTCCTAAATTCCTTATTTGAATAAAAAAAAATCTCTACTTTTAATTCTTTTAATAATTACTGCATTTTTTATTTGAAATAATTCCTTATTTGAAATAAGGAAAGATCTCTTCTTTTTTTCTTTTAATAATTACTAAATTTATTATTTAACATAAATAAAAATTAGATTTTTCACTACATGCATATTGAACTTGTACTTACAATTCTAGGATCCCATCTTATTGTTTATATCATTGCTAAAATGAGCATGGCCTAATTATTCAATATCTCTTGTAATGGAACCAAAGTTATGTACCACATGAATAGTTATAGGTAAGAATTCATATAAATGATCTTAATTACTATGTCACATATTGAAATCTTTAATTTCACAAATAGTTTCATCATCTGTAATAGATCAAATAACTATCACTTTAGGCAACACTTTTGATGCATTTTACTCATTGTTAACTAGATTTATTATTTCTTTGTCACTGAAGTTGAAAACTGGAAATAAAAAATAGTTATTAAATGAGAGTAAATGTTATTTCAAGGGTGTTACCAAACTTATCACTTGAGGTTTTATATGAGATAAGTATATATTGCTAGAAAAATAGAGATAAAAAATAATTAACAAATTCCTAAATTCCTTATTTGAATAAAAAAAATTCTCTACTTTTAATTTTTCTAATAATTATTAAATTCTATATTTGAACTAATTCCTTATTTGAAATAAGGAAAAATATATTTTTTTTCTTTTAATAATTACTAAATTTATTATTTAACATAAACAAAAAAAATTAAAAATTAGATTTCTAATTACATGCGTATTGAACTTTTACTTACAATTCCATTAAAATTACCATTTTTTCCATATATAAAAAATATGCATGATTTTTTAAAATTTCAGATTTTTCATTCATATCATGTGACCAATTCAGAATCACGATATCTACATGCACAATTTTGTCAGTTCTTATAGGCTATTGAACTAGGTGAAAGTAGTTAGTAAACTAAGTGTTGATTCCCACTCCACCATATGATATTTGATCTGATCTCATCAGTCAGTTCAGGCTCTAATGAATTAATAAATATGGCAGTTCTGAGCTAGTAAATTTACTTCCATTAATGCACCCAGCTAATCCTTAAAAGCAATAAGGTACGGAAGTTTAGAAATTGACAAGCACGATATTTACATGCAGGATTCTGTCTGATTTTCAAAAGAACAGATCTTCAAATTTACAAGTGGCACAAGTTTTTGGTTTAGATTTTTACTGGTTTAGACTTTTCCCTTTTGGATGTGAGAGTTCATGCAAAATACAAGTTTCCTACTTCTAATTGTAATTTTGATTACCTTTGTGCACTTTTTTTAAACAAATTCTGCCATGTATTTTTAATATACTTCCTTTTTTTGTGAATGAAAAATACTTTTACACAGAATTTGTCCATCCTAGGCTGTAAGTATATGCAATTTGCTTAGTTGATATATGTTGGTTTGATCACTTTATTCAGTCCTATTAGTTGATACCCATGCAGAAAGCCTCCTGGATTGCGCTGGAAAGCTATGCAGTTTAGAGAGATTAGGCAATGAGACAGGATTTGGAATCATTATGGGCTTGATTTTGTAATGTGGTTTTAGAACTTCCTTGTTTTCTGCTTTCATTGAATAACAAATTTTGGTTTGAAACTGAGCAAGAGTGGGTATTTCCTCCCTCACTTTTTCTCGTGACAATTTCAAAGAGTCCTCAAAAATATTTAGGGCATCAGCTACAGCCTCCCAGTCATCCAAGCTTCCATCCTCATCCTCACTTACAAACCCTAAATAGCTACTGCTACTGTTGCAAGCATGATATTTACCAATTAATCTATTCAGTTGTGGGATCAATAAATGAGAGCAATGACATAAAATATAAGAGTGAAAGAAAGGTCCACCAAGTGGGTATTAGATGCTTACTTGAAGATCACCCTACTTCTCGGATGCTCCTAATTGATCTCCATATTTGTTTGAGGTGTGTAATCTATCACCTATCTACCTATAGATTTCAAGTCTTTAGAAAGATGGCCTATGATATAGGAAGGGATGCATCTACACAAAATAGCGTATAGAGTAAGGCCACTGAGAGCCTTCATCTAAAAAAAAAAGCATACCAAGACCCTCAGAGGTTAATGTTTGACTTGTGGTTTTTGTGTTTGAATCTCTATTTAGGCAATGGGTTTTTGTTAGTATTCGGATGGTTTGTAGAACTGCCCAGTTTTGATAGCTTATTTTGTAATCTTTTACCGTTTGATAAAATTTAAACTTGATAGAGTTGCAGGTAGGAATAGAATCATACTAAATGAATGTGACAAAGTTCTCAATGATTGTTTTGACTTTGCTATTTTTTTTTGGAACTAGTTTAAGTTTCAGTTTAATTTAAAAGATAGTCAAATTAAAAGTTTGAAGTTGGATCCTCTTGGAGTGTATATCCGGATCCACTTGGATTTGTGGATTGGTTAAAAGAAAATCATTGGCAAATAGGTCAAAGAGATACACCCTCGTTGATTAGATATGGGAACTCTCTCCATATTGAAAGAAATAATAGTAATGTCCTCCAATTTATAGTTAAATAACTGCCAACGTATTTTTATTACTACCAAAACAATTTAAAGTTAAAATACTTTCTTTTATACATGTGAACATGGGGTTTGGAAAAGGAAATTGATTAAATCATGAATGAAACATTATGCTCAGATAGACATGTTGCATGCAAACATCAAGCATATCTTTCTTCTTTTAAATTTATCTAAATTTCTGAAGAAAAACAATTTGTAAATTTTTTATTTATATTGACAAAATTATACTACATCAAATGTTTGTGCTAATGTTAGTGCTTAAGAGTATGATTGATCATTTTGTGTTTTTGATTAATTCTTAGCATCTATTTCTCATTTTTCTAGTTTGATTACATGGTTCAACCAACAAGCTTTGGTTGTATTAGTGATTGATATTCTTATACTTGTACATTTCCAATTCATTAAACAATGGAAGTATATGTTTAATAGCTGTGATATCTGCTCATTGATAAAAAGAAATATGTGGCAAGGTTGAAATTGATAACAACATAGTACTATTAATAAGAGGGAGGGGCAAGGAAATTTCTTTTCACTCTCATGCATCCAAATAGAGCAGTATCTAACAACATAATCTGCACCTAAAAATAGGAGGAAACTTACGCAGCGACTAAAAATAGCACTTTTACCTATATACTTGTCTACAAATAGAAAATTTCTCAGAACCAAAAAAAAAGCTTCATCCTCTTGAAATGGAATTTGTACACTTGCATGCACACTGCACCTACTAAAAATATGAACTTCTAAATTTAGAAAAGCAGTGTCTTCGAAGATAAAACTGATATTTCCCTCAAATTTGCATGCATGTGATTTCTAAAAATAGAAACTTATGTGAAATAAATATATTATCTCGAAGAGAACAAAATATCATGCATGCCAATGAATCTGCATGTGTATAGTTGCATTGAAAAGTTAATTTCACCTTCAAATTCTATACATTCATTGAATTTAAGAGTGATGATGGTTATGCTATGTGAGTGGAGTCACATATTAGTAAGCCAAATCCATGTTTGTTTCAAATGCATCATTCAAGCTAGTGAGGACTAAATAGTAAGAATAATGTGTTTTGTGAGTGGAGTCACAGATTAGTAGGCCAAATCCATGTTTGTTTCAAATGCATTGTTCAAGCCAGTGAGCACATGATTGTTGAACACAAGGAAGAAAGAATCTTAACATTTGAACAATATTAGCAAAATTAGAACTTGGGCCATCACTGCCTTCGGTGAATTCGTTGCCCATGTCACTAAGGAAATGAAAACAAGGTTGTTGGTGATCACGATTCTGGTCAGAAGGAGAAGCAACCTGATGTACATGTTTATCCATAATGTTCTTTGCTATATTGTCTTTTAAATTTTGATATCTCACTGAGCACCTCATTGCCCTATGCTTGTACCATTAACCACACATAGTACACATTGAGGTACGTTTTCACTACATCAAGGAGCAGGTGACAGATAAGGAAGTCGGGGTGCCATATTGTCTTGTTTTTCTGCAGATTGCAGATATCCTTATGAAGACTTTGTGTGATAAATATGATAGTCTCAGGTTAGGGAACTTGGAGGAAACTTGCATAGCTACTAAAAATAGCACATCTATGTATAGACATGTCTACAAATAGAAAATTTCTCAGAACAAGAAACTAGTCCAGCTACTAGCTGATTTCCATAAACTGAATAGAATGTGTTCCTTGCGATATTCAAAATTCTTTCAATGAATCCTAAGCTCTCCAATGACTCGTTAGTAATGAAAATTAATTCTGCTTCCTTCACCTACATTTGAATAAAGTATGGATGTCTAGGCACTGTAGCTTGTATTGGCTGCAACATCTCTAGTCTCCTACAATTGTCCACATAGTAACCTAGCACATAAAAAATTGACCCATGTTCTTGGTGAATGGATTCATACTCATTTGGATGTGAAAAACTCAAAAGCTTGTGCTGGTGCGAGGCGATATACCACTCCCTTTTCATAGGCCATCTTTCTAAAGACTTGAAATCTATAGGTAGATAGGTGATAGATTACACACCTCAAACAAATATGGAGATCAATTAGGAGCATC
>Ga0115851_100144_pt1 | contig 24391 bp, 11 predicted proteins | sample InSIn2gowninarea_FD_83865 | JGI IMG/M metagenome (GOLD analysis project Ga0115851, IMG submission 83865)
GGCTTTCTCTTATGGGGGTCTATTTTCTCTGACTTGACTCAGCTTGACCTACTTGACTCAGCGGTTAGAGTATCGCTTTCATACGGCGAGAGTCATTGGTTCAAATCCAATAGTAGGTAAAACCCCTGTTTTTGCCAGCATGACAGCAAGCACGGACTGGCAGCAAGGAGTCAACTGAATGACCAAAGCATCGGTTGCTTCCACTTGTGGCCTTCTTCGACCGCCTTGACACCTTAATATCAAGGAACCCCCCCTCTCTTCTTCTCTTCATGTATGTGAGCTGCCTGCCCCGTCCCGAATAGACAAACAGGAACAAGCTGAAGAAAGGCGCGAGAGAGAGAGTTGATACTCAACTCACCTCCCCTCTTCCACAATTAGGTGAAGACCAGGGGGGCCGGAAACAAGAAAGAACAGAAGTGCACGGAAGGTTAAGAAGTGAAGGAGATCGAAAGATCAACTCACAGCTCCATGGTCACCCGCCGGCAGACGCGCCGGCACGCGCCACGGAAAGGACTAAGGGCGGGGTAGTTCCTCTTCCTGGTTTTCTCTCGCCAACAAATATGTTTTTAGCTGGCTTTACGTTTATCTGGAGGAACTTGATGTAAGTGGAACTGCTATAAGACAAGCACCGTCCTCTCCTTTCTTCCTTCTAATTTATTTGTAATAAAGCGGTTTTTCCCTCAGGTTCTTCCCTGACCTTATATGGAAAAAGAAATGCTTAAGGATGCGTAAGCAGGCTCGACCGCTAGGGAGAGGAAAAGGCGCCCTCGAAGCTGACGCGTCAGTCCTCTCTTATTGCCTTATTTGAACCGGCGTAAGGAGGTTCAGTCAAGTATAGTATAGTGCGGCTTATGGTTCTAGTAGCACAAAAATGAGAAACTATACTAGGCTAGTTCACTCTAGAAGACCTAGTCTGACTATAGTTAGTAGTAGTATAGATTAGTTAGATTCCTAGAACAGAAGAAGAGCCTTTACTTTATATTATATTAGTAAAGCGTTAGCACCCCTATAGAGTAAGGCTCTCTTCTGGATAGCTGCGAAGCCTTCAATGTTGGTATGGAGACTTTGTTTGCTTCTCTTCGTTGAACAACCCCCCTGTTGCAACACTTAACTATGCTTCAAAGGGCGAACTCCACCTATTTTTGAGCTATTGAATTAGGCGATCCGAAAATGAATCTCTTTCTTTCTTTCAGAACCTCTATCAGAAAAGGAGGCTTGGCTCTGAAATGGTGGTAAGGCAAGCTGTATGTATCTAGGTAGAAGTAGACCTCGAGCTCTGGGGCTTTAAGGGATAGGGCAGGTTTGGAACCCTAACCCGAAGGGAACTATATCCTTAATCCGGGTCAGACTATCACACACGAGACTCGCCTGGGCTCTCATCGAGACCAACTAACTTCTCTCTCCTTAACGTCTGGTACCATTGCCCCGCCACTCTGTCTGTCTTCTTGTGGCCGGGTCGGGTCATTCTTCAAAAGTCTTAAGTATATGACTCCGCAGAAGAGAAGGGAGCCCTTGATTCTATATAAGTAATTGGTTTTCTAGTCTTCCATCTATCGGGATATCTTCTTACCGAGGCAGATGCCTCTTTTCAACTTAATAAGACTTTGGAATCAAATCTAGACTAGAAGAATAAGTTTCGATTGAATAGCCTGTTTACGGTCAAAAATCTGATGGTATCGGGGATCCGAAACGATTGTGTTACAGGCCGCGGAAATGCTCTTCTATATTATATACATATTTCTTAGTTGTAGCTTACCGTTCGAACGTGACCTCTTTTTTGTGCTATTGCTCAGCTAGCTCTCACTATCGGTTTCGTACGTTATCCCCGCTCTACTGGTTGTTCGGCTAGTGTTAGTCTTCTCTATGCCGTCCTCCACCCTATAGTTCTTAGTATACGGTTAGGTAGGGAACATTCTTTCCTATCTTTATTATTCCACCTGCGTCACCCTCTATTCTATACTCTTAGATCAGTCGTCGCGGATGAAACCGTTACATATGCAATGCAATTCTTTGGTTGTCCGTACACGTGCAAGAGAAAGCTTTCCGGTCAGTTGTTTTCGCTCCAGCTTGATAGGTTAGGCGTCGCACGAGCCTGAACCCGACGGATTACGTCAAGCAGTTCTCTGGATTAGCAAGAATTCGTGTCACTGAGAATCGGGAAGAAAGGAAGAGAGCTCTACCATTGAAATGTCCGTCACACGGCGCGGCCTGGGCTTTCATAGCTTCGATGAGACTAAGTGGTCCCTGACATTCCACCCGTCTTTAAGGGTCGATAGCTCTCCAAAGTTCCGACTCTCTCTTTCTATAAAGAAAAAATTTGAATCACCTACTTGATACGCCCCTTCTGGCACAACACACACTACCACTCACAAGAGCACACCTGAAATTCGGATAGAGCACACGACCCTAATCCCTAAACCAAGGAAAGGACCGCGGTCATACTTTGAAACGAGATAGCCTGACACCTGGGGCGATTGATCGATTCTCCCGTTGACTCGAATTCTTCGTTCCCGAAGGATACCAGTACCAGACTAATAGAATCGTCGAGCACTATAATCCGACGGACCGACCTAGTGATAGGAAGAGAAAGAGCAGCTCGCAACTCGCAACTGGCGAGCGATCGATTGGCTCTCTGTTAGAGGAACCCGAAAGGCGAATTCAGAATCTAAGGATTGATAGATCGATTGGGGATTGATTGAGTGCCCTATTAGAGAAGGCCGATGGGTAGACCCAATATCTATCAGTACTCGCGATCTGGGGAGTACCCAGGGAACTCATAAGGCCTCTACATTGAGGGAAAACCTGCTCTACGTGAAAAAGGAGAAGTGCACTTTTGCATAACCTCTGTTTTCCTTGGGCATTGGAACAATCACAAATGCAGGAAGGAACTGGTTGATATAAGAAGATCTCTGACCATATGGTCTTAAGTTTAGTATAGTACTCAGCAATAGTCATATCCCCCTAACTAAGATTTGGAACTTCTTATTCAAGCTGGAATATCTTAGCTCCTCAGGAAGAAAGATCATGGAGATAAGACCATACCTATTTAGCCGATGCCATAAACATCAGACTGGTAGCAATTGTAGGCTCAATTGCATTGAGAAGCCATGACATGACCAGCTGATTTGTGGCACTCCAGTCAGCAATCTTGGTATCACTCATATTGGGGATCAGAGACAGAAGGACAGCGGGCTGATCCATGAAGCTCCATAAACGCTTTCCTCCAATGAACAGACGAACCGAGCGAGCCCAATACAAAGAACTCAAGTGAGGAGATCTGGTTACCTTTTCTAATACGTAATACGAGGAGGCAATGAATATGGAATGGTTGTATACCGAGGCAATGCTCTTATTCTTTTCAGCCAAAAGCCTATTCTTTATGGTGTGCCAGTTGCGGATCATAATCCCTAAAAAGAGAGGTAACGGGACGGAAAGTCTCGCTTTGATCTCCTTTAGCAACGAAAAAGCTTTACCAACGATCAAGCTTTCAAACAAAGAAAGAGCGTATTCGCCTTTTTAAGCGAGCCATACCAGCAAGCAGGCACCAAGCAAGCCACAGGACTGAGAGCCTTATAGTTCATGGGAGTAGTTCTCTCAGCATGTTGAGTAGTCTTTCTCAAGTATGAATAATGAGAAACAATGCCCTAAGCAAGTAAGCTAATTCATTCAAGAAAGAATACCTATCTGTAAGCAAGCGAATCAAAGAAAAGCCATAAAGAGAACCTGATATAAAGTATTCAATCAACAAGTCTTTTCCTTAATGAAATCCATACTGTCTTCTTAAAGAGTAATCTATCTCTCATAACCTTCTTCTGATATCGTTTTAATGATACCTTAAGGCAACAAGCAAGCGATTGAGGCGCGAAGCGAGTACTCTTCTTTATTGATTCACTAGCCCTAAGCAATGAAGGCGCGAAGCGAGTGACTTGGCTTTTTGGAAAAATTAGGGAAAGCGTCAGCTCCTCTTCGGACGTCCTCCTTTTCAATAAGCCTTTCTTTGTGTGTGGTGAGCCCATCATAGGTTCGGAGCAGCTTTTCAAGAGACGGACCCTAGAGAAAAGAAAGTCCATGATGACTAGAAGAGGGACTCCGCCGTACCCTTGCTTGTCTCCCAGGTCATTGTAGAGTAGGCCACTTACTTAGGTCCTATCCGTTGCTTCTGCCCTATCAGTTTGTTCACTCAATGCGCTTCTCTCTCTTTCACTCTCACTTGACCGCAAAAGCACCTCTTTGTATGCCACCACTACTCCAAGCTATTGGACTACTAATAGGGCCGGAAGCACTGATCAAATAGGTATGTAACCTCCCTTTGTGTAGGTTCCTTCTTGAATCTAGATTCACTTGGAAAGAAGTAATGCTTGTCTATTGTGAGTACTATGGTATGGTCATGTCAGTCACAAAGACTTTCTCATTCTATTGATCGCGAGATCAGAGCAGGTCTCGTTAAGAGCCCTTAGCAACGTGAGGGCGGAGGAGCACTCACTCCGTTACGCTTAGTGAGCATGTCCGGCTTGTCAAAAAAGACAGATAGGCGCGAAGCGAAGAAGAAAGAAGAAAACAACGAAAGCGTCTTAGCACAGGTGGCAGGAAGTCGCGAAAGGTAAGGAGAATAAAAAATTTGTAGGGGGTTTGTTTGATAGTTAGCATTCGGGCAGGTAAGGCAGCCGTGAGTGTGAAGCCAAAAATGAATGAGAAAGCCACAGGAGCCAGATCCACTATTAGAAGATTAAGTACTCGACTTTGTAAACCACACAGCGTCTTCGGCCCACGTTTCTCCCTAGTTTGCTCCTTTTATGATTCGATTGGACGGCTACCAAGCACCGTTCGCGCAAGCAAGCGCTATGACTGAGTGAAAAGGAAGCCATGAAGTAAGGCATTACATAAAGGGCACAGCCCCGGAAGACTAAACCAACTCCCCATGGGAAATACGACTTTAAAGAAGGGGCCAAGTGGCAAATCCAACAACTAGTCGAGGACATACGACTACGACTACTACTCCTAGTCATTCATTTCTATATTCTCTTTCTCGTACTTAGAAGACACTTCTCGTGGAAGTTCTAAAGGAGGTCCGTTTCAATCGTCGTATCCGCGCTGGGTCCTCCTCTTTCTTCTGTATCGCTCTTCTACGATGAGTCGAATGCAAAGCCATGTCCGTTTCCCAGGCGTAAGGGGATTCTTAACTGGAAGGGAAGCTCAACGACCGGGAACGTCGCTAGTAGGCGCAGGCTTATGGCTCCAATCCATTCAAAGAACAGTAAAGAACAAGACCTCTCTTCCAACAACGTAGGATCCTACGATACGAGGAAAAAGCAGAAAAAAGGGAAATCATTCCCGTAACTCTTGCTATACCCCGGAAGCAAGCAACCTCTCTTCCGACAGCCCCTACCCTAACGCTAGGCTGATGCCGCCTAAAGCCGGGTATTCCGACTCTCCTACTAGAGCTAACCAAAAAGAGCACATATCCGCTGTTAAACACAGATAGAGGAAGCCGACGAAGGAGGCTTAGTATCAAAAAACACAATAGAAAAGAAAGGAACTCTTTCTATCTAGTCTAGCTTCGATCCCTAAACTAAAGCAGTGGGGCTACTTTCTAACAGTAAAGGAGACCTCACTCTCCTATAAGGCAGGTCTGGCAAAGTGGAGCCCCGATGTCCAGGCGTGATAACGCTCACTGCCAACACCAACTGAGTCCGCAACCCCTAACTTTATAGCGGTAAAGAGGTGGAAAGCACCCAAGAAAAAATTCACAAGGTCCCGGAGGGGCTTGCGCTTCCTAGTGCAAGGAATGCGGGGTTGAAGATAGTTGTCAATGAGGGCACGATCGAAGGCCCGGAACAACGAATGCAAACTGTGGCCAGTCGTCTTGAGTTGTCTTCTTAGGGGGGTAGGGCTCCGGGTGCACATTTTGATAGGTGCAATAGGTGCAGAGACTCAATGGCGGATGTTTCAAAGCTTGAATGAAGAAGACTCTATTATTTCACGTTTGTTTCAAAACCAACCCCGCCTCGCTAGCTCGCAGCTCTTTGGGATTAGTTGGTCAGAATCAATACCATTGAACGGAGCAATGCAAGACCAAGCTACATAATGGGGGCTCGCCCTCACGTTGCTCTACGCTCCAAAACTCACTCGTACCGACTCTCGCGTTAATAAGCACTAGACTCGTTGCTCAATGGGTCAAGGCATTTCTTCATTTCAATGAGTTAGGTCCATACATAAGAAAGAAAGAACAACGAAGCGAAGTCCTAGCTTTTTTCATATCAATCAAAAAGTAATATGTCTTAGGAGACTGGGAGGGCCAACCACGACTTCTTTATAGAGACCAAGTGAAAACAAGGGAAGAAGAAAAGGCTGCCTCTGCTGCAGCGGACCGGGCACCACGATGCTTGATGACAAATATAGTGTCGTGAGAACATTTCCAATGTAGTGAGAGCAAGCACGGTTGAAAAGGCAAGTGCTGTGGGCGGATTGTTGCTCCAAAGCGTTAATGAATATACCTTTTCGTGCCTGGGGAGAACGAAAGAGAAGTCGTCTATGAGTAGGGAGATACATACTGCTCTTGATATTGGGCCTTGCTCTTTGGAGTCCGTCCGTGTTGCCTCCCCGGGAGAAGGCAAATAAGTCAAGCTCGATTATGACAGGTGGGCGTCATCGGGTGGTACAGGTAAGTTGGTACGAGCAGCTTCCATAGTAGTTGAGGCTCGGTACTCGACTGTGCAAGTATAAGCGGAAAGAATGTGGTGATGTCACTGCTTTTTCTGGAAAGCGCTAAGAAAGAGCTCCCTACTCCCTACTCTCAGTGGACGACTTCTAGGAGGACTTCTAGTTAGGGAAAAGCAGCGTGCAGTTCAAGAGAGATCGACCGGTTCAGAGCGGAGTCATTCAGCCCATTTGACTGACGGGGTCTTATTAAACTAAAGTAGTCTCTGTTGTGCTCTTTCCACTCTTAAGTAGACAGCACACGTAACCAACCACCTGGTGGGAGACAGGAGCAGCAAAGCGAAGAGCTCAGCTAATGGAGTCAGGCCTTTGAACCAACTGATAACCGATAGAAACTGGCTGGCTCGGCAACAAAGAGCCCGGAAGAGACGTCAGAGTCCGTAACGGCACAGGCACATAAGGTTGGTCTATGCACCACTTAAGTAAGGGAGGACAGAGAAAGTAGCCTCATATTATGTTTCGCCAACCGCAAACTTGTCACCTGCGGGGCATCCAACATATCCTACGTAGCCCTTAGAAAACCGACGTTTTTTTGGACTGCTTTGCTAAAGTAAAGCGCCGTGAAAAGGAGTGGACGGTTGTCTTTTGTTTGGCCTAGTTGGACTGGTTCGCCTAAGAGACCCGACCCCGCCCCTACTTGTTCACCGTACTAGACCTAGTAGACCTCCATTCACATATGGAGATGGTTCTAGACCTCCCTTAATGATGAGATGGTGGAGCCGAAAGAAGCGTACCAGTAGTTCCTTGCTGGACCGTGGTGTCTTCAAACTTCCCGTCGTCTCTCGGCGAGGGCGTCGCTTGCAGCTTATTAGGGTGGGGGAGGATTGTCACGCTAAGGCAGGCTTTTGTTGGCCCTCTCAATTGATAATATGCATACCAATAGGGAAACATCAACTTTCAGTTATCTTATTCTAACTCAACGCTTGCCTACCAGTTGCCCTCTACAAGATCGCCTCTGCCTCCCTCTCTGTCCCCTCAACCTGTTGTTCCTGCTTTTCCGTTCTGGTAGCGAAGTGGAAGTACTCGCGAGCTATGGCTGGCTACGTGTATTATTGGAGCCTTGCTTGCGCTACGTTCGCTCATAATAACTTATCCACTTGTGCATCGAATCTCTCTCACTAGATCTCTGTTATACCCATTTGAAAGTTTTTCTAGTGGAAACTTCTTTCTCAGTCGAATACAATTAATAAGCCTAAGCACAACTCGGAAGTCAATACCATACGTTGTATCAAATCCTTCCCAATGCATATCGTGGTGGATGGATACTTATCATTTTGAACATCTTTCATGCTCTATCCCGGGAACACAAGCCACTTTCTTTCCCGTTGGTCCAACCCCCTTTTTTATATCTTTTCGTAACGAGAATATATATTGGTACGAAGCGAGAGTACTTAGCTTAGAGCCCGGAGCTCCTCGGATCGGAAGAACACCAAACTGCGAAAGGAGAAGCCCTCTTCGGAACCCATACCCTAAGTCGATTATTTTCTTTAGAATATATGTCAGAATGAGACGAACTTGGTTGCTATTGCAAGCATGAACATGCGGTAGACTTCTCGGAGGTGCCAGTAAGGCGGCTATGGCTGCATTTGCCAAATCCGAGGGCTTTAGTGAGGGGTGCCCCATGGTCTACAGCATATGATGCGGGTTATTGCCCATGCCTTTTTGTTTATAGAGATCGACTAGACAAGTCATATCCTCAGTTATCACCTCTTTATTCCCTCCCTTGTTTGACTATCTGAGAAAACAACTGGTACTGCCTACTCTACTGCTGAAGGAAGATAATTCATTGATCAGGTGAGCACCAACCAATGTTGTCTATAGTTCAAGTGTCAACCCCATTCGTTAGAACAACAAACAGCTTCCTGAGTAGGCTGTCTTTGAATGAAAATGAATGAGTCTCTGAAGCTACCCTCACTCAATGCGAAGAACCCTCCGCCCAATGCTTTCCCGGCTGGAAAGTCGCCCTACCCGGAGCAGACAACTCTTGACTGGCAACGGAATTCGTGGCACTCACTTTCCTGGGCCTTCGATCGATCTTTTGTGGGAGAAGGCTGTTAGTACGGGATAGAAGGGGCAGATGCAGTGGGAGTCACCAACCAGTAAGTCAACCACCGATCTATCTCAATGCCATCGGCAAGCAGCTACCTCGGGGGAGGGGATTGCCTAAGAGGCTGCTTGTTGTTTTTTGGAGAAAGGGGGCCTTGTCACTTAAAGCAAAAGAAATCGATCGAGAATCTCTATCATAATATGACGAGTCTGGCAGGCACATACATTATTGGTGAACCGCGTCCCTCAACTGCCATAGGTTGGTCGTATACCTCCGAAACAACCTCCAACACCACACAGGAGGAAAAGGCTCAGGTTGGTTGTTCCCCTCTGAAGAAAGAGTTACTAATCTCAATACGATGAGTTATATATATGCCACCTTCTTAGTTCTAGCTTCTGCGTATGTATAAAACTTCTTCCTTTTATGCCTCTGTTTATGCTTCAGTTGATGAATCGGCTTTTGATGCAGCAGATGGGGATGCGCCTGATTCTTATCCTCTTTCTTCGGCTGCTTCAGTGAATGCACCAACGCATAAGTAAGAAGAGAGATAAGGGTTGTTAGGGGACAGGCTCACCCTTCCGTAGGGTTCCATGCTTAAGGTCAGGTAGCGGAAGTAAGGTCAATAAGGACCACAACAAGCCTCTCGGCGAGACGAGACGGGGAGTTTGAAGACACTAATCTAATACCGGGTGAAGAAGAAGAAACGAAACTCCACCAATTTATTATACAAATAGAGGAGGCGCGAAGCGAATGGGAATCATAAACAGTAAGTGACGATTCTAACTCATCCTGAACCTAGCTGGCGTCAGATTCTTACTCGAAAACGGCGAGGCCAAACACGGCACTAACAGCACTAACTGCTACAACCGAAACACAACGGCTTCAGTGGATGCATCTGTTTGTTGTTGATTCAATTGAATGCCAGTCCAGGAGTCGATTATGATCATGAATGTCGTAGAATTATTGCATCAGCGAATGTATTCGTATCGGTAATTAGACTACTCCATTTATTATGCCAAAGGGTAGGCTAACGCCTATCCTTTTATGCGGGTAGGGAATTTTAGAATATAACGTCTCCTTCGATCCCCTCTAACAGTGCGTAATTAATTGATCATCTAACACCGACACCGGCACCGACTGATTACCTTACCGGGGCTCAATGAGTGAGCACCTTTGGATCGATCCTCGGCATATAAATGACAATATGGTGGGAACTAGAAGATCGGAGAAAGAATCATAACTTCTCGCTTTATCACGCCCATTAAAGGGGCTTTCGGGCAGGGCTTTTGGCAACACTCTCTTTTAGGAATTATCGACCTTTGCAGCCCTCTCTCTTACCCCTTTGACTCGGAATCACACTATTTGAACTCCTATAGCGTCTCCAACTCCCGTCGAGCTCACCCCCTCGAAAATATGATGAATGTCTCGCTGAACCGGGCGTTGCACTTTCATTAGTTAGCCCGACCTCAGGTTACCGGACACGTAGGGCACTGGCCTTGGTTTGCCCACCAACTTCTACTAGAACTGGGAAATAAACAACCACCTTTTCTGGAGCAGGAACCAGAACGAGCGCAACAACTGGCGCCTTTCATTGGTTCTACGGTTGCTAGCACTGATAATAGATTCAATCGTCGAATTCACCTCCTCACTATAATCGTACCAACCGGAGGGCGTGACTTACAGAACGGGATAGAGAGGACTTCTTCGCATCGGTGAAATGAATCTCTGTGGACTGGACGTGAAATAGAGAAGGAAAGGAAGTTGCTCTCTACTATCTAAGTCGTACCCTGGTGGGCGCAGAGTTTCATTACTCAAAGATAGAAAAGATATGCCTGGCATTTGTGTTTGCAGTACAAAAGCTCAGACACTATCTCCTGGAACATCCCGTTCGGCTCATATCGAAAGCAGATCAGCTCAAGTATTTGCTCTCGAGCCTTTCTTAAAGGATAAGTACCAAGAGGTTATGGATTATCCAAATGGTCCATGATGTTTCCCTAATGTTGTAAGGCAAAGGACAAGCGTTGGCTGATTTCTTGGCAGCTCATCCAGCCTCAGATGACACTCCTTTGTCAGATGATCTACCTGATGAAGAAGTTTTATATGCTAAAGTTAAGTTCCCATGGGAGATGTACTTCGATGGTTCACTCAGGAGCGGGGGCAGGGATTGTCTTCATGACCCCTGAAAGGTCAATGATCCCTTACTCGTTCACACTGACTTCACTTCAAACAACGCTGCAGAATAGGAAGCCCTAATCATAGGATTGGGTATAGCTTTGGAGATGAAGATTGATCCTCAACCAGTGTATGGCGATTCTCAACTGATCGTTAATCAACTGAAAGGCACTATGTTGAAAGAGGTCTCTCGAGCCTTATTTCATCAAGGCACGCAAGCTCCTAAGTCAATTCCTCGAAGTAAATGTCGAGCATGTTCCACGGTCACAGAATCATTATGCCGATGCGCTGGCAAGTTTAGCGGCAGCCTTGGCTCTTGGTCCAAACCAATCCATGCAAGCAAATAAGAGTAGAAGAATGCAGGTTGTTACCGTCAGTATTAGAAAACGTTACTGCCCTACCTTCACTCTCTGTTTCCGTCTTTTGAAACAAGTAAGGTGTTCTTCCTTCATCCATCCTCCATCCCCATTACGAGGGCCGGCCGGAAGATTTTGTTCAATAGCCAATTCCCTTTCGGTTCATTTGGGTATGCTGGGAAGATGAAGAGATGAACTTTGGAATTAAGTTACAGAGAAATTCTGCAAGAAGCTTTCGGGTTGGAAAGGCTTCCAGCCCTCCATGAGAAGGGTCATGTGGGTGAGTCCTGGTAGAGAGGGTCTTAATCTTAGCTGCGGACAGGCGGCGGGAAAGCTCTTTGTCTTTTTCAATCGGGCCCTCAAAGAAGCCTTTTGGACTAATCAAGAAGGCCTTTCCAATTTATGGAAATTTGCTTGTCATCTTTGTTTTAGCTTCGCTAGCTTTCCTTTTCAACTCGGAAGCATTTAGCCTTTCCAATAGCGTAAGCTGATCCAGCTGATGCGAGAGTTCCAGCTCAAGTCACTCGCTTCGCGCCTTCATTCCATTCAAATATCAGATAGTGATTGCGCCAATTCATTCATTAAAGAAAGATTAGCGCTTGCTAATTAGTTGAGTGTCATACTCAATCAATTAGGGATAGACTCTATCTCTTCTATACGGACAGGCTAGTCCCATCTATCTATGCTAACTATAAGGAAGGATGGGCGAGATACTATATGGGAGAGCATAGCGCGAAATCATAGCTGGCAGGAAGGTGGTGAGCATAGCGCGAACTATCATAGCAGGAAGGAAGAGGAGATTTCTTCTTGTCTTTTTTCGAACCGATGAACTCTTGTCTGTCTTTGAACCCATAGGCCATCATTACCCACCGGGATATGCCAGTCAGCCCACAAGGCGATACACAGGATGCAGGTCTCGATCCACTGTCCCCAGGAGAGGAGGTGATTGTATGGGCCCACCAGTTCTAAATCCCCCATGCCCAGGAGGTAGTGGTTCTAAGCGCGTTAACAGTTATCATACCCCATGCCCAGGAAAGAGGAGGTGGGTGATTCTATGTGCGTTAGCCGTTCTAGATACACCGTTACCAGTTCGACGTGCCCAGGAAGGGAGGATTTTGGCGCTTACCTTAAACCCTTTACTTACGATCTATTTTGCTTCAAATAGATTTAGTGCATCACGGCCTTACCATAACAAACTGGTACCGCTTTTGAATAATACGAACCTGCTGCAATGCCTTTACCACTAATTGATTTCTTACATCACCGCCTTCACTACCAGGTACTGTATCGGGTTTAGGACCTTACCGACGCTACCAGGCACTTTCTTTGGGTTAAGAACCTTTACCCACAGCCTCTACCATGAGGAGATAGAGAGAGATAGATGGTGGCGCAGGCCAGGCAGGATTGGCAGAGGAACAACAAATACTACTGCTTGCCTACCGCCCTTTACCAGGAGCAGAGAGATATTTTCTTGTGGGGTGAGGCAGGTATCCAGGATTGGCAGAGCTTACCTTACGAACTCTGCATACTGCCTTCTTACCGCCTTTCCTGAACAACACCGCCTACTTTCGTGTTATGTTAGGACGATACCCACAGCTTGCTTACTTGATACAGTGTTTCGCGGGGCCCCTTCCCCACAGGACTTTGAGCGACCGCTACCGCTACGGAACAATAGTTCCTACCTCAAATGGATGGAAGGAAGGTCCCGGAGGGGCTTGCGCTTCCTAGTGCAAGGAATGACAATGCTCTTACTTACGTTGATTCCACTTTTTCATATCAGATGCCATATGCATAGAGCCATTCAGGGAGGGCCATTCAGATAAGGGCTAGGTTGAGTCATTCAGGGAGGTGCACCAATTCTCCTAACTCCAACATTCCGAGTTCCCACCAGACGAGAGAAGGACCACATCAATGGGTACCTGTTCATTCTTACCCGCCCCTTCAATCATACCCGACAGAGAAATAAGGACCCCCTTCACCACATACCCGTGAGTTAGCTAAAGAGAAATAGATGTACCCCATGCGACATAGAGTCAATGGCTAGACGTGTTGCTCGAGTGAGGTGATTAGCTTGTGGTGTTGCTAGAGTTAGTCAGAGTTGACTATGCAATTGGCAAGGAAATAGATTATGGCTCGCTTTTTCTACTTGCCGGGAGTAAGGCAGCCAGCCAGGGTGGTTATGTATTCAATATAGGTGGGCCAACATCACAATATACCCGTTCAAACATACCCCGTTGTATCCCGCCCGTTCAACAGAATAACCGAGTAAGGAGGCCCACATCAACAATGACCAAGAGGAAGGGGAAGTCCAATATTGAAACCATCCCTGAGAAAGTGGATTCATTCAATTCAGTTCCTTTCTAGGTGTGGCAACTTTCATTATATATGAAATGATACATTCAATCTTACGTTAAGTGTCTCGCCCGAGGTACGAGCCTAAAGAATCAACCATTGGGAGATAGAAAGGGTGAGGAGCTACGGGACGAACACTTGATTGGGGGTAGGGGCATAGATATATGCGATTTCTTTTATAGGTGATATGTTGGATATTGGTGGTACCGGCAGTCCAAGTGCTAACTACCAATATTCCGGGCGTTGGTCATTTATAAGTAATCCTTTGGGGATTGGTCAAATCAAGATGTATAGGTAGGTGTGGTACCGGTCGGAACAAAGTAGTTGACGCCATCTTCTTCTCGCTGGGAGGGCTTGTTTTCGTCTGTTGAGTATGCTGGGGTTCATCTCCTATGTGATAGGGGAGGGCGACCTCACCCCATATCTGAACTCCTTGACCCTACCACCTTGATCAATCGCGTGCTCTTGTCAATATTAGTGCAAAGCCACGGTCTAAGTTCTTCGATCGGTGCCACCAAGGTCTTGGAGGTATAGCTCTCCTCGATCGGGATAGAAGCAATCGGGCATGGCTCCTCAATCGATCTGCTCGTTAGGTAACAACATGAACTCCCTCTCCTCGTATGGTGGGTGTCGACTTGGTTAACATCATCTCTCCCGTATGGTAGAAACTAGGAATGTGTGTGATGGGGGCGATCATCTATCATCTCTTGGATATCTATCTTGTGATGGGGGACTACTCAATCTCTCTCCCATATCGTTCGTGCCGACATGGATGCAATGATGGGTGCTGGATATGACGAACTTCTCTTTCCAAACTCACTGCACGCTGTAACTCCAGGTGCCTCGTCCTGCCCCGTCCTGTCTTGTTCCTGGGGTTTACTCATTCATTTCATTAATATAGCCATTGCCTTCCTTGCCTCGCGTTATAGCAACACTCTCTCTCTAGCCACTACCTCAACGTTCTCGCCTAACTGTTTCTACCAGCCCTCGTAGCAAGCTTCTTCGTCGGGCGGTTTCTTTCGACCAACTCTTGGGTGATACAATTTCGACCAGCCTCGGTTTCTCTCAACCAGCAAGCAGCCAGCTTTGGTTTCTTTCGTGAAGCCTCGGTTTCTCCCAGCTCTTGGGTTTACCCAGCCTAAAAGCAAAAGATTCCATCCCGCCAAACTTGAGTATTAGCTTTTTTTGTCAATGAGGCGTAATGACCCTTCCTTCACAGGTGCATCATAAGTAATGCATTGTGATGTCATCCAATCAAGGTAGGAACGATTGTTCCGTCAATGTAAGTGTGTGTAGGTACGTTAGTGACTCGACTGATAAGGACCCTTTAGGGGGCTCGACTGATAAGGACCCTTTAGGGGGCTCGACCATAAGGACCTTTAGGTGCTCGACTGTTAAGGACCTTTAGGTGCTCGACCATAAGGGCCGCCATCAGAGGATGCGCAAGCAGGCTCGACTGATAAGGCCGCCATCACCTTTAGGTGCTCGACTGTTAAGGCCGCCATCGAGAGGAGAGGAGAGGTACGTTAGTGACTCGACCAGCGGGAGAGGAACGTTCCATTGTTCCGTAGCGGTCAGTTTGAGGGTAACATTCTCTTTCGGTTTATGAATTGAATTGAACGGGTTACTTCCTTCTCTGTCGGGTATGGCTTTCATGATAGGGTACATTTCCTTGCACTAGGAAGCGCAAGACCCTCCGGACCTTCCTTTCTCGTGTATGAATTGAATGGTATCCTGTGATGGTTTCCTTCTCTTTCGGGTATTATGTTGTGATGGTATCGCTCACAGCAGGTGTGACTCACTCGGCCCCGTACCGTGTTGAGTGGATGTGTCATGTTGTGAAGGTGACTCGGGTATGCGTTGAGGGTGACTCCGGTATGCGGGAACGTGGGAGACATAAAATCAAGTGGGAGACATAAAATCAAATTGCATCACCTAACCTAACCTAACCTAACCTAACCTCACTCTCTCTCTCGTTCGGTGACAACTTCACCTCAATCAATCACTATCTCTTCTGGTGTTACCTTGGCTATTCTCTGTTCTGGTAGGAACGATGGGGTACATCTCCTTCCTCACTCAGGTAAGGTGGCTAAATAGGGACATGTTCTCTCTCATCTGGTGGGGACATGGCTCTCCCTCATCTGTTGGCAACTTGGAATGGGATGGTATCGCTCACCTCATCGTAGCATCTCATTGTTCGTAGCACCTCTTCGTTCGTAGCTCCTTTGTGTAGCACTTATTCTGTAGCATCTCTGCACCTCTGTGTAGCGCCTAATTGTGAACTGCACATGGCCCCTCCCTCTCCCTGTCTCTAGCGCCTCCAAGCAGAATGTATCTATCTAGCCCCTCGCTGAATGGCTCAACCTCCCTGGCCTGAATGGTCCTCTATCTAGCTCCTCTCCCTGAATGTATCTATCCCCTTCCTGTTGTAGTTCAGGTCTAGTGCCGTATAGCTGTTGGTGGACTTGTCGGACTTTTTGGACTGGGCGGACTTCTTGTCTCTCATCTATAGCGGTAAGGCCTTCTCTGCGGTAAGTCCTTCTCTCATCGTCGTCTGGTGCCATCCGGGCTAAATCGATATCACATCACGTATGACAACAACTTGGCTGTCTCTCTTTTGGTGTGGAACTTGAAATGTGTGGAGTAGTTAGGGTAATGGGTGCACCTAACACTGTTACTAAATCACCCACCTCCCTACTGGCTCTACCCCCTCCCCTCTTATAAGACTAAAGAAAGCCCTTCGCAGAAGACTGGCTCTGGCATGTGGACTCATTCGTCCAGCTCCTAAAAAGATTCGTAAAGGGGTGAAAGTCTTTTCCTGACTGGGTTTTCCAGGGCAAGTGTAATGACGAGTGAACTGTCTCACGAAGGGGCAACGGGAAAGCAAGCAAACGGTGGAAAGTGATTCGTCTCCAGGGAGAGCAGGAATATTGAGAAAGCAAGAGACCTTCGGCAAGCAGCAAGTTCTAGATCAGCAGATAGGTTCACCGTGGAAGGTGTTTTCACTGTTTAAGGGGTCCTATCGCGTATGATGGGGTCCTTCTCTCACGTCTGGTGCTGGCTAAATCCTCTCATCAGGGAGGTTGAGCCATTCAGGAAGATGGGCTAATTGGATGGTGAAATGAGAGGAGTCTTATTTGGAAAGAAAGCCCTACCCACATGTTCCAAAATATCATCTGCAAATGGTGTAGCGAAGGGGTCATGTACATACACATGCTTAATTCAATCCCTCCCTTATGAAATCCACACAGATCTAGATCTCACCTGTATTCTTAATGATCACGGGGATTCTCCACAAAGATTCCTCGATAGGGAAGACGAGTCCTGCCTTCAACATCTTATAAAGCTCTAGTTCAACCTTCTCTTTGATTCTTGGATTTCATCTGTATGACCTCTTTTGATAGGCTTTGCATCAGGTTTCAAATGATTTTCATCTCACCTACTAGTGAGCCTGCTATGCCTTGCCCGATGCGGACAAGCGGGTCAACCCCCTTAGGAGAAGTCTTTAGGAAATAGTCTCCATATTCTCTAAGTCATTCTACCGTAACTGGTATTTATCCAATCACACTCGGATCTTATTCATAGCAAATAGCCATGAAGCTAACTACCCAGATTTCCCATAAAGACGTTTACACCTGGACTAGCCATATCCACATTTTCACGTCTGATATCGCCATATCTACGTCCTTGCTAAGAATCAATCTAGTCTTCCCTTTGCCCCATAGGTAGAACCTTCGCCAGTCATATCTACGTGGCTATATATGATGTCACATAGATACGTGGACCACTTGGATTTGCCATCTCGATATCGCCATATCTACTACTACTAAGCCAGCAGGTTGCCAATGCCAGTGCTGGGCCTCACTCAGAGACTACTCCACTTGGACTACTTGCTCGGCTGGGCTACTTGAGAGAAACTATGTAGCATGGATCAGTTTTCACCTCTGATATTTGCCTATCTATGTCTGCTAGTGGATCCCCGGCTGCTGGATCCCTGGCTGCTTAGCTTGGATCTGGTCTGCCAACTTGAACTCCACGGAGGAAACATAGCCCTCGACCCTCTCCTCGAAACTAGACCTCGAAACAACCGTGGCCCTACACTTCCACCTCGATCCTCAACCCTTGACCTATAACTTGACATCACTACGCTGCAGAACTTTCCTACCTCAACTTGATGGGCCATGCATTATATATGAGGCATCCGTTGAGGATAGATCAGGCGCCATACACATAGTTTCATTCACGCTAGGATGGTTTTGACGGCCAGGGAAGTAGGTTGGGCTTGGAGATATATTGATTGATTGGACTTGATTGATTCACTTTAGAAAAGATTTTGAGAATAGCGTTCCCACCTGCCCCATCTTCCGAGAATAGTTTGACACCAAACTCCCCATAGCACGTCCCAATAAACTAACCATCTAACGTCCCAATATTAGGCGACAAGAGATGCGGGGTCCACCGGATCGACCAATGAGTGACAGCAGACCCAACCAGGAGACCTAAACTGAAGACCCAGCCAGCAGACCCAACCAAGAGACCTTGCCATAGCTGCCAGACCTACAACTCCTACGCCAAACTCCAAAATCCAACCTTGACCTCCTAACTCCCAAACTCCAAACTCAAAACTACTACCGAACAAGTTTTTCGATAGGGGTGGCCCCATGGATATTCTCATATATAAGAAAGTTGACACACCTAGAAGGGAACCTCAATTTCATGGATACGCTTATATACCACCTGAAGAACACCTAGTTGGGGACAGGCACTCTGTTTGGGTGGACCAGATCTTCAAAAAGATTCTCATTCGCCATTTTCCCATTTTGGAGAAACCTCGTTTTTCTCTAGATACAGGAAAAGAACATGGTTGTTACTTACAAGCATTTAGACCAAGTTCCACTGAACTGATTCGATTGGATTTTCTGAACTAATTAGTCTTCTTAGGTTGGCTGGAAGGAGTGGCCAAAGGTGACTTATTAGTCTTCTGGGGGAGGACGCTTCACAAGCTACTGATGAGTATTACGGTGAGGCAAGTTCCAACTGATTTCTATTGTGGCTCTGTCTAGTTGTAGCAGCAGGTAGGTCAAATCAAGAGATGTTTCCGTAGCGTTAGTAGGCCCCTGGTTTTGAGTTTGTTGGCAGAGTAGGCCCATGGATCTTGGCCTGGTGGGAGTAGGTGTGGTGGGATTGGTGTTCTTGGTGGGACTGGACTAGTTGGACAGGCGGGTGTAGTTCATCCCTGTTGGTGTGCTTAGTGTGTTGGCAGTTGAGAAGGGGTATATGGAAAAAGAAAATCAATCTAGCGAGCAAGCAAGAAGCACATAAGTAATATCATCCCGCAATATCTTTCATCTCCAAGCCCCGCCCCGGTTCAACAACAAGCCGATGGGTTCGACCAGCTCACCAGCCATCCGCCCGCCATTCTACCTCTCGCGCATCCCATCCACGCCATTCTCGCTTTCGCGACTGCCCCATCCGCTTTATTGCATTATCGCACTCCCCCCCCCTTTTTCATTCTCCATTTATCCCATTCACGCTTCCCTATTCACCCAAATGACCGCATTCCCAATTCAACCCATTCTACCACTTTGAAAAGAAGGACCAAGAGGGCAAAACAGGATATCCTTTCGAACCTTAGCTTAGAACAGCAGCTGTTGAAAGAGCCCTGTTGAAAGAGCTTGGTTACACAAATTAGGTGACTTGATACGATGATCTCGATGATGGATTCTCTCTATGATGGATGATGATCGCTACCGCTTGCCCCACGAGGAGGCGGAGGGAGGAGGATGAGTCAATTCACCAAGGGAGGGCCTATCTCACACCTTGAAACTCACCTTGAACCTTCTGCCTTAGTCTTAAACCTTTATGTTAAGACAAGCTCTCGCAGAACCTGAAACATATTCTGTCTCCTAGACCCATGCACTACAGCCTATTAGAGCACTTACTACAGCCAATCATAAGGAGCACGCCCGCTATTCGTTCCAATCCTGAAACCACTTTGAGCTCTTACTATGCCTGACGGCCCACTCAAACCTGCTCTTGCCGAATCGAACCTGTACTTTGCTCGGTGTGAAGCGAAGCCCTACTATAGAGAGGTAGGGCATCTTCAGAAGCGTTGTTACAGGGTATAGTTTCATGTTTCCGAGTGCTTCTTCAACAAGATGGATGGAGATTCGGTTTAGTTACGACCACGCTTCATATCTAACAGGGTCGCGGAGCCCTACTCTACAATGAAGCCCCTACTCTCTATAGGGCCTGCTCTATAAGAGGTGAAGCGAAACCTTGGAAGGAATGCCCGAACCACCAGACTGGCAAGATAGGATAGTCCCTTTCCTGCCCGGACGCTTAGTAGAAAGATCTGATTGAACGGTGCCAATAGATCGATCTGCCCCCTCCCCTCCCCCTCTCTACTATGGGTGGAAGACAAAAATAACAAAACCTATAGACGCTGGGCGGGCCACGCACAATTCCAAATAGGAGACATGCCCCTACTCTCTATAGGCCCCACCTCTATTCCGGCGGGATGCGGATATGATGACTGGTACCAAAAGCATTTCGGGGATGTAAACTCCGTGGTATATAAGACTGACATCGTATTCTCTATTTAAGGCAGCTGTTATGACTGGATCGAGTGGGCCATCATCAAGTCTTGTTCCAATTTCGATAGGTTATTCAGTGAAGGTGGAGCGACCCATTCTTATTAGTAGGGGGTCAGCTACAATAAGACCGGTGTTCCAGTGGATCAAAACATGTATTCAGAAGAGGTATAGATAGGATAGATAGGCCCAGTGAGTAGGGTTGACTGCCCAAGTGAGAAGGATAAGACTGATGATATCACCCACGCACAAGATAACGAGATGCTTTCCGATCGGCACTTGGCTTCTTTAGTTACACATTTCTGGGTATTCTCCTGCTATGTTACCAACCCTTCTATACTTTCTTTATTCTTCTTAACCTGCCTAAAGCTTTGTTCCAGAGATTCCAGTTTCAGTCTATAGATTCAATTACCCAGCTTAGCCATCCGATTATTCCTAAATTGCTGGTTCAAATCCTAATTTTGCTTATGCCGGGGATCCAATTACTCTTATTCTCATAGTGGTGGGTGAAAAGTGGTAGGAATAAGGGGCTAGTGATGGGAAGGTCCCGGAGGGGCTTGCGCTTCCTAGTGCAAGGAAAAGACTAGGAATGATAGGGATGATAAAGCTTTATCTAAGGCTCAAGGGCAATAAATGGCTCTACCTACTGCACTAACGGAGCCAAGCCCTTTCCATACGCTATCGATTAGTATGGTTTAGAATGGTTATAGATTGATTCCACCGGAACTTTGAAACGATTACTGGCCATCGGATGGTGGGAAATGAGAGTATGGTGGGTGTACGAGTATAGCATTAGAGGGAGCTCCGTCCGTACCAATGATGGAGTCAAAAGCGGATACTCATGATTGATCTCCACTTGCCAACTATGGGAACTTATCAATCTAACCTTTTGAAACCGTCAACCGATAAAGCTCCTGGGAATGATACTGGCAAAGAAAGGTAAGCTCCTCCATAGTGATTATGCCCTCACACTCGAGTACTAGTTCTTTTCTTATCCCCCCTAGCTCACATGGAGTATGTTATGCCTGCCAATAGAGATTAGTTAGTGCCCGCGGAGATATATGTTTTCCCAATGATTGATAGAGATACTGAGTAGAAGGTTTGGCAAGATCTCCCACTGGCAATAGAGCTTTCTTATCCGGGAGTAATGGCTGATGTATAACATATATAAACAAATGGATGACTATTATTCCTATTTCCATTCCTGATTAGAAATCACTTATAGAGCTGAGCGTAAGTGAAGCTAGTCCAGTCCCTGAGCTTTAGCGAAGAAGCAAGAGGAAACGTTAAGTTGGCTCGACCACCGCCCCCCACCCAATAAGCATCAAGGTCATTCTTTGAAAGAGCTTACTTAGCAGAGCGTCAGCGATCCCCTGAGCGTAAGCGAAGAAGCTAGAGGTAAGTCTCCATCCATTCTTTGAAAAAGAAATAGAAAAAGAAACCTGACTTAACTGAGCTACAGCGAAGAAGGCCAGGTAAGGTTGTTTGTGTCCCCCCTTCCAGGTCCTCCCAGTCCCGTTCCAATTAGCGGAACTTTCCGGGATAGGGTAATAAATTAGATTTATCACTTAACAGTGTCTCGCCTGGTTCTTTTCCACGGCCTCATGTTCCACGGCATCCTGCTCGACGTCATCATGTTCGACTGACAGAACATACTGCTCCTGCCTTATCACTTGGGTCAGTATCGAACAATCCGTCCGTAGTCCCGCCCCTCTCCTCTCTGCCGAGGTGGGAGTGCAAATAGGCGAAGCCATAAAATCTAGGCCTGCCAGCCTGCCAGCTTGTACTCAATGATGATGGTACTCAATGGCCGGTACTCAATACAGGAGAGTCAATCCACTCTATGTTGGGTATACATGCTTTTAGTCAATGCCCCTTTTCGATCCAGATGTGTTCCATGCATTCTCGGTACTCAATGCTGATAATACATGCTGCCAATCGATTACAGGTGGTGATCCACTCAATGCTGCTTCTATTCGATGTTGGCACTCTATACGCTGTTGATGCAGGCGATCCCAAGGGGTGATGATCCCAGGCAGGTGTTGATGCCGGTCATAGCTTGGTGGGATGGGGATACTGGGCTGGGCTGGATACTCATTGACCCTAGAAGCTCTAGTCAGGGAAGCTCTAGTTGGTTCATTTATGATGCTCTGGTCAGGGAAGAGTCGGTTCATGAAGCTATAGTCTGTGACAATTAGTACGTGCCCTTTAGCCAGCCAGGAAGGAAGGAGGCGATGCACTCTATGCTGGTAGTTGAGCCACTCGATGAATAGTTTTGATTCACTTGATGCCACTAGCCGAGCCAAGAGTTGATCCCCAGCATGGAGGTTGGTCCAAGTACCACTAGCCAATACCGGGGGAAAAAGATGATAGATATGACATGGGAACACATCATCGACGTAGACGCCGAGAGCCCATAGTTGATGCTGTCGATTCTAGAGTTGATGCATTCGACGGCTTCTGGTCAGTTTGTGAACCGATCGGTGATGCTTACCTTACAATGCCACCTGTTTTGGAGAAGTCGATGAGCCAATTGGTGTATAATAACGTATATAATGCAAAATTAAAAAAGAAACCATCTGCCAGCCAATAGTGCGGACCCTTCATTCACAGCTCACGTACCGATCAACTCTCAATCTAAAGGTCGGATCATACCCTACAGGCCCCCGCCATTCAGTTCGTCTTCAGTCGCCCAGTACACCTCACCCAGGAAGAAAGAAAAAGGGTAGGCACCGGAGGGACAGGTATAAGAGATGCCCACTGGACAGATTGATTGATGGATCAATACTGTTGGGGAGTCCGGAACATAGTGGGTGGATGCCGTTACACTAGCGGCCACAGGACGGGTATGAAGAGATGGCCTTTCACTGGACGGATTTATTTTATTTGATCCATGCACAGTTGGAGGAGTCCCCGGTAGTTGGTGGGTGCGGTTACAGGACAGGTATGAAGAGACGCGCTTGACTTGTGAGCCAACTTCTTTTCTTTTCTAAACTGATTAGTCTTCTTAGATAGGCGCACCACGGAACGACGAATGATGAGGAATAGTAAGGAAACCTCACCAGGAGAACTAGACCAGAAGACCTAGAACAGCACGCCTAGAACAAAGCACCCATACCTCCAACCTAAAACCCCACAAGAAAAGCTATTAATCCAGGCTATTAATCGAACTATACCTCGAACCTCGATATCACTTAACGGAACTCCCAGTTACTCAATTTGATTGATAATGCGTTACTTACGATGCACCTGTCAGGGAGGATCACGCGACTGACACAGAGTTCTAGTCTCTGGTACTGACAGTATGCGAGGTGAGCTTGGTGATGTTTCGGAATGTTCTTGATTGATAGCCCACATCCTTCGAGAGAGGGCCCCCTTCACTCATACCCGACAGATAATATATGGCCTTGGATATTCTCATATATAATGCCAGTTACCCCACCTATACCTTACGGGGCGGCTTCCAGTGCATACGCTTATGGCTACTTCAGCAACACCGTCGGGGGCAGGCAAGAAGTTCGGGTAGACCAGATATTCGAAAAGCTTCTTATTCGCCATTTTCATTTAGAATATCGTTTTGATTCGGTCGGACCAATGGTAACTCATCGCGGGTACTCAAAATGATTTCTTATTACGGAATATTGGTACGAAGTCGCTTGTCCGCATCGGGCAAGGCATTTCATGAAGTTTCTCTATAATGAATTGGCAGGATGGATTCAAGTCCATATGCTCATATATAACTACCACCATTCCGAGGTGCACATCTGGTTCCTATAAGGACCGGCAACGGGGCTCGACTGATAAGGAGAGGAACTTTAGTTGCTCGACTGATAAGGATGCGCAAGCAGGCTCGACTGTTAAGGCCGCCATCGACGAAGTCACTCACTCATTCCGATGGGTGAGGGGCTCGACTGATAAGGAGAGGAAATGAAATTGCTCGACCCCCGGGAGAGGAAATGACCCCAAACAGATATTGCTGCTCTGCGAAGGCAGAATGACATATATAAAGAATGACCAAAGGTGCTTCTTTATATATGTCATTACCTTTTCTTCCTTCCTAATAACCCGGCCAGAAACTCTCTGTATGGTCCAGGGATTAAGGAGTCGTCACCAATCCTTGCTTGAGGTGGGACGAAGACTAATTTAGAAAAAGG
>Ga0115851_100145_pt1 | contig 24346 bp, 20 predicted proteins | sample InSIn2gowninarea_FD_83865 | JGI IMG/M metagenome (GOLD analysis project Ga0115851, IMG submission 83865)
TGGACCTTCAAAACGCGTTGAAAACCCACGTTCACCCTCATCAAACTGATGACTGCTTACTCCCAAATCTGCCAACACTCCATCTACCTTTAAGTAACCGTTTAACCTAAGAAACCTCAGCTTATTGCCCGACGATTATGGTATTGGCTATGGAAGACCTCTTCTTTCTCAACATTTTTCCGCCTTCGAGATAAAAGAGAAAATTCAAAAAGCTTTTAATGAAAAGGGACTAAAAGATGTTCATTTTGAGTTCGGCCTCACTTCTAACTCCAATGCCTATAATGTAGAATTGCAAACCGAAGATTTTGTGAAGGAGGCCAATGATGAGGTACATAACAAGAGACTTATAGCAGCTATAGTGCCTCCCGATAATGGAAGTGTGATAGAACCGAGGGAGCCTTTTGAACACCTTATAATCATTATTCCTGACTTGAAAACACAGGTGTGGGAGTCTATGATATGGATGCTAATCTTTGCAGTTGTTTTTACACTCATTATTGTTACGGCTTTTGGTGTAACCGTTCAGGCTCTTCTGAGACAAAAGAAGCTGAGTGAAATAAAGACAGATTTCATCAATAACATGACGCACGAGTTTAAAACTCCTCTCGCCACAATTTCGTTGGCTGTTGATGCCTTGCGAAACGAAAAGGTATTGTCTAAACCAGAGAAGATGTCATACTTCAGTGGAATTATTAAGGAAGAAAATAAGCGGATGAATAAGCATGTTGAGACAATTTTGCAAGCTGCTCTGCTAGATAAGCAGGAATTAAAGCTTGACATGAAGAAAGTGCACGGACATGCCCTAATTCAAAGCGCATTAAATAATTACCAGTTACAAATTCAGGATAAAGATGGTAACGTAGAGCTAAAGCTGGATGCAAAAAATGACGAGATAATCGCTGATGAAGCTCATTTTACGAATCTTCTTTCTAACCTTATCGATAATGCAATTAAATATTCAAAAGAAAATCTTCTCATAAAAATAACTACTTGTAACCAGGGACACAATCTGCAGATAAAAATCCAGGATAACGGCATCGGAATGAATAAAGAAACCGTTAAGCGCGTTTTTGAAAAGTTTTACCGGGCGCACACCGGTAACATTCATAATGTAAAAGGTTTCGGACTAGGTATGAGTTACGTTAAAACAGTAATAGATGTACATAAGGGGCGTATAAAAGTTGATAGTACACTAGGAAAGGGTAGCTGTTTTACGGTTGAAGTTCCACTAGCTGAAAAGAGCTAGTCCTTAGACGACCGGGAAGTTTTGATAAATGTGCAGCAGCTTGAATTATAAAACTTATTGATTTTTCTGCCATAACAAGCATCCATCGCCATAGCTTAAAAACCGGAAGTCATTTTCCATCGCATATTTATAAATATTCTTCCAGTCATTACCCACAATGGCTGCTATTAGAAGCAATAGAGTAGACTGTGGCTGATGAAAATTTGTTATAATTCCTTTTGCGATTTTCAATTTGTATCCTGGTGCGATCAGTATTTGTGTCTTAGTGATAATTCTTGCCAATCCTTTCTCTTTCATCCATTTCAGCAAATTGCTTAAGGCATCTTTAGCTGAAATATTCTCTTGTTCGATTTCGTAAGGATCCCATTGATGAACAAAAATACCTTCAACTGTAATATTCGTTTGATTTAATGTTTTTACCCCCATCCAATAAAGACTTTCAATTGTTCGAAGCGAAGTTGTTCCTACGGCAACAATAGTTTTATCAATATGATTCAATAAATTTTCGATAGAGTCAAACGAAACGTCAATAAATTCTGCATGCATTTCATGCTCGTTCATCATTTCTGACTTCACAGGTTTAAATGTACCTGCCCCAACATGCAGTGTTACAAACTCTTTTTGGATGTTTTTTGCTTCCAGTTTTTTAAATACTGTGTTGGTGAAGTGAAGTCCCGCTGTTGGCGCAGCTACAGATCCTTCATGTTTTGCATAAATAGTTTGATAACGTGTTTTGTCTGATTCTTCTACGGCCCTACTTAGGTAAGGCGGTAAAGGGATATGACCTGTAAAATGCAACATTTCGGCAAATGAAAGTTCTCCGGGCTTCCACGTCAATTCGATAACAAAAGAGTCATGCAATCTGTCTACAATGGCTGCTTCTAAAAGAATTTCCCTCCCGGCTTCATTTATATTTTTTTGAAGTTTCATTCCATGCTTCCACTTGCTTGCTCCTCCTACCAGGCATTTCCATCTTACTTTTCCTTTTTGCATCATTGCAGAGGTTATGCCAGAATACTGGTTATCGGGTTCAAGACAGAAAATTTCGATAACGCCGCCAGTTGTCTTTTGGAACAGTAGCCGTGCTTCCACCACTTTTGTGTTGTTGAAGACCAATAAGGTTTCTGCAGGTAAAAACTCTTCTAGGTTTTTATAACTAGAGGACTTGATTTCTCCATTTCTATATACCAGTAACTTACTGTTATCTCGCTCCTCCAATGGATACTTTGCTATTCGATCATCAGGAAGATCGTACGTAAAATCACTAATTGCTAAATTTTTGGGATGCATGGGTGGTAAAAAGACAAAATTAAATTATTGTCTGCAGCAAACCTTTTTTGTAAAATGCCCTTTACAATACTTCTTTTTTCACATTTTCAAGTCGTTTAGTAAATCCTATTGCATTGATTTTTAGCTGCTTTAATAGCTTATCCACAGCAATTCACATATCACTAACAAAAATACTAACAGAACAGCCGCAAACACAGTACAGTAGTGGTTTTGGGCAAAATAATACCTGTGGATAAAAAGATTGACTTTTTATTTGCAACAAAAGTGGGAAAAAGTGTTATTTTGTGGTAATAAATGGAACTTTTAAACTTTTTTCTTAACAATGCCCACTTTTCTAGGTGAATATGAAGCTACTCTCGATGCAAAAGGTCGCTTCTTGTTACCTGCTGGGTTTAAAAAGCAACTCAATGAAGGTGAGAACACTTTTGTGTTGAGTAGAGGTATCGAAAAATGCCTCACACTGTATCCTATGAGTAGTTGGGATCCCATTGTTAAAAAAATTAATGCTTTAAATGATTTTGATCCAAAGGTACGTGCTTTTCGTCGGCAGTTTTTAGGTGGTGCTACTGAGGTAGAGTTGGACAGCGCGGGAAGAATGTTGTTGCCGCCAACACTTAAAGAGTACGCAGACCTGTCAAAGGACATAATACTTGTCGCCGCTCTTGATAAAATTGAAATTTGGGATGCTCCAAAATATAAAAAGCTCTTTGACGATATGGCTCCGGAAGATTTTAGTAACCTGGCAGCCGAAGTGATGGCCGATAAACCGGTAATAAACCTGTAAGGTATGAACGACAAAAACAAAAATGTCACTCATCACTCTTCGCCTTATCACGTACCTGTTTTGTTCTATGAAACAATAGAGGCTCTACAGGTAAAACCCGACGGAATTTATGTTGACTGCACGTTTGGGGGAGGCGGACACAGCAGGGGAATACTTGACAAATTAGGTCCGGACGGAAAATTAATTGCCTTTGATCAGGACGCCGACGCTGTGAAAAATATACCTGAAGATGAAAGAGTTGTTTTTGTGCCAAATAACTTCAGGCATTTGCAGAGGTTTCTTAGGTTAAACGGTTACTTAAAGGTAGATGGAGTGTTGGCAGATTTGGGAGTAAGCAGTCATCAGTTTGATGAGGGTGAACGTGGGTTTTCAACGCGTTTTGAAGGTCCATTAGATATGCGCATGGATCAGCGCCAGGAAAACACTGCGTCACACATTTTGAAAAATTATACCGAGCAGCAGTTGCATAAATTGTTTGAGCAATATGGAGAGGTGACAAATTCGAAAACGCTTGCTAAGCAGGTAGTACAGCAAAGAGGGTCAACACCGCTACAAACCATTGCCCAATTGAAAGCAATGATAAGCCCGGTTGTAAAAGGAAATCCTAATAAGTATTTAGCGCAGGTTTTCCAAGCTTTGCGAATTGAAGTGAATGATGAGATGGATGCTCTTAAAGAAATGCTGGAACAAATACCGATGGTATTAAACCCGGGAGGAAGAGCCGCAATAATCACCTTTCACTCGATTGAAGACAGATTGGTTAAAAATTTTTTTAGAAGTGGAACATTTGGTGAAACTGAAGAAAACCCGTTGTTACCGCAGCAGCGAAAAAGTGAATTGAAGATCATCACTAGAAAACCAATTATAGCGGGTTCGGATGAGATAAAAAAAAATCCAAGAAGCAGAAGTGCGAAACTTAGGGTTGCTGAAAGAATTTAAAAACAGGACATAAGAATAATAGACGAAATAAGTAAAACTGGAATGGATTGAAGAACAACAGCAAAAGCTCGAGAAATTAAGGTGAACAAAGTTTGACAGGCAGGAAATATAGTGAAATGAGCAGGTGAATTAAATGGGACATCGTTGCGTCGCACTCTTGTACTAACATAAGAAATGGAACAAAGTGTAAAAGGCAGGAAAAGTCGAATAGAATTACTATAAGATGAACGGAATGCGACGCAACGAATGTTTAATCAGGGCGAGAAGCTTGGTTTTAAAAAAGTAAATAGTATTTAAAAAAACTCTGTTTGAAGCAGGTATGGCAGTAGAAAATAATACAGGAAAAAAGAGTTTGGCTTTTAAAGCTGTAGGTGATTTGTTTAATTATAGCTGGATAGTAAAAAACATCACTTTTTTTCTTTTCCTGGCTGTACTGGCAGTTGTGTATATAGCAAACGGTCATATGTCGGATAACAGGATTAGAAAAATAAATGAGACGGCGAGGAAATTAAAGGACCTGCAATACGAATATAAGACTTTGAAAAGCGAGATGATGTTTAAGAGTCGGGAAAGCGAAATGGTGAAAGCGGCTGAACCTCTTGGGTTAATGATGGATACTACATCACCTTTTAGAATAAAGTTGATAAGTCATAAGCAGATCGGGAAGAACTGATAGTCACAAGTTGTTTTAAAAAAAAGTTGATTTAGAAAAGTGGATGTAAAAAAAGACATACTGTGGAGAGTGTACCTGGGATTTATTCTTATGGCTATCGTTGGTACTTGTATACTAGGCAAGGCTATTTATATTCAGCGCGTTCAGGGCAGTTACTGGAGGGGAATGAGCGATAGTCTACATCAACGTATAGTAGAGTTGGATGCCGAAAGGGGAACGATTTACAGTGAGGATGGAAGTATGCTTAGTACGAGTATTCCTCAGTTTGATATTTATATAGATTTTATGGCTGACGGCTTGAGAGATAAAAATGGCAAGCGGTTTAAGGAAAATCTGGATTCTCTTAGTATTTGCCTCGCAAACCTTTTTCGCGATAAAAGCAGCAGCGAATATAAATACCTTTTGCAAACAGGCTACAGGGAGAAAGACAGGTATTTTTTGTTGAGAAAGAAGATGTCATTTAAGGAGTATCAGCAGTTAAAAACCTTTCCACTGGTTCGTTTGGGAAGAAATAAAAGTGGTTTTATTCCCGATAAAAAAATCATCAGGCTTAATCCATATAAGATGCTTGCATATCGTACCATAGGTTTGCTAAGAGATAGCAATAAAGTAGGTCTTGAGCTTACTTATGATAAATATTTGCAGGGTACTGCAGGCAAAAGACTGGTTCGTTTTATTGCAGGAGGTGCAAGTGTTCCGGTTGATGATTACGAAGTGGAAGCGGAAAATGGGAAGGATGTAGTGACTACACTTGATGTAAACATTCAGGACGTCACAGAAAACGCTCTCATGAAGATGATGATCAAAAACGAAGCGGAGCATGGATGTGCTATAGTGATGGAGGTAAAGACTGGTAAGGTTAAAGCTATTGCAAATCTTGGGCATGAGAGGGACAGTCTTTATTGGGAAGATTATAATTATGCAATAACGCCTACCGAACCCGGATCTACTTTTAAGCTTGCAACAATGCTTTCGTTGCTTGAAGACAGGAAGATAACATTAAACACAAATGTTGACCTTAATGGAGGAACGTGGCAAGTATATCGTCGTACAGTATATGATGCCGAGAAACATGGACTTTATAATGTAACAGTCAAACAGGCATTTGAGCATAGCAGCAATGTGGGCATGGCGAAGTTAGCATGGATGAATTACAGTTCTAATCCTAATCAGTTTGTAAATCATATACATAAATTAAGGCTTGACACTTTAACAGGCATTGATCTTAAAGGTGAAATAAGACCCTCTATTTATAAACCCGGCAGCAGGCACTGGAGCAATACGACCTTGCCATGGATGGCATTTGGTTATAACCTGACTGTAAGCCCTTTGCAAATGCTGACATTGTACAACGCCGTTGCTAACCAGGGCAGAATGATGAAACCATATCTTGTCAATGAAATCAGAGAAGACGGAAGACCAGTTCAACAATTTCACCCCGTAGTTTTAAAAGACAGTATTTGCAGTAAATCTACCTTGCAACAATTGCAGGAATGCCTTGAAGGAGTTATTCTTGAAGGCACCGGTAAGGCACTAAAAAGTAATTATTACAGGACCGCAGGAAAAACAGGAACTGCACTTGTTGCAAATGGTAGTCGAGGTTACGAAGACAAAATTTATCAATCTACGTTTGTTGGTTATTTCCCCGCAGATAATCCCCAATACACGATAATTGTGACTATAAAAAATAAACCTCATGCTGCTAACTTTTTTGGTGCATCAGTGGCAGGTCCGGTGTTTAAAGAAATTGCCGATCAAATTTATATTCTTAAGGTAAATCAAAATCACAATACTACTGATACTTTTTTACTTGGTGACAGTAGCTGGTATAGCTATGCCGGTTATACAAAAGATATAAAAAAGATAACAGAACAATTAGGGGTTAATGTAGTGTCAAGTGATGCGAAAGGTAATTATAGCAGGATATACAAACAGGGCGTTGGCAATGCATTATCGAGTCAGCAAATAAGTATGAAGAAAATGCCTGAGCTTATAGGAATGGGTTTGAAGGACGCGATATACCTATGTGAAAACCTGGGGCTGAAAGTAAATGTAAGAGGTCGAGGAAAAGTGGTTGTGCAATCAATAGCCGCGGGGCAAAATATATCAAAAGGACAACTAGTAAGTATACAATTAAATTAATATTCATCTCCCACCGGAGAATGATAATGGATATGGCAAAACTTCAGGAAATATTGTACAATGTACGTTTGCAAGCTGTAACAGGCACAACGAATCTAGATGTTAAAGACATACACATCGACAGTCGTAAAGTTACAGAAGGTTCTGTTTTTGTTGCCATAACGGGAACAGTCAGCAATGGACATGATTTCATTTCTGCTGCTATTGATAAAGGTGCACGAGTAGTGGTTTGTGAAGTAATGCCTGCAGTATTAAGTGAGGCAGTTACATATTTACAGGTAAATAATTCATCTGAGGCCGTTGCACACATGGCGCACCATTATTACGGTGAACCATCAACGAAATTGAAGCTTGTTGGGGTGACAGGTACCAATGGAAAAACAACTATTGCTACACTTTTATATAAGCTCTTCACGAAGCTTGGTTATAAGTGCGGTTTAATCAGTACTGTTCAAAATCAGATCGGTAATACCATAGTTCCTGCAACGCATACAACACCAGATGCTATAAGCTTACAATCATTGTTGCATCAAATGGTAGAAGCAGGATGTTCGCATGTATTTATGGAAGTAAGCAGTCATGCTATTCACCAGCACAGAACTACTGCACTTGAGTTTGTTGGGGGAATATTTAGCAACATTACACATGATCATCTTGATTATCATAAAACTTTTGACGAATATATAAGAGTTAAGAAAAAATTCTTTGATGGGCTTCCCGGTGCAGCATTTGCCATCTCAAACCTTGATGATAAGAGAGGCCAGGTGATGTTGCAAAACACGGCTGCCAAGAAACACTTTTACAGCTTGCAAACAGTTGCAGAATTCAAAGGGAAAATTCTCGAAAATTCTCTTACGGGGCTAATGATGACCGTAAATGACAAGGAAGTTCATTTTAGGTTGATTGGAGAATTTAATGCTTATAACATTCTTGCTGTTTACGGTGCTGCGATATGTCTTGGGGAAAATAGTGAAGAAGTGCTGACCACAATGAGTTTGCTGACAGGTGCTGAAGGAAGATTTGATTATGTAATAAGCGGAACAAAAATAATCGGCATTGTAGATTATGCTCATACACCTGATGCCCTTGAAAATGTTTTGGAAACAATAAAAAAACTTCGCCAGGGAAATGAACAGGTGATAACTGTTGTTGGTTGCGGAGGAGATCGTGATAAAACCAAAAGACATGAAATGGGAGAGATCGCTTGTGAACTGAGCGACCGGGTAATATTTACAAGTGATAATCCACGTAGTGAAGATCCTTTAGAGATATTGAAAGATATAGAGCGGGGATTGGGAAGTGCAGCGAAAAGAAAGTATATAACGATTGCAGACAGGCACGAAGCGATCAAAACGGCAGTAAGTTTAGCAAAGCCTTTTGATATTGTGTTATTAGCAGGTAAAGGGCATGAGAAGTACCAGGATATAAAAGGAGTAAAATATCCTTTTGATGATAAAGCTGTGTTGCGGGAAATGTTTGAACTGTTCGAAAAATAACAATCGGGAAGAAGATTTAAATCAAAGTTTATAAAGGCCCTTAGGGTTTGGGTAAAAATATGCTGTACTACATTTATCAATGGTTGGCTAAGGCAGGGATAAAGTTTCCGGGAAGCGGACTGTTTCAGTTCATCACTTTTCGCATGTTGCTTGCTGTGCTGTTTTCATTGATCATTACTACAGTTTACGGTAAGAGACTCATAAGGTTTTTGTTGAAGAAGCAAGTAGGGGAAACGGTAAGGGATTTGGGGTTAGCAGGTGAACAGCAAAAAAAAGGTACTCCTACCATGGGTGGTATCATAATACTGCTTGCTATCATCATTCCGACTTTGTTGTTTGGAAATCTTGAGAAGGTTTACGTACGCTTGATGTTATTGAGCACAGTGTGGTTGGGTATAATCGGATTTATAGATGATTATTTAAAATTAAGAGCTAAGCGTATTGCAAAAGAAAAAGGTATAGACTACAAGAAAACAGATAGTGATGGTTTAGCAGGTAGATTTAAAGTTTTCGGCCAGGTAGTTTTAGGAATTATAGTAGGCGCTACCTTATACTTTAATCAGAGTGTAACGGTTGAAAGAGAAGTCATTTCTCAAAGACCTGCAACTGCAACAAAAGACAATATTGTTCAAAAGGGTGAAAAATTATTAGGAGATACGATCAGAGAGTTTGACGGGAAGAGGTTAAGATATGCAAGGGTTAAAACGCCCATTACTACCATTCCTTTTATAAAAACCCATGAGTTTAATTATTCTAAATTATTGCCAGCCGCACTTAAAGATTATACTTGGGTGTTATATATCATCATTGTGATCTTCATTATAACAGCCGTTTCAAATGGGGCTAATATAACAGATGGTCTTGATGGCTTGTGCACTGGCGTATCTGCCTTAATCGGTGTTTGTCTTGGAATATTTGCTTATGTAAGTGGTAACATTCGCTTTGCAGAATACCTCAATATAATGTACATACCAAACCTTGGAGAGCTCAGCATTTTTATTGCGGCTTTTATTGGTGCATGCATAGGATTTCTATGGTACAATGCTTATCCTGCCCAGGTCTTTATGGGTGATACGGGCAGTCTGGCGTTGGGAGGTATAATAGCATCGCTGGCTATCATTATTCGTAAAGAGTTACTAATACCGATTATTTGTGGGGTATTTTTAGTTGAGAATTTAAGCGTCATTATCCAGGTTTCCTATTTCAAATACACGAAGAAAAAATATGGTGAGGGAAGAAGAATATTTAAGATGAGCCCTTTGCATCATCATTATCAAAAACTGGGATATCACGAAAGTAAAATAGCAACAAGGTTTTGGATTGTAACAATATTGTTAGTCGTGTTTTCCATCATGAGTTTAAAGATAAGGTAAGAGACTTTAGTGTACAGTTAGGAATACAGTAAGAGAAGATTGAACAAATAAAAACATGAATTAGAATTAATGAAGGATACTAAAAATTATAGCACATCTGTAACCCATTCTTCTGCGAAGGGTGAGCTAATAATTCTTGGAGGTGGTGAAAGCGGTGTTGGAGCAGCTTTACTTGGCAAGCAAAAAGGTTACAAAGTTTTTCTTAGTGATGGAGGTACATTAAAAGATGGCTATAAGAAGGAACTACTCGAGCATCAAGTAGAATTTGAAGAAGGTAGACATACAGAAGAAAGGATTTTAAGTGCAAATGAAATAGTAAAAAGCCCTGGCATTCCTGAAAAAAATGAGTTGATAAAGAAAATAAGAGCCAAAGGAATACCTGTAATCAGTGAGATTGAATTAGCATATAGGTTTACGGGTGATAGCAAGATTGTAGCAATTACAGGAAGCAATGGCAAGAGTACTACCACATCTCTGATCTACCACATTTGTAAAGTAGCAGGACTTGATTGTGCATTGGTTGGCAATATTGGATACTCATTTGCAAAACAGGTAGCAGAAGACCCAAAGCCTTTATATGTTGCGGAAATAAGCTCTTTTCAATTAGATGATATAAAGACGTTTAGACCAGATATTGCTGTTTTGCTAAATATTACAGAAGATCACCTTGACAGGTACGATTACAAGTTTGAAAATTATATAAACAGCAAGTTCAAAATAATAGAGAATCAGACGAGAGATGACCACTTCATCTACAACTTAGACGACGGAGTAATAACGGAAAAGATTAAAACATTAACCTTACATACAAACCCATTGCCATTTTCCATGAAACAGGAAGTAAAGAAAGGAGCATACATCAAAGCGGACCAGATGATGCTAAAGATACAGGAAGAGAGAGTTAGCATGAGCATTTATGATTTTGCTCTCAAAGGAAAACACAATCAACACAATACAATGGCAGCAGGTATTGCAGCATCTACGCTGGGCATACGAAAAGAAAAAATAAGAGAGGCTGTGAAGACTTTTGAAAGCCTTGAACATCGGATGGAATATGTCGCTACCGTGCGTGGGGTAGAGTTTTACAATGATAGTAAAGCCACTAATGTTAACAGTACGTGGTTTGCACTGGAGAGTCTGGAAAAGAAGGTTATTCTCATTCTTGGTGGAGTTGATAAGGGTAATGATTATACGTTGATCGAAGATCTTGTAAAAGAAAAAGTAAAGGCAATTGTATGTATGGGCGTAGATAATAAAAAGATACATGCAGCTTTTAAAGATGTTGTAAAAACAATTGTTGATACACAAAGCGCACATGATGCGGTTACAACAGCATTTAGTCTTGCAGCAAAAGGCGAAGCGGTATTGCTAAGTCCTGCATGCGCAAGCTTCGACCTCTTTAAAAACTATGAAGAAAGAGGCAAGAAGTTTAAAGAAGCTGTAAAGGAACTGTAATAACGAGTGATGCGTATATGGGTGTAGGTAGAAAAGCTTAAGCTCTAAACCTTCCACCTTAAACTGATTTAAAATGAGTAAATTCTTCGATAAGCCATTTTCAGAAATGCCTCCGGTAGCAGGAGTAGGTGGAGGCTTGTTGAAAAAAACGAAGGGAGATAAGTATATCTGGGGTATAGTTGTGCTGCTGGCGATTACATCTTTACTCGTCGTATACAGTGCAACCGGTTCTCTTGCATACAAGATGTATAAAGGCAATACAGAAATTTATTTATTCAAGCAGTTTGCATTTATAGTGCTTGGTATAATTGTTATATATTTTGCTCATCGTATTAACTACACAATATATTCCCGTATTGCGTTGTACATGTTTCTTGCTGCAATACCGCTGATGATATTTACATACCTTTTTGGTGCTACAATTAATGATGGAAGCCGATGGATAAAACTGCCTATCATCAACATGACATTTCAAACAAGTGATCTTGCAAAACTTGGTTTGTTTATGTATTTAAGCAGGCAGCTAAGCCGTAAACAGGAAGTAATTAAAGACCTGAAGAAGGGCTATCTGCCATTGATTGTTCCGGTAGGAATTATATGTATGCTAATTGCGCCGGCAAACCTATCAACAGCTTTGTTGACAGGGGCAACAGGCTTACTCCTCATGTTTATAGGAAGAGCCAGTGTAAAACATATTTTGGCAACTATCGGTATTGCTTTGGTTCCTGTACTGTTACTAATTGCCATAGCAGTAGGAACTTACGATGGTAACTCAGAGAAACAAACAAAAAATGTAGCAATAACAGAGCTGAAGTCTCATGGTAGAATTGGTACATGGATAAAGCGGGTGCAAGACTTTATATATGCAAGTGCAGACGAGACACCTTACCAGGTGCAACAGGCAAAAATTGCTATAGCTAAAGGTGGTGTAATTGGTGTTGGTCCGGGTAATAGCGAAGCGAAGAATTTTCTACCACATCCTTACTCCGACATGATATACGCAGTAATCCTTGAAGAGTATGGATTGATAGGTGGAGGGATAATCATTTTTATTTACCTCGTTTTCCTGTTAAGATGTATCAGAATATTTCGTAGGTGTCCATTTGCCTTTGGTGCTTTTCTCGCCTTGGGATTAAGTTTTACGCTTGTAATTCAGGCAATGGCAAACATGGCAGTAGCAGTAAATCTTGTACCGGTAACGGGTGTTACTTTACCGTTGGTAAGTATGGGAGGAAGTTCATTTCTATTTACGTGTGCATCTATAGGAATTGTCTTGAGTGTAGCAAGAAACGTAGAGCAGTTGGAGGGCCGTGAACCTTTAGTTCCTACCCCTGCGGGCGAAAATGCTTCAACTGTTACTAACGAAATTAAAGATCCAATAAAGAAAAAGAAAGTAGCGAAAGAAGTAGAGGAGATAGAGGACTAGGCAGATGAATAACAAATAAGATTGACGGCCAGGATTTTAGAAAAATGCAGTTTAGAATTAAAATAAAAAATTAAGAAGAAAAGACGGTTGATGATAGAACAAACTCCAAATAGCAACGGTAGTTCCGCCACTTACGTTAAAGTGCGAAGTGCGAAAATTATCATTGCAGGTGGAGGAACGGGCGGGCATATTTTTCCAGCAATTGCAATTGCAAACGCGATCAAGCAGTTGTCGTCTGAAACCGAGATTCTGTTTGTCGGCGCTCAAGGTAAAATGGAAATGGAAAAGGTACCGCAGGCAGGATACAAAATCGAAGGATTGGATATAGCGGGATTTAACAGAAGTTCTTTGATAAAAAATATTGGTTTGCCTTTTAAGCTTATTAAAAGCTTTCTGCAGGTAAGAAAGATTTTAAATGGATTTAAGCCTGATGCAGTCGTTGGAGTAGGAGGCTATTCAAGTTTTCCTGTATTAAAGCAAGCTCAGCTAAAAGGCATTGCAACCTTTATTCATGAGAGTAACTCGTTTGCAGGGAAAACAAACATAATGCTTGGCAGAAAGGCGACGAAAATATTTGTTGCATCAGACGGAATGGAAAAATTCTTTCCTGCTGCAAAGATTTTAATTACCGGAAATCCTGTTCGAAAATCAATTGCACAATCTACTGTAACCCGTTCGCAGGCTTTTAGTTTTTTCAATCTTAATGAAAACAAAACAACTGTTCTGGCTGTTGGCGGAAGCCTTGGTGCAAGAAGTATAAATGAAGCTTTATTAAATAAACTGGATGTATTTAAGGCAAATGACTTGCAATTAATATGGCAAACTGGTAAGACAACCGCGGGAGCGTACAAGGACAAAGCAAAGAATCATGAAAACATTTGGGTAGATGATTTTATCACGCAAATGGAAATGGCTTACGCTGCGGCAGACATCGTAATTAGCAGGTCTGGAGCAATGGCGGTAACTGAATTATGTGTAGCAAAGAAACCGGTAATATTTGTCCCGTTTCCATTTGCCGCTGAAGATCACCAAACAGTTAATGCACAGACTTTGGTAAATAAGAAAGCGGCATTGATGATAAGAGATAGTGAGGTAAATGAGAAGTTAATTGGGATGACATTATCACTGGCAGAAAATAAGGATTTGCAAAGAGAATTAAGCGAGAATATAGCAAAGCTGGCTATAACAAATGCTGACGAAGTGATAGCGAGGGATATACTGACTACAATTTAAATCTTGCATTAAGATTCGTCGAAAAGGGATTGCTAAATGTTGGAGATAAAATAGGACTAGAAATTAATGGATGAATTAAAAGATATAACAGGTTTGCAGAAATCACCATTGGTGGTTCATGTTCTATATTTTATAGGAATTGGTGGAATTGGAATGAGTGCAATAGCGCGGTACTTCAACACCCAGGGTGCTAAGGTTAGTGGATATGATAAAACAGCAACAATTCTTACACAACAACTGGAAGCAGAAGGTATAAACATTCATTATGAAGAAGACCTTTCCTTAATTCCGAAAGAGGTTGACCTGGTAGTCTATACTCCAGCTATTCCTGCTAATCACGTTGAACTACTGTATTATCAGAACAATGGGTATAAAGTAGTTAAAAGAAGTGATGTCTTAAAGATCATAACAGAAAGTTCTTTTAATATATGCGTTGCCGGCACTCATGGTAAAACAACTGTCAGTACCATGATTGCTCATATTCTTCGACATTCAAATTTTGGATGTAATGCTTTTTTGGGAGGTATTTCGGCTAATTATCAAACCAATTTCTGGAGCGATCCTAAAAATGTTTGTGTTATAGAAGCGGATGAATATGATAGAAGTTTTTTAAAGCTTTCACCTGATGTGGCTGTAATAACCGCAATGGATCCTGATCACCTGGATATTTACCGAACAGCCGAAGAGTTTGAAAATGCATTTGTTGAGTTTTCGAAAAAACTAAAACAAAATGGATGCCTGGTGACAAAATTCGGATTGGCGCGTAGTAGTGAATTTGAAGCCGATAAACATTTTAAATACAGCTTAAATAATAATCAAGCAGATGTGTATGCAGGAGAGATAAAAGTTGAAAATGGTTCTTATGTCTTTGATGTAATTGCAGAAAGCTGGAAACTGTTGAATGTAACATTGCACATGGGTGGGTTACACAATATTGAAAATGTTATAGCGGCTATTACTGTTGCAAAACAATTAAATATCGACAACCAAAAGATAAGAGATGCGGTAGCAGATTTTAAGGGAGTAAAAAGAAGATTTGAATATATTCTTAAAGATGAGAAGCATATCTTGATCGACGATTATGCGCATCATCCTGAAGAGTTAAGGGCTTTGATAAGTGGAGTAAGAAGTTTGTTTAAACAAAGACTTGTAATGGTATTTCAGCCGCATCTTTTCAGTCGTACAAAAGACCAGGCTGATGGGTTTGCTAGCGTGCTTGATATGTGTGATGATGTTATTCTTTTACCAATTTATCCGGCGAGAGAATTACCAATGGAAGGGGTAAGTAGTGAGATGATTATAAATAAGATGAGTTTAAAGGATAGCAGAGTTTTGAGTAAAGAAGCTATGCTGAAATGGGTTGAAGAAACTAAGCCTGAATTATTGGTTATGGCGGGCGCGGGCGATATAGATGTGCTGTTACAAGATGCTAAAGAACTATTAGAATTACAATAAAAGATATGCAACAAGTGTGGAGAAAAAGATGGAGAAATACTGGGTGGATCGCACTTGCGGCGATTACTTTAGTGTTGCTTGTATCCGCTGTCCATAAAAAAAATCACAGGGTCTGTAACGGAATTGAAGTGTCGTTTAATAGAGAAGGAAGTAATTTTTTTGTTGATGAAAAGGGGATTATATCTGTGTTAAATTCTTTTGGATCAATTAAAGGAAAGCCACTTGAAAACATTGATTTAAAAGCTTTCGAAAGAAGGTTGAAAGATGACAGATGGATTGCAAATGCCGAATTGTTTTTTGATAATAAACAGGTTCTGCAGATAGTGGTTGAAGAGAAAGAGCCGGTTGCAAGAATATTTACAGTAGGTGGAAATTCTTTCTATATCGATAGCTCATGTAGGAAATTACCATTAAGCGAAAAGCTTAGCGCAAGAATTCCAATGTTTACCAATTTCCCTTCTGACAGGCAAATTTTTTCAAGACCTGACAGCGCATTGCTTGCATCGGTAAAAGAACTGGCTATGTTTATACAGGCAGATGATTTCTGGAAGGCTCAGGTGGCTCAGGTGGATATAACACCACAGGGGTTTCAAATGATACCAACTATAGGAAGTCATATTGTTGAATTAGGAAAGAACGGAGATTGGCAGCAAAAGTTTGACCGGTTGTTTAGTTTTTATAAACAGGTATGGACAAAGGTGGGCTTTGAAAGGTACGAGAAAATAGACGTACAGTTCGACGGGCAGGTAGTAGCAACTGTAAGAGGTGCTAAGGCGAAAACGATTGATAGTACCAAAGCAAGGATGGCTTATGAAAATCTACTTGCGGAAGTAAAAAGCGCGGAAGAAGATTCTGTGTCGCAGCCGATACCTTTAACTAATGCAGTAGATAGTGCGAAGGTAAAAACTCTAGCCGTACCAAAAGTGCCTGCATCAACAGCAAACGTTCAAAAGACAGCGTCTAAAGCAGCTAAGGCAAAACGAACAACAACAGTAAGGCGAGTAGCATCAAATAAAAAGGTAGAAGACAAACACATACCAAAGGCTATTATGAAGAAGTCGGCAGTAAAGGGGAGTTTGAGAAAGAAATAAAAAGCTATGGATTTGGAAATAGAAAAGAGATGAGATGAGCTTAAATTGATATTGCAATAAAAATGCAATAATGTGAGGACGATTACATTACAAACAGAAAGGGTTTTTATGGGCCTGGAGAAAGAAACAACAAAAACACACATATTTATGAGCATCAACGAAGCACCCATCATTGTAGGTCTCGATATTGGCACAACAAAAATTGCAGCCATTGCCGGACGGAAAAATGAATTTGGTAAGCTTGAGATACTAGGCTTTGGCCGGGCTAACAGCACTGGTGTACAACATGGCCAGGTACTCAATATTGAACAAACAATTAAAGCAATTCAGGCAGCTTTAAAGAATTGCTATGATTCTAATCCGGACCTTGAAATTAGTGAGGTGTACGTAGGAATTGCGGGTCATCATATTAAAAGTTTGCAGACACGTGGAGACATAGTGCGCCAGGATTCTGAAAATGAGATTACTATTCTTGAAATCGAACAATTAATAGATAACCAGAAAAAGACTTTCATTCCCGCAGGTGATCAGATTATTGATGTTATCCCGCAAGAGTTTACGGTAGATAATATTCAGAATATATCAAGCCCTATCGGTTATAATGGAGTAAAGGTTGGAGCAAACTTTCACATTATAACAGGCGATAGAAATGCCATCCGAAATATAAACCGTGCTGTTGATAAGAGTGGTTTAAAAACAAAAGATCTTGTTCTTCAGCCGCTAGCTTCTGCAGCCGCGGTAATGAGTGAGTTAGACATGGAAGCCGGGGTTGCAATACTGGATATTGGAGGTGGTACAAGTGACCTTGCCGTTTTTTATGAAGGCATTTTAAAACATACTGCTGTTATTCCTTTTGGTGGAGAAAACATTACCAATGATATCAAAACAGGCCTTGGAGTATTGAAGCAACAAGCCGAAGCGATGAAAGTGCAGTTTGGTAGTGCTTTAGCCGATGAGGCAAAAGCAAACGCTTTTATCACTATTCCAGGCATGAATGGTATGCCTGCAAAAGAGATCAGTGTTAAGAATCTTGCCAACATTATTCAGGCCCGCATGAGTGAAATTCTTGACTTTGTTACTTATCATCTCAAACAGGTTGGTCTTGACACAAGAGCTCTTAACGGTGGTATTATTTTAACAGGTGGCGGTTCTCAGTTGAAGCATCTTATTCAACTGACTGAATATTCTACCGGCCTATATGCACGTATTGGGTTTCCTAACGGTCATCTTGCTGCAAATCATATAGACGAATTGAAGAAGCCAATGTACAGCACTTGTATCGGTTTGATCTTAAAAGGCTACAGTGATTATGAGCATAAATACAAAGAATTTGAAAAAACATTCAAAAAGGTAATTGTTCCTGAAACACTTGTAAAAGAAGATGAGCCGGAGATAAGACCTCTTGAAATACCTGTTGTTGAAACAAAAGAAAAAGTAAATACACAGGGAAGAAAAGGAATGCAAAAGTTTTGGGACAAATTTAAAAATAACCTTCTTGAATTATTTAAAGAAGAAGGAGATAAAGATCTATAAGTTAAAACGCTTGGGGCTTGAGAAGAAGTTAAAATGTTCTCCTTGCGCTAACCTTACGAGAATAAAACAAACAACAAAACATAATCTATTACCCATTCAAATTTCCGACTATGATTCACTTTGATTTGCCGAAGCAGAAATCATCTATCCTAAAAGTGATAGGTGTTGGTGGTGGCGGTGGTAATGCTGTAAACCACATGTACGGTCAAAATATTGACAGTGTCGATTTTATTATATGCAATACTGATGCACAGGCATTAGCAAACAGCAAAGTTCCAAACAAAATACAGCTTGGACCTCACCTTACTCAAGGTCTTGGTGCAGGCGCGAATCCTGAAATTGGTAAACAGGCTACAGAAGAAAGCCTGGAAGAAATCAAACGTATTTTGGAAGTTAATACCAAGATGGTATTTATTACTGCAGGCATGGGTGGCGGTACTGGTACAGGTGGTGCTCCCATCATTGCAAAAATCTGTAAAGAGCTCGATGTACTTACTGTAGGTATCGTTAGTACTCCGTTTACTAATGAAGGTCCAAAGCGCATGCGACATGCAGAGGCGGGTATACAGGCGTTGCGAGAAAATGTAGATACTTTACTGGTAGTAAGTAATGATAAACTTCGTCATCAATACGGTAACCTTAAAGTAAGGGAAGCATTTAGCAAAGCTGACGATATACTGGCAACAGCAGCAAAATGTATTACCGATGTTATAACCAGCAACGGACAAATCAATGTTGACTTTGCCGATGTTTGTACTGTAATGCGGAATGGTGGTGTGGCTATTCTAGGCAGTGCACAGGCTGAGGGTGAAGATCGTGCTCAGCGTGCAATCGAAGATGCAGTTAATTCTCCACTACTTAACGACAGTGAAATCCGTGGAGCAAAATGGATCCTGGTTAATATTACTTCTGCCGAAGGTGACTATGAAATCACGATGGATGAGGAAGATACGATTATGAGCTACTTGCGTAGTGAGGCAGGAGACGATGCAGACGTTATTAAAGGTATCGGTTTCGATGAATCCCTTGGTAATAAAATAGGGGTAACAATAATAGCTACAGGTTTTCAACATAAAGATCCTTTCAAGCCTGCACCGAAGCCAAAAGAAGAGAAAAAACCTGAAGAAAAAATAGTTCTTCATTTGGCAAACGGTGCTGAAGAAAAGAAGCAGTATTCTCAGCCTTCATTGCCATTGGAAGAAAAAGATCCCTATGCTCCTACAATGGTTGAAATGCCTGCTACTGCTCCTGCCGTTATTCAACAGGCGCAACAGTATTACCAAGAAATGCAGCAGCCTCAGCAAGTAGTTGCACAACAACCACAGATAATTCAAACAAGCGAAGGCCCTGTATATCGTTTCGAGCTAAAGCCGGAAGTGACAGAGCAAACGAATCAGCAACCTGGTCAAAATCAGGGGAATGACAGCAATCCTAATATAAGACAGACTAATAATTTTCTCTCCAGGCCTTCCAATATATATGCAGAACCAACAGCCGGAGATTCAGCGTTCACAAATTCTATGGAAGCAAAACCTTCGCAACCTCCCGTTTCAGAGCAACCGGAACTTGAGATGAAGTTGGTGATGAAGGACGAAATTCCAGAGCCGGCGGATGTACCGAAACATTTTCAGCCTGTTTCTAACCAAACTCCATCTGTAGAGGACCTTGCGATGCAAGACGATGCAGAAGATCAAAAACGCAGAGCACAGGAAAGGATACAAAAGTTGCGCAACTTGTCTTTTAATATGAATGCTACCGATGCAAACAGCGAGTTTGATTCAGTGCCAGCGTACATCCGTCGCAATATGGAGCTTTTCGGAAATACGCTTACTTCCGCCGAACACTTTTACAGCAAGTACACCGTGAAACCTGACGAAAATGACAAAGGGCAAATAAGCTCGATCAACACTTTTTTAGACGGAAAAAAACCTGATTAAAAATTTGGGTGAGCGCACACCGGTTGGTGAACTGGTGTGAGTTTTATAGATTGTGTTTTTAGTTGTTATTCCCTCCGCAAAAACGGAGGGATTTTTTATTACAGCCTCTTCATGTTATTCAATAATTTCCAGTCATCTTTTTCCTCTCATAATCTTTTATTACCCTTAATGTATTTTCCTATCGTTGATATGCCTGCGGTAAGCAAATTAGCAGAAAAATCTGCTCCCGTTATGGGTTATAAAACAAAATCATTCACAACCTTAAAACCGGTCAATGTATTAAGTTTTTGAAAACGGCAAAAGAGACGGGTGGCCAACTTCTTGAAATCGAATCTACTTACGATAACATTTCTAAGGAACCTGCTCCACATTATCACCCTTACCAGGAGGATAACCTTGTTGTATTGGAAGGTGAACTTACAGCAAAAATTGATGGAGTTGTAAGGGTTCTAACCAAAGGGCAAACCCTAGACATTTTACCTAATACAGTTCCCAGCATGTGGAGTAGTTACGGGAAAAAAACGATTGTAAACTGGAAAGTATCACCCGCAATGGACACGGAATTTTTCCTTGAAAATACAATGGGACTTGCAAGTGATGGGAAAACCGATGAGGCGGGAATGCCAGGGTTGTTACAGGTGGCTCTCTTAGCTAATATATTTTCCTATATTTTCAGACTTTCAAAACCGCCATATTTTATTCAAAAGATAGTCTTCAGTCTTTTAACACCCTTTGCTTATTTTAAAGGCCTTAAGCCTTTTTACGAGAAATACCAGAATTAAAGATAAATAAATCGAAGGCGGTTACATTAAAGAATTACAAATTCTTCACGAGGTGGAACAGAAAGTAAAGTTTCTTTGCCCATCGAGATTATTTTTTTTATCATGTTTGTAATGTCATCCATTGCGTTTGGTTTCACTATGAAATAATTAGCGCCGCTTTGATAAGCCTTGTCAATATCCGATTTGTTAACCGAAGTTGAATAAATCATTATAGGAATGTTATCATACTTTCTTTCGTTTCTAAGTAATTGCAAACATTCTATTCCATCTTTAACCGGCATATTTATATCCAAAAAAAGAATGTCAGGTAACGTTTTTAAAATGAATCGCCACAACTCGAGCCAATTGGCTGCATACGAAATTTTCAATGTTACACCAGATTTTTCTGCAGCCTCTTTTAAGATATAAAAGTCATCTTTATCATCATCAGCCATTAGGATATGCATAGCATCGTCATTTGAAAATTAACAATATCTTAATTTTACAAATTAAAGTAAAAAATCAATCTCATTAGCATAAAGGATTAAGAAGAACTAATAGCGTTGGTAAAGTTAAATGATGCTACAGCAATTGTTACCGTACTTTCTGGCTTTATACAGGCGATTTTAAAAATCGATGTACACGTATTTTGTAGAAAAATATTCCTTAGAAAAAATCTCAGAAAGTTATATCCTTAAAAAAAATGAAAAGTCTACCTCTTTTGAGCTTTAACAAGAAAAAAAGCTTTAATCTGCTCAAAAAAAGAGTTTTTTTGATGACTTTTTTATGGTATTACTTTTGAAATAAAGTAGTAAATTAAATCGGATGGAATGGTATGAAGGCGATGTTAAGGCTGTAATACAAGAAAGGCTCAGTTGTCCATATGAACCTAAAACAATATTTTATGGTAGTTCTTCCATACGACTTTGGGATCGGTTATATGAAGATTTCGAAGGTTTTCAACCTGTAAATCTTGGTTTTGGTGGTTCTACGCTTGCTGCCTGCGTCTGGTTTTTTGATCGTATTGTCACTCCGATCCGTAATCCTGAGAGTTTTTTACTTTATGCAGGCGATAACGATCTGGGCGACGGTAGACATCCTGAAGAAGTGCTTATTTTTTTTAGAGAGTTTATCTTAAAGCTGAGGGAACGTTATCCTAAAATTCCATTCTATTATATTTCTATAAAACCAAGTCTTAGCCGAATGGAAATTCTCAAGGAGATAGTAGAAACGAATAAGCTAATTGAAAATGATATTGATGCAAGACAAGGCAACGAGTTTTTTATAAATATTTATGATAAAATGATTGGAAAGGATGGTAAACCCAACAAATATTATTTTGAGGACGACGGACTTCATCTTAATAGAAACGGGTATTTGATTTGGAGAGAGGTTATTTTGAATGAGTGCTTGTTAAAAAGGAAACAATATTAGCCAATCAAATCTCTTAAAAAGGAATGAACAGAGAATATCGTAAATGGTTTAGCCCACACCTGAAGAAAGATATGGAATTGCTGGTTTTTGGTCATGCGGGCACACCAGTATTATTTTTCCCCACGCGCACTGCACGCTTCTACGACTATGAAAACTGGAAGGTGATAGATGCAATTTCCGAAAAAATAAACAAAGGGTGGTTGCAAATCTATTGTGTTGATAGCATTGACCTCGAAAGCTTTTATTGCTCATGCAGTCATCCTAGTCAGCGTATTATTCGCCACATGCAATATGAGCAGTATATTGTAAATGAGGTAATACCCTTGATTCGATACAAAAATCCTAACAATTATATCATCGTTACAGGCTGCAGTTTAGGCGCCTATCATGCTGTAAATATCGCTTTAAGGTACCCTGGTCTTTTCGGCAAAGCTTTAGGCATGAGTGGTAGATACGATTTAACTCTTGAGGCTAGCAATTTTAGTGATTTGTTTAGCGGATACAGAGACGAAAATATATACTTTAATATGCCTTCTCAGTTCATACCAAATCTTACAGACCAAAATATTATAGGGCAGATAAAAAAAATGCAAATAGTTCTGGCAGTAGGCAAGGAAGATCCTTTTTTGCCTAATAATCAACATTTGCACAATACGCTTTTAGAAAAAGGGATACCTAACACATTGCATATTTGGGAAGGTGAAGCTCATAGGCCAAGGTTTTGGCAGCAGATGGTTCAGTACTTTCTTTAGATGTTTTTATCTTAAAAAAGAATTAGAACTGATAATTTAGTTGCCAAAAAATGAAGGAATATTTGTTGGTCAGCAGTTAAACTCTTTTCAACATCGTTGTGTCACTCACTTATACTTGTAGATTTTCTATTGAGCTATTCTCATGTTATACTATTTTGATAAAAAGATATTACTCAACAATTTTGAAATTGCTTTTTTATAAGAGATTTATTATTTAGAGATGAATACATTTACTGTCTAAAACTTTAAATATGCGAACCAACCATGAAATAGATTATAGAATTATTGGAGAAGAAATGCAATATGTTGAGATAGAGCTGGACCCCAATGAAACAGCCATCGCTGAAAGTGGAAGTTTTATGATGATGGATGATGGCATTCAAATGCAAACGATTTTTGGTGATGGAAGCCAAAACCAGGGAGGTGGGGGATTATTAGGAAAGTTGTTAGGTGCAGGCAAGCGATTAATAGTTGGCGAAAGTCTTTTTATGACTGCTTTTACTAACACAGCATATGGTAAGAAAAGAGTCAGTTTTGCCTCTCCTTATCCCGGTAAGATTATTCCGCTCGATCTTCAGAAGCTGGATGGAAAAGTGATTGCACAAAAGGATGCTTTTTTGTGTGCGGCAAAGGGTGTAAGTATTGGTATTGATTTTCAAAGAAGATTAGGTACAGGTATTTTTGGGGGCGAAGGCTTTATAATGGAAAAACTGGAGGGGGATGGAATGGCCTTTGTACATGCAGGCGGCCACGTGTTTGAGAAAGAGTTACAGGCAGGCGAATTGATAAAAATAGACACGGGTTGTCTGGTAGCATTAACTCATACGGTTGTTTACGATATACAATTTATTGGAGGAATAAGAAATTCTATGTTTGGAGGTGAAGGATTGTTTTTTGCTACGCTGAGAGGCCCGGGTAAAGTGTGGATACAAACTTTACCAGTAAGCAGGTTGGCGAGCAGAATCTTATCTTACGGTACAACAAACCGAAAAGAAGAAGGAAGTATTTTAGGTGGATTAGGAAATCTGCTTGATGGTGACGGGTACTAATAATACTATAAGAATGATGATTGTGGAAAAAGGCGAAAAGAGAATTAAAAGTACAACCGAGTGATACAACAAAAGCGTAAAGTACAACAAGAGCCTGCTCCAAAAATAAAAAAGCCGGACCCATTAAAGTCCGGCTAATCTTTTTTAAAGCTCTTAGGTATTTACGAATTTCTACTGTTCAATCTGCTTAATAATTTAAGGATCTCTACGTAAAGCCAAACAATAGTAACCATAAGCGCAAAAGCAGAGTACCATTCCATATATTTTGGAGCACCCA
>Ga0115851_100146_pt1 | contig 24229 bp, 11 predicted proteins | sample InSIn2gowninarea_FD_83865 | JGI IMG/M metagenome (GOLD analysis project Ga0115851, IMG submission 83865)
TCAAGATTGAGGTTTACTCATAAATAATAGAGAATGGTGTTGATTGTGATATCTCTCATCATGTATGCATGCAGGGTTATTTATTTAGTAAACAAATATGACAAACCACCAAAAGTTTAAAGGACCACATATAGAAGATTAATTGTGATCTTAATATTTCTCATCAATAATAGCTTGATATTGGCCATGATGTTATACTTGTATCAAGATACATGAGTGATCCTACTGAATAATACATGAAAGAAACCAAGAGGATTCTAAAGGAAGTAAAAGGCACATCATATTTTGGTATACACTTCTCTAAGAATAATGAGATAAAAATTTATAGATATAGTGAATCTAATTGGTGGAGTAACTTAGATAATAGAAAAAACACATATATGATAATATTTTAGTCTTTATTTAGGACTTATTTATGGATTTAAAATAAGCAAATCATTATTGCGCTTTCATCTACAAAGAAAAAGTATATTGAAATCACAAGTGCTAGTGTTCAAGATTTATGATTGAGGAAAGTTCTTAAAGAAGTTCATGAGAAATAAAGTGGTCTTACAGTTATATTTTGTGACTATAGATAAAAAATAATATGCAAGTAATGAGATGAAGCACTATTTCTCTACAATATAATACTTAAGTATACATAAAAATATTGATGTTTATGCAAATGAATAATAATGCACCTTCATTATATTTGAGTCCATACACCATAAATGAAATCACAAATCAATCACCACCCATCCAGATGCAAGAATCATGATGTTAGTATCTTACTAAGGGAACACCACAAACACATTGAAAGAAGTAGATTCAAATGTGAAAATTAAAGTATGCCAAATATAACAAAGGGAATATAATAGATCCTCAGATAGGTAGTGTTACAAACTATTGTTGTTGTTCATATCATATGATTTGCATGTATTGACCTATTCAATATCTGATTATCTACTAGGAAATAATTTTCCTTTCATATTGTTTTATGGAAACATCTTGATCCTCCTTTATTGGGATTGTAATATATTACATAGCTTATGGTACCTTCCTCGATATTTGGAATCACCTACAATCACTTCATGGTACTTTTACATTAATTATATTGCTATGGCTATATGTTAACCCCTTTTATAGTAAATATCCATTGATGTTAAAAAATGAATTATTTAATACATGAAAATTCATTTTTAGGTGTGATCAAAAAATTAAAATTACATATCCAAAGAAGAAGAGTGTTGATATGTGTTTTGGTACACCTAGGAATTTTACCTAAATGAACTAAATACAAATAAATATTTAAGTATGTAATAACTAAGTCATTTAAATCAAATAAATATATAACATAATAGGAGATAATAAAATTGAGTATAGTAGTAGTGAAGTAATAGGACTAGGGTTTTACCAAATCAAGATAACAAAAACATGTACTAAAGAGATGGAATCAAGTGTAAGATAGATACTTGTATGTACTTACCTATGATGGAGCTAGAAATATTTAGAATGAACTTGTTAAAAATAGTTGACCTTGATATGCGAACCCTATGATCAATAACAATAAAGATCTCAAAATGAGGTTTTCCACCAAGGATCGTTAATAATAGTGATATCAACAAGCTAAGAAAAGCATATGATCATGCACATGAATGAAAGATAGTTTTTTACAACTAACAAGATTTCAATCTCAATAGGAAATATTTAGAAACACCCAAGAGTAGGATACTGGCTATCGAGATGTAATCTTGATCATGTTTTTCCTAGGTTAGATATACTTACATTTATATGAAGCATGATATATAGTAATTGACCCCTTGTAAGAAGGTTTAAATCATCCCGATGTACCTAACATAAAAATAAGAATATAACCTAGGAAATATGTGATAATCAAGTAAAATATGATAAAATGTGATAAAGTGTGATTAAAGATGTATTTAATATTACACCTATGTTGGGACACCTTAGGAGGACCAAATTTAGGTGTCAAAAGATGCCCCCCTTTGCAAGTGCAATGAAATAAAAACTTTTTAAATGAAATTATGCTTAGAAAGAAAGTAAAAGTTAAATAGAATAAAAATTTAATACTTCCCTAGTTTAGCTACAAGACTATCCAAATCATCAATGAATGATGATATATATTTCCCTCTCTTTACCTTGATTGTGAGATGGAATGGCTTGCATTAAGTAGAATAAACCAAAAGCAAAGAATAATCTTAAAATAAGAGAGATAAAAATACCAAAATCCAAGAATATATGTGATTGTTAACACATAAAATATATAGCAATAATAATAAGATTAAATCATCATACCATTTCATCACAAATCATATAGCATGTAAGAACAAGGATGAAATAAATATAATATGCATACTTCATATTGAGAATATTGAATAAAATTTCTAATATTTCATTTTTAGATGCATACATACAAGATCATAATAACGGTGTGTTAACATCATCATGGGATATATGCCCCATTCCTAGATGAAACACATGCAATCCAAATAATTTATACCAAAATCATCATAAGATACATGTCCCATTACTATATGTATCATATGAATCATAATGAACTATTATGGTGATGGTTAGTTTAAACCCAACCAATAAAGGTGATCACAACAAGATGTCATACAATGTCATGAGGTACATGCCTCATTCTTAGACATAGACAAGATGTGACACCATCATCATGAGGTACATGCCTCATTCTTAGACATAGACAAGATGTGACACCATCATCATGAGGTACAAGCCTCATTATTAGATGTGATATAATATCATACAAAGGTAATGGTTAGTTTATACCCAACCAATAAAGTTGATTAAAAGCAATAATGGAAGTTAGTTTAGACCCAACCAAAAAAGGTGAATCAAAGCAATAATGGAGGTTAGTGTTGACCAAAAATAATATAGGATGTTCTAGGATGAAATCATACTAGCCAATATTGGATGGACTATGTATCCAACCTATGGTCTTATAATTTGGTGCTTATATGAACTGCCTTCTCTAAGAAATCACCATCTACTGATAGAGTAGTAGATTGCTCTATTGGAATCCTCTTCTTTATAAGAAAATACTTACATATATAGAGCAAATGAAACTTCAAGGCCTCATAATAAAAAACCAATATATAGAATGATTAACATCCTATTGTGCCTGTACAACACAACCCCTAATGTTTACAAATTTTGGTGACCCTTCTTTTTTGTAAATGACATCTTCAATAGTTGAACTTGGGAACAACATGAGCTAAAATGGATAAATATACATTGGCTAAAATTCCTTGATGATAATTTTAGTCCAGAAACTGCATGGACCAAGGAAAATAAAGTATGATTAAGGAAAAATATTTTCACATTTTTGGTTTGAGTTGAGGTTGTCTAGATTACTGGTGATTATTTTTTCAAGAGAGCAACGCAAACTTGTAAGAGGCAAAAAATATTTAAATTTCCAAGTACTAGTAATGCCAACCTCAATTTGAGTAAAAACATTCTAAGTATGAGGACTAGTAATGCCAACCTCGATTTGAGTAAAAACATTCTAAGTATGAGGAGGTCATGCATTTTTAGAGGTATGTGAGAAGGATGATCCCCAAAATGAGCAACCAACGTGAAAAATAACTAGGTCATGCATTTTGGAGTATATGCCTTGAAAATAGCTAGGATGCATGTTTTGGATGAAATGTTCAAGCCATTAGGTTGCACATTCTAAGAAGAGAGCTTAGAGCATGGTCTTGAAAATATGTAAGCAAAGGTACCTTGGTTGCATATTTTGATAAAAATGCATAAGGCATGCACATGAAAATATATGAACTAGGGATTTATCTTCGAAAAATGAACCAAATGGTATAAATAAGGGTCACACTTTATTTTTTGTTTTTAAATTTGTTAAGGTTTGAAAATTTTGGTTGTACATTTTACATTACATACCTAGGTCATGCATTTTGGCCAAAATGCACTAAGCTAGCTAGGTAGGATGAATTTAGGAGGATGCTAAGAGCATAGTGCTAGAAACATGTGCCTTCCCTCTTTTTATTGAAATCTAAGCTAGTTAGAGTATGAAAGGAAGACCCCCTTTCAATTTGCATAAGCCTAAAATAGTCTAAAGTTGGTCACATGTTCCCTACAATATGCCTAGGTTGTGTGTGTTATCACATAAAAATGAATTTATGTATTTATTTAATATATTATAAAACATTTTCTTGCACTTATATCAAAATAGTATTAATAATGTCTTGGATATTGTTAATGCATATATCACAACTTACTACATTCCTTGTTTGTGTAGGTACACGCTGACCTAAGGAGTAGGTCATATTACTATCTATATAAATAAGGGATCTAGTAGTAAGTCTATAATCAAGAGATGAAGATATACGATCCTATATCTGATCTTGATAATGGCAATCCACTTCTAGGTGTCTTTTGACATCGCCATACAAGGATGGGATTTTGTATACTTCCTCAGTACGAGCATATAAACAAATAAATGACCTAATCTGAGTATCACACTATCATCATTGCGAGACCGTACAGAGGTACAGAGTCAGTTGAAAATGGATTATAGTTAGAACAAGACCATCGGCATTCCTTTGTGAAGAAAACAGGCCACTAGCATTCCTTTTAAGCCCAAGAACACCACCCACGGTCCTCTTTTGAGATCAATCAGCTCTGAGATTTTAGGTGTAGGTGATGTCGACCTCCAGGACTTCATCACTTCCTTCATTTCATCATTATCAGGTATGCTCCATGAGGTAAGTATACATTTCCAATTTTGTATGGTGGTTTTCATTTACACTTCAAGAATTTTTGAGATTATCTTTCATATTTAGCTTATCTATAATAAATTGCTATCCGTAGCATTGAATTTACAAATTATTTTTAGGATTATGGATGTTAGAGTTCAGTGCTTGTTATCTTGCACTCTCAAAAATATTTGTAAACATTTGGTGAACCCAACATGAATCTATTTCGATAATCGCACTAAAACCCTAGGGTTTTAGTTAGGACTAAAGATAATTTTGTGAGTTGTTTCGAATATGGATCAGCTAAGAACAATGCTTTGAAGTCTTTCAAAGAAAGACTTTGATGACCTCCTAGAAGAAATTCAACATGATAGACCTGATAGTTCAAAAGCAAGAGCGAACAATAGTGGAGAGGGTGAAAATGATCACCTCAAGCAACAATTGAAGGTATGCAAAGACAGATCGATGACTCTTTTGAATTTGGTAGCCCATTATCTGATGAGATCTACCGATGTATGCCACCTGCGAATTATAAAGATCCAAAATTCTATAAATTTAATGGAGAAGGAGATACTAGAAGACATTTACAGGGGTTTAAAGATGAATGTGAGCTCAAAATCAATGTGGACTTAAGATTGCAAGCCAAATTCTTCCCTCACAACTTGGAGGGAGAAGCGCACGAGTGGTTCTATGCTTTGCTAGAGAGATTAGTCACCTCATTCAGAGAGTTGAGTATGTTATTTTTAGAACAATATAAGCATAATATCAAGAAGAAGATCATGGTGTTGGATCTATGTGCTATGAGATAGGGCAGTGATGAAAAGCTAGATAAGTTTGTTATACGATTCAAGAGAACTTGGCAACAAATCAAGATAAGGCTTACTGAAAAAAAGGTAAATAACATTTTTAAGGAGGCTGTTATTTTACCTTTACAACCACATGTCATTGATTACACACACTTAGCATTTTTGGATATGACACATAAGTTGTTAGAGAAAGAAAAAGTTCTTGTAAAACTAGGGCTTGTGAAATACGGAGAGGATGAAAAACCTATGGCAAAGGATAAAAGAACTCAATCACAAAAGAAGGATAAGTCAATCCATGTAGCAGAAAAGACTGATGAAAAGAAGGAAAATAAATTCATCAAGTTTCCTATACCTCCTAAATTTATCTTAAAGGATCTTGTCACCAAGGGATTGTTACAACCATTACCTAAGCGAGAAGAAGATCCTACTGTAGAAAGACTAGCTTGGTACAAAGAAGATAGATATTACAAATACCACCAAACCAAGGGGCATGCCACAAATGGGTGTGGAAGCCTTAGGAATAGGATACAAAGGCTTATTGAAGATGGGTTTTATGTGTGCCTTGATAGAGTTGATGAAACTGAAGAAGAACATGATATCAACGTGATCTTTCATGAAGAAGTATGTGCAACATTAACAAGAGGGAGAGAAAGAGTAATCATAGATCCAATCACATACGAAAGGGAGCTTCCAAAAGATCCGAAGTTTTGATCTAATTGAACAACTCAAAAATACACAAGAAAAGGTTAGTCTCTTTGAATTACTACAAATTTTAGAACCTCATAGAGAAATAATGAATCAAGTTTTTAAGAATAGTCCAATAGATAGAAATATATCAGTTAATGCCTTGGCGGAAAAAGCTGAGATGTGGGGTAAGGGGGAAATTATTGCTTTCTACCCTAATGAGAAGCCTAGCAAGGATGTAACAAAATTACCTCCACCTTTATTTATTGAAGTTGAAGCTTTTGGTAGCACGATAAAGAGATCATTGATAGACGGTGGGGCAGCATTGAATATTGCCACCATTCATTTACTTTCTCAGTTTGATCCAGAATTGCTACCTCCAAGGGAGGAGACCACCATGAGAGTTAAGGGGTTTGATGGTGTTCCTAAGAAATGTGCAAGGATCATCATAATCTAGATCAGAGTTGGGAATACGACACTCAAAACACTATTTTATATCATGAATGGGAAACCTTCATTCAATCTTATTCTTGGGAGACCTTGGATAGATGATATGGAAGGCGTAGCATCTACATTACATAGATGCTTTAAATTTTGTTTTGAAGGAAATGTGTATAAAGTGGAGGTAGATGAACAGGTATCTAGAAAATGCAATTATGTGCTCCTTGAAAGGTTTGTCCCCTACAATTCAGAAGATGAGGCTATGCTAGCCAAGAATGAGAAGATTTACAGAAAAGCATTGTAGAAGATCAAAATCACTGACATTGGATTTGGTTCATACACACTTGCAGATGTGAACAATATCATTCCTAGGGAATATTTGGATGGAACTCATAAGATACAAGAATAGGATTGTTCGCATTCCTCTCAGCAGATTTTAGACCACCGATGGTCCTCTTACGAAGAAATTTTTGAACAAACTGAATTTGATGTTGTTTCAAAATAGCAAGATGAACATGTTGATCAGATTGTCTCTGTAGAATTATCCAATTATAACAAATGAGTGAAGAATCAAATTTGTTGTGAAATAGAATGTGAAGATACCATACATGCCATTGAGTCATGGGAAAATGATGACATTTTCTTAGAATTTATAAGAGCAAACTACAGAGATGAGAGTAATAATGTGCATGCATTTAGAATTAACACCTACCTAGGAGTTGAACTATGTCACATCACCATGGCCTTTTTCAATGTGGTCTTTGGACTTCATGGGTGTTATCAACCCTCCTTCTAGTGAGGGGCACAAGTTCATCCTAGTTGCCACAAAATATTACACCAAATGGGTTGAAGCAATATATTTAAAAATAGCTATCCAAAAACATATCATCAACTTTATCAAGGAATACATCATTTGTAGGTTTGGCATACCTCAAAGACTAATCATGGACAATGGGGAAAACTTTACAGGAAAGGACATCATGGAATTTTGTAAGAAAATGAAGATTGATCAAAGGTTTTCTTCAGTCTATTATCCATAGGGGAATGGCCAAGCTGAAGCAACAAACAAGACTATCAAAAAGATTTTGGCAAAAATAATTCAACAGAATGGAAGAGATTGGCATGACAGGTTGCCATATGCTTTATGGGCATACAAAACTAGCATGAGAACAACGATATATGCTAATCCATACTCTTTGGTATATGGAGATGAGGCAGTAATCCCTCTTGAAATAGAGATACCTTCTCTAAGGATTGCACTTAAGGACATCATGAAGGAACCTCAAGTGTGGGAAGCCAGAATGAATCAATTAGAGGCCTTGGATGAGAAAAGAGTCCATGCCTTGGAACACCTCAGATCCTATCAACAGAGAATTAGTAGAGCTTATGGAAAGAAAGTAACACCTAAAGCATTCAAAGTTGGAGATATGGTTCTACAAGAGAATGTTTCCAACACTACAACTAGAGATGAGCTCAAAGGGAAGTTTGAGCCAAATTGGGTCAGCCCATACATCATCTTAGAAGCACAAGGTAGAGGATCATACAGATTGTCTACATTGGATGGGAAAGTCCTCAAGAACCCCATCAATGCTAGACACCTCAAGAGGTATCATATCTGAGTGACCTAGGAGTCGCTATGTGCATCTATGTTCGTGATGAAAGATACTACAAGAATAATCTAGTGAATAGACGGTGCAAGGTCCAAACAGGGAGTAAATATGATGTTAGAAAAGGAGTGCCCATGGTCCATATCATTTAGAAAAGGAATGCCTACGATCCTAATCTATGAGCAAAGTCAGTCAGAATGAAGATTACCATTTTTGTCTCTTTCAGATTAGCAGTGTTATCTACTAGAGTTACAGTTTTATCAGTGTATTTCTCATATCATCAGTTTCACCTCCCAAAGTAGTAGTGTTATCAGTGTATTTCTCATATCATCAGTTTCACCTCCCAAAGCAGTAGTGTTATCAGTGTTACATCCTAGATTATCAGTGTTATCTCTTGGATTATTAGCTTTATCACATGCCTCTTGGTAGAGTTTTAGCTCCTCTTTCAACATCACACCTCCTGGTTCAGATTGTCAGCTTTATCACATGCCTCTTGGCGGAGTCTCAGCTCCTAAGTCAACATCACACCTCTTGGTTCAGATTGTTAGCTTTATCACATGCCTCTTGGCAGAGTCTTAGCTCCTAATTCAACATCACACCTCTTGGTATAGATTATCAGCTTTATCACATGCCTCTTGGTGGAGTCTCAGCTCCTAAGATCAACAACATGCCTCTTGGTGGAGTCTCAGCTCCTAAGATCAACAACATGCCTCTTGGTAGTCTCAGCTTCCACAAAATTAGATAGACAGAATCATCAATGATAAGATATGGTTGTATGTCACAAAACTCAACTACATATGGGTAATTGTCATCTGTGACCTCTCGATAGATGGCCAGGGACCCTAGAGCTGTATTGTCTTTTTGCAAGTTATCAATGGAGCTCATGGAATATGTCAACATCAACTTAGGGGCAACTCAGAGGACATCATATAAGGGGGTTTCCTAACTCATACCTTTTTTGTTTACATGTTGCTTATCTTTCTCATAGTATTTTCAAAAATGCATTATCATAAGTAGATGTATCAATATCATGTTTATTAAGGATTATCAACAAATGTTTTTTATTTTACTTTGAATGAAAGATCTCAAATGCACCTAATGATTTTTTATCCTTCATCCAAAGTGGGGCATATGTTATCACATAAAAATGAATTTATGTATTTATTTAATACATTATAAAATATTTGCTTGCACTTATATCAAAATAGTATTAATAATGTCTTGGATATTGTTAATGCATATATCATGACTTACTACATTCCTTGTTTGTGTAGGTACATGCTGACCTAAGGAGTAGGTCATATTACTATCTATATAAATAAGGGATCTAGTAGTAAGTCCAAAATCAAGAGACAAATATATACGATCCCATATACGATCTTGATAATGGCAATCCACTTCTAGGTGTCTTTTGACACTGCCATATAAGGCTGGGATTTTGTATACTTCCTCATTACGAGCGTACAGACAAACAAATGACCTAATATGAGTATCACACTATCATCAGTGCGAGATCATGTGGAGGTACAGAGTTAGTTGAAAATGGATTATAGTTAGAACAAGACCACCGGCATTCCTCTATGAAGAAAATAGGCCACCAATGTTCCTTTTTAGCCCAAGAACATCGCCCACGGTCCTCTTTTGAGATCAGTCAGCTATGAGATTTTAGGTGCAAGCGATGTCAACCTCTGGGACTTTGTCACTTCCTTCATTTTATCATTATCAAGTACACTCCATGAGGTAAGTATACATTTCTAGTTTTGTATGGTGGTTGTCATTTACACTTCAAACATTTTTAAGATTATCTTTCATATTTAGCTTATCTGTAATAAATTGCTATCCATAGCATCAAATTTACAAATTATTTTTGAGATTGTGGATGTTAGAGTTCATTGCTTGTTATCTTGCACTCTTGAAAATATTTGTAAACAGTGTGTTTCTCAACATATATAATAACATACCCAATTGCACTACTAAGACTTGAGTATTATAGAGGATTTGAATAAGACTATGTTTGAATTATGCTATATCATGATAAGTTTTGAATAGCGATATGATTTATTTGTGTTGTTTTGATGTTAGCTTCGAGATGTTTCACCACAAGTCACAAGTTAAATCGAGATGGAAAGTGTGGAAAGGACCCAAGGAACCAAGGGTGAATTGGTGATAGTAATGGAAGGGTAAGAGTGAGGAAATGATTGGTGTTCGTTTGTTGACAAACCCTAATGACCATCATAGATCATGTAGTTGCATGGTATAATAATTATTCATGAATGTTGATTTTCATGATGAATGTGTATTTATGGATGTGTGTGGATTAACAATTATCATGTCAATTAAGATGACCATCGTAGGTAAGATGTGTGGTTGATTTCTAGTTGTGAATTTTCATAATTTAAATTCAAAAAGGGAGGAAAAGGAATATTCTCTTCCTTTGAATTCAAATTTTTACTTATAGTTGTTAGTAAATTAATATGAAAATTAAAATAATAATAGTTAGAAAGAACTAAGGTCACTTTGTGATTTTACAAAATATTTAATGGTTGATAAAAATAATTGAGTTATGACCCAACCTATTTTGTTTCCTTGTGTTAGGTATGAGTAATAGTTGGCATTAATTTATCAGTTAATAAAAAAGGTTCCAAAGTATTTAATACCACTATAATCATCAATAACTTTAATCCAACCTACCCCAAAAATTATTGAAGGGATGAGGAGACATTCATTTGGACATACTTGAACCTCCTTGGATATAAATAGGAGGGGTGGAACATTAGGAAAAAACACTTATCTACTATCGCATTAGTTTTATTCTCAAGTTTTGGGTGTGGAGTTACATGAAGAAAAGAAGTCTCTCTCTCTCTTAAGTCCAGGTGCATTCTTTTAAATTTTACACATCTAAAATACCTAGTCTTACTTAGTGTTATTTAATATATTGTATGGAAGAAAAAGATGATAAAGATTTATGATATTAATTTTTGATAGAGGCCTTGTTTAATTTAAAAAGATATACTATCTAGTTTATGTAATATACTGCATGTGATAATTGGTCCTTTCTTTTAACATTTGGAAGAACGTAGTTTATTATGTTTCTTTCCATCTTAGTTAATGGTTAGATAAAATAAGGTTCTTTAAAATTATTTGATATGTTGAGGAAAAGAATATGGTTTTTGAATGTATATTAATGAAATTAATAACTATTAATAGTATTACTTTCCCTAAAAAGATATTTCATTAGTTTGCATATGAGGTTTGTACGTATTATCTTGAAAAAGTGACTTTATCATATATTAAATTTAAATTTGTGATAGGAAGTGAGGTCCCATGTTATATGACAACTTTATAGTTCATTCATTAGAAAATATTGGCTTTAAATGCTCTATCCATTCTCATAGCTCATGGGATTCCATTGAGTAAAAAAAAAAGTTTCTCACTCCTTGCTTAGAATCCTACCACTCTCATTAGTTTTAAACCAAGTTTCCAATGCTCATTATGAAGAACAATGTAGCTGGAATGGTCGAGAATGCAATACCTCCTTTGAAGGCTTCATGGTGGCATGCATTGGAAAATAATGATCCTTTGTAATCTCTACATTTTGTATATAGGAATTCCCTTTAATGAGAAAATGCCCCCATAAGGATATATGCTAGGAAAATGATGACAAGGATTATAGAGTTTGGATAATTTTCATGCGATTTCTCATTTCCTTGAGACTATATTATAGAACCATAGGCATACATAATAACAAAATTTGATGAGAAACCATTTCAAATATTATTTGATGGACTTCCATACCTTCTACATGCACTCCCTCGATGACACATGCTGGAATACACTGACAAAGGTGGTAGAGTTTGATTTGATTTTTAATACTATGCATATTTTAGATAATGCATTTTGTGCATATCCTTTCATCATTATATATCATGAAGCTTATCTATTTTTCAATAATTTCCAATCCCTATGACTTCTCTATGTTTTTGCATTCACCAACACAATATCTGATGTGAAATCAATTTCAACTACACTTTGATGGATCACCATACATTTTTCTTAAGTCCCCATGAAGGTACATGATAGAGAATATTATCAAATATTTTAGAGTCTAGCTATACACTTGCATATCATAGTGTATAAAATAATTTGATTAGAAGGATAGCTATTCTACATAGATTATGATTATTATATTTCATATTTTTACATATATGTCTACCAATGTACTCACAATTACATTTAGTTGACTCATGGTTTACTTTAAGTAAAATATTAAATACTTTTGGTATATTCCATTTTTAAAGTTGAAGATTACAACAAAAATATAATAATAATAATTATGATTTTCAATCCCTTTTGTTTTATTAGATTATAAATGTAGTGACAAAGGATTAATAATTAATAGTATAATATGGTGTGAATTTATCTTTCTTTAGATCATGAAGTTATTATTAAAATATTTTTCATGATGTAGACACCTAAAAACAACCCCTCTTTCGATAAATGAAAGAAGGGGATACAAATTTAAGCAAATAATAAAGTTTGCTAAAAACTTGCTAGTCATTGGTGACCTAGTACAATCATCAATGATCCATTCCAGTTGCTAGCATTCGATACCCAATCAACAGCGATCCTGTAAAAAAAAAAATCAAAATAAAAAATAGAAAAAATAGAACACCTAAGGAAACAAACCAATGGATCAAGGATGAGTCATCCTTGATCCTCCCCCTTCCCTATGTGGATAAAGCCTATGACAAGGCTAGATAAACTTTTTTATCCAACCTTGCCTCCAAAATAGTAACCTTGGCCACTTCGAAAGTCTATAAATTAAACCTCCCACCAAGGAGAAAAGAGAGATAAGATTTAATGTAACCTTATGTTGTTAGACTACATCCAAAGTTTTGAGTATATTGCATTTACTATTTTTAATTACATCCATGTTCATTTATGTTTATTTGCTTTGATTTTATAAAATGAGCATATATTCTTTGTTTATGTATGTGTAGGATTTATAGGAACAACAACTGATTTGAACAAAGAAGAGTAAGGAACCAACAAGAAAGAAGCAATCAACATTATTCTTTTTTTTTTGTAGGTTTCATAAACATCACTTGGAGCTTGTAGATAATAGCAAATAAGGCCTCCAAGAGGCCCATATCATCTATTGTACTTAAGCCCTCCATGCGAGGTAAAATATGTAATCAAAATTGAGGTTTATACCAAAGATCAATAAAGAGTTTTGTTATTTATAATATCTCTTATTTTGCATATTTACAGGGTTGTTTTTTGGGTAAACATTCTGGTGCTAGAAGGAGGGCCCTTAAATGCAAGTTGCATCAAAAATGAGGTGCAAAGGGTGTTTCTTGCTTTTCATATTTCATTTTTGTCTAACTATGTGGAATCATCATTAATATCGTACTATTTTTTGTTTGTTGTTATATGTTTTTTGTTAGTGGAATGCCAATGATTTTACTTAAACACCAATAATTGTATTGGAATACTAGCGATTGTACTTGAATGCCAACAATTTTGAGTAAAAGTATGAAAACACCAACAACTAAAAATAGAATGTATATGTTTCAACTTTTGTTAATACTAAAAGTGTAATTTAGGTACTAAAAATAAAAAATGGAAAAGAATCCTTTTTTTGATCTCTTTGCCTAGGTTGCATGTAGGAAGGGTAGATGTATGATTAAGGAATATGCATTATTTTTACTTTATTTAAATAAATTGCATAGAATGAACAAACAAACTCACCTAATATTTTCCATCACACTCACTTATGCTCTCCCTTTGTACTGAAAGGTGATCTTAGGTGATCAAAATGGGGGTAATAGGGAAAGAGTAAATGAATCTTTTTTCTTTTTCTCACTTTTCATCACTAAAATTAGTAAATTAACTCTCATTAAATTAATTCTACATTCAGAAGGAGGAATTAACTATCATTAAAAAATGCAATGAATATAAGGTTAATTTACTTGGGTTAAGGTAGATTTAAACACATTAAATTGTTTAATTTACTAGGTGGGTATTTCTCTTTCACATTAATACTCTTCAATGGTCTGCCTCATCATTTTGAAAGGAGGTTGAAGGATGGTAATTTGAAGAGGAGTTAAATAACCTCATCTAAGAAAATTCACTTCACATTAAAACTCTTTCTGTCTACCTTACCACTCTGAAAGGATATTGAAGATTATGACTTGAAGAGGAGTTAAGAAACCTCACTTAAGGTAATTTACATTCATTTAAATGGCTTCTTACATATCTCATTTTACCTCTACGAAGGTATATGTGATTAATAAGAAGTGGTAAATGAAATTCACCTAATTACTTATGCACTCGAAATGAGTAAATGAATCTCATTAAGTTTGGTTAAAGAATCACACTAAAAGTGATAATGAATCTCATGAGTTAGATTAAGACTCCTGAATTAAAACACTATTTTTTTCATATTAAATAAAATATAATCAAAGGATATGTATGTTGGGTTGGGATGTAGTTATCATGAGTTATTTTATTTTTAATGTATATGCATAATACCTTTTAAAAATAAATATCAATGAGTTAGAGGTGATGACAAACCATTGATTCTGTATTTCTTGTGTACCCACGGACCACACCATAAGCTATAGAGCCAAACCTGGATATGAATACTAGGTTCTAGGATAAAAGTCATCACTTTCTATCAGATGAATATAAATAATAAGGCTATGCTTGGATTCTACTATCAAGATAGTCTTCAGTGGAAATCCTCAAGCCCCATTGCACTAAGGGGACCACCTTAAGTACCAAGCCAATACTTCACCATAGATTACCTATAAGATTCCAACCTACCCTTGTTTAAGCACTTGACTAGAAAAAAGAAAACTAGAAAAATTAACAAGAATAAAATTAATGATTCACATCACTCAGTTAAGAAAAATTAATTCAATCTATCAACAAAATTAGATAAGGTAATCACACCAAAAAGGTGAGTTTATAAATAGTTTGTTTGTGCATTCATTTATTTTCTCGATAATATAAAATCAAAAATAAAAATATAATTGCTATGAATGATGTATGTTCTCTTTTAATTCTTATTTAGCAAAAAATAAAAATAAAACTAAAAAAGTGCAAGGTCTTAAAAAATAAAAGAGAATGGTTAATACTCATTCTCAAATGGCTCATCAACAATAAGAACCCTATGATAAAACCTACCAAAAGAGACAACCTAGTCATATGTGTTTACAAAGAGAATTTTGAGAATTGCAGGATAATTAAAGAAAACAAGAAACTAACTCTAACATCCACAATCCCGAAAGCAATTTGTAAATTCGAAGCTACAAATAGCAATTTATTACAAATAAGCTGATATGAAAGATAATCTCAAAAATGCTTGAAGTGTAAATGACAACCACCATACAAAACTAGAAATGTATACTTACCTCATGAAGCGTACCTGATAATGATGAAATGATGAAAGTGAAAAAGTCCTAGAGGTTGATGTCACCTACACCAAAAATCTTAGAGCTAACTGATCTCAAAAGAGGACTGCGAGCGATGTGGTTGGGCTGAAAAGGAACGTTGGTGGCCTATTTTCTTCATGGAGGAATGCCGATGATCTTCTCTGACTATAATCCATCTTCAACCAACTCTGTACCTTTGCATGGTCTTACAATGATGATAGTATGATACTTAGATTGGGTTGTTTGTTTGTCTGTATGCTTGCAATGAGGAAGTATACAAAATCCCAGCCTTGTATGGTAGTGTCAAAAGACACCTAGAAGTGGATTGCCATTATCAAGATCAGATATGGGATCATATATCTTCATCTCTTGATCTTGGACTTACTACTAGATCCCTTATTTATATAGATAGTAATATGACCTACTCCTTAGGTCGATGTGTACCTACATAAACAAGGAAGGTAGTAAGTCGTGATATATGTATTAACAATATGCAAGATATTATTAATACTATTTTGATATAAGTGCAAGCAAATGTTTTATAATGTATTAAATAAATACATAAATCCATTTTTATGTGATAACATATGCCCCACTTTGGATGAAAGATTGAGAATCACTAGGTACATTTGAGATTTTTCATTCAAAGTAAAATAAAAAACAACATTGATAATCCTTGATAAACATGACATTGATCCATCTACTTATGCATTTTTGATAATACTATGAGAAAGATAAGCAAAATATAAATAAAAAAGGTATGAGTTAGGAAACTCCCTTATATGATATCCTCCAATGTTTCCCCCAAGTTGATATTGATATGCTCCATGAGCTCCAGTGATAAATTGTAAAAGAAAAATAAAACTCTAGGGTCCATAGCCATCTACCAAGAGGTCACAAATGACAATTACCCATATGTAGTTGATTTTTTTGATATACAACCATATCTTATCATTTATTATTTTATCTATTTGATTTTGTGGAAGTTGGACTTCCCACCAAGAGGCATGACATAGATTCTAGGAGCTGGGACTCCACCAAGAGGCATGTTGTTGATCTTAAGAGATGAGATTCCACCAAGAGGCATGATATTGATCTTAGGATCTGAGACTCTACCAAGAGGCATGATATAGGTTCTAGGAGCTAAACATCTACCAAGAGGCATGTTGATTTTGAGAGCTGAACTCTGCACCAAGAGGTGTGATATTGATTTAGGAGCTAAAACTTTGCCAAGAGACATGTGATAAGGCTGATAATCTGATAAAACTAATACTTTGAGAGATAGTACTGATAATCTGAGATGCAATACTAATAATATAAGAGATAATGCTATTAATCTGATAATCTAAGATATGCCACTAATAATCTAGAATGTAACACTGATTATCTGGGAGATAACACTGCTAATCTAAAAGATGAAACTGAAAATCTTCATTCTGACAAGTTTTGCTCATAGGTTAGGACCATAGGTGGTCCTTTTTTGACTAATATGGAGCATGGGTGCTCCTTTTTTGGCATCATATTAACTCCTTGTTCGGACCCTGTATCATCTATTCACTTGATTATTCTTATATTATCTTTCTTCATGAACATAGACACGTGTAGCGACCTCTAGGTCGCTCAAATATGATATCTCTTGAGGTGTCTAGCATTGATAGGGTTCTTGAGGACTTCCCCATCCAATGTAGACAATCTATATGATCCTCTACCATGTGCTTCCATGATGATGTATGGACCAACCCAATTTGGCTCAAATTTTCCTTTGAGCTCATCTTTAGCTATAGTGTTGGAAATGTTCTCTTATAGAACCATATCTCCAACTTCAAATGCTTTAGGTATCACTTTCTTTCCATAAGCTCTGCTGATTCTCTATTGATAGGCTCTGAGATGTTCCAAGGCATGGATTCCTTTCTCATCCAAGGCCTCTAATTGATTCATTCTAGCTTCCCACACTTGTGGTTCTTTCATGATGTCCTTAAGTGCAATCCTTAGGGATGGTATTTCTATTTCAAGAGGGATGGCTGCTTCATCTCCATATACCAAAGAGTATGGAGTAGCTCCTATCATTGTTCTCATGCTAGTTCTATATGACCATAAAGAATATGGTAACTTATCATGCCAATCTCTCCCATTCTGTTGGATTGTTTTTGCCAAAATCTTTTTGATAGTCTTGTTTGTTGCTTCGGCTTGACCATTCCCTTGTGGATAGTACACTAAAGAAAACCTTTGATCAATCTTCATGTTTTTGCAAAATTCCTTGATATCTTTTCCTGTAAAATTTTCCCCATTGTCCATGATTAGCCTTTGAGGTATACCAAACCTACAAATGATGTACTCCTTGATAAAGTTGATGATATGTTTTTGTATAGCTATTTTTAGAGATATTGCTTCAATCCTTTTGATGTAATATTCAGTGGAAACTAAGATGAACTTGTGCCCATAACTCGATGGAGGGTTGATCCATGAAGTCCAAAGCCCACATTGAAAAAGGCCATGGTGATGTGACATAGTTCAACTCTTAAGTGGGTGTTAATTCTAAACGTGCATGCCTTGTTATTCTCATCTTTGTAGTTGCCTTTATAGATTCTAAGAAAGTGTCGTCATTTTCCCATGAACCTATGGCATGTATAGCATCCTCATCTTCTATTTTGCAATCAATAACACAACAATTTTGATTCTCTATTTGTTTTTTATTTTTAGATAACTCTATGAAAATGATCTGACTAACACACTCATCTTGCTGATATGGAATAATGCTATATTCATTGTGTTCAAATTTTTCTTCATAAGAGGACCATTGATGGTCAAAAAGTCACTTAGAGGAGCACAGGCGGTCCTATTCTTGACCCTTCTGAGGTCCATCCAAGTATCCCCTAGGAATGATACTATTTACGTTTGCAACGGTGTACGAACCAAATCCAATGTTAGTGATTTTAATCTTCTGTAATGCTTTTATGTAAATCTACTCATTCTTGGCTAGGATAGCATCATCTTCTGAATTATAGGGGAAAAACCTTTCAGGGAGCACATAATTGCATTATCTAGATACCTGTTCATCTGCCTCTACCTTATACACATTTCCTTCAAAACAAAATTTGAAGCATCTATGCAAAATGTAGATGCTACACCTTCCATATCATCTATCCAAGCTCTTCCAAGGATAAGGTTAAATGAAGGTTTCCCATCCATGATATAGAATAGTGTTTTAAGTATCTTCTTCCCAACTCTGATTGGGAGTGTGATGATCCCTGCATATTTCTTAGAAACACCATAAAACCCCTTGACTCTCATGGTGGTCTCCTCCCTTGGAGGTAGCAATTCTGGATCAAACTGAGAGAGTAAGTGGGTGGTGGCAATATTTAATGCTGCCCCACCATCTATTAATGATCTCTTAACTATGCTACCAAAAGCTTCTACTTCAATAAATAAAGGTGGATGTAATTTTGTTACATCCTTGCTAGGTTTCTCATTAGGGTAGAAAGCAATAATTTCTCCTTTACTCCATATCTCAGTTTTTTCCACCAAGGCATTAACTGATATATTTCTATCTATTGGACTATTCTTAAAAACTTGATTCATTATTTCTCTATGAGGTTCTAAAAATTGTAATAATTCAAAGAGATTAACCTTTGCTTGTGTGTTTTTGAGTTGTTCAATTAGATCAAAACTCCTTGGATCTTTTGGAAGCTCCCTTTCACATGTGACTGGATCTGTGATTACTCTTGGTCTTCCTCTTGCCAGTGCTACACATACTTCTTCATGAAAGATCACATTGACATCTTGCTCTTCTTTGGTATCATCAACTCTATCAGGAAACACATAAAATCCATCTTCTATGAGCCCTTGTATCTTGTTTCTAAGGCTTCCACACCCATTAGTAGCATGCCCCTTAGTTTGATGGTATTCATAGTATCTATCTTCTTTGTACCATGCTGGTGTTTCTGCAGTGGGATCTTCCTCCCACTTGGGCAATGGTTGTAATAGTCCTTTGGTGATAAGATCTTTCAAGATAAATCTAGGAGGTATGGGAAACTTTATAAATTTCCTTTCCTTCTTTTCATCTATCTTTTTTGCTACATGTACAGACTTTTCTTTCTTTGGTGATTGAGTTCTTTTGTCCTTTGCCTTAGGTTTTTCATCCTCTCCATACTTTACAAGCCCTAGTTTTACAAGAACTTTCTCTTTCTCTAGTAACTTATGAGTCATATCTGAAAAGGCTATATGTGTATAATCAATAACATGTAGTTGCAAAGGTGAAATAATAACTTTAAAAATATTATTTACCTCTCTTTCAGTAAGCTTGATCTTGATTTGTTGCCATGTCTTCTTGAACCGTACAATGAATTTGTCTAGCTTCTCATCACTACCCTGTCTCATAGCATATAAATATGAAACCATGAGTTCCTTCTTGATATTATGCTTATATTGCTCCAATAACAACATACTCAACTCTCTAAATGAGGTGATTGATCTCTCTGGCAAAGCATAGAACCATTCGCATGCTTCTCCTTCCAAACTATGAGGGAAGAATTTAGCTTGTAATCTTGAGTCCACACTGATTTTAAGTTCACATTCATCTTTGAACCCATATAAATGTCTCCTAGGATCTCCTTCTCCATTGAACTTGTAGAATTTTGGATCTTTATAATCCGCAGGTGGCATACACAAGCGGATCTCATCGGATAATGGGATACCAAATTCAAAGGATTCATCTGGTTGAGCTGAACCTCTAGCTAACTGATCAATTTGCCTTTGCATACCTTGAATTATTGCTTGAAGGTGATCATTCTCACCCTCTCCACTATTGTTTCCTCTTACTTCTAAACTTTCAGGTCTATCATATTGAATTTCTTCTAAGAAGTCATCAAATTGTTTCTTTGAAAGACTTCGAAGCATTGCTCTTAATTGATCCATATCTGAAACAACTCACAAAATTGCCTTTAGTCCTAACTAAAACCCTAGGGTTTTAGTGCAATTACTGAAATAAGTTTCACGTCAGGTTCACCAAATGTTTACAAAGAGAATTTTGAGAATTGTAAGATAATTAAAGAAAACAAGCAACTAATTCTAACATCCACAATCCCGAAAGCAATTTGTAAATTCGAAGCTACAGATAGCAATTTATTAGAGATAAGATCATATGAAAGATAATCTCAAAAATGCTTGAAGTGTAAATGATGACCACCATACAAAACTAGAAATGTATACTTACCTCATAGAGCATACTTGATAATGATGAAATGATGAAAGTGATGAAGTCCCAGAGGTTGACGTCGCTTACACCAGAAATATCAAAGCTGATTGATCTCAAAAGAGGACCATAGGCGATGTGCTTGGGCTAAAAAGGAATGTTGGTAGCCTATTTTCTTCATGGAGGAATGCTGGTGGTCTTCTCTGACTATAATCCATCTTGAATTGACTATGTACCTTCACACGGTCTTGCAATGATGATAGTATGATACTCAGATTGGGTCATTTTTTTGTCTGTATGCTCACAATGAGGAAGTATACAAAATCCCAACCTTGTATGGCAATGTCAAAAGACACCTAGAAGTGGATTGTCATTATCAAGATCAGATATGGGATCATATATCTTCATCTCTTGATCCTGGACTTACTACTAGATCCCTTATTTATATATATAGTAATATGACCTACTCCTTTGGTCGATGTGTACCTACACAAACAAGGAAGGTAGTAAGTCGTGATATATGTATTAACAATATGCAAGACATTATTAATACTATTTTGATATAAGTGCAAGCAAATGTTTTATAATGTATTAAATAAATACATAAATCCATTTTTATGTGATAACAATATGTCTCATAGATATAGTAGAGAAATATTGAAGAGAGCAACTCCTCGAGAAAAAGAGGATACCTTAAATGAATACAACATTTAATGTAGTTAAGGATTCCTCATTCTTCTCTTGCTCATAGTATTTCATTAGATTTAAATTATCTAGCAAAAGAAACACCAATAGGTAATGAAGAAAAAGTTATTTTAAGGACTACTACTCCATCACGAATGCATTTGGCTTATGTTGTTTTACAAAAAGGTTCTTTTAAACCAAATTATGATCATGTTATGAGTTATCTACTATATGGATTTCTTGTCCAATCTTATATAAGATGAGATGATTATACCCCTTCCACCATCTCTAGAAGGATAAATGCATTTGATGATAGAATTTTGATACATACAGCTACTCCTACACCTAAATCAAGAAGCCATGCTAGGGTGTATAATGATGCTTATCATATTTTAAAAACTAATACACCTACTTGTAGGACTAGTTATGTCTCTTCTATTATGACTTATGTGGATCCTAGTTCTACTTATACTACCCCAAGGACTAGTCATAGGATTCTTGAATAAAGACATAGGAGAAATCTTGATCCTTTAAGGTATAAGGTAGAAGAGATACCATCATATGTGTCTATATCAAATCAAAATCATGAAAAAATTCATAATAACCAACAAATTATTTTATATAATCTAGATACATAGAAACTGAATCAACCTAAATGATTAGAAAAAAATTTGCAGCTTGTGTTTCATGCATATCAAGGTAAAACACCCTAGGATAACCTAACAAACAACAGGTTCAAACTCAAATTTAGAATAGGCTTAATAAAAAAATAGTAGATAATAGGAAGTTTCCATCTAGAGCAAGATCCTTATCTCCTTAAGGTAATAAAAAATTTAAAAATCAAAACCTTCATTTACCTAGAAAAAGGGAGGTATTACATGAGCAACAACAACCTCCAAGACCCCCTTTACCTTGGTCTGGACATGAAGTTAAAAAATATCATGCTCTTACACCTTTTTATAAATAGGGGCAATGACAATTGCCTCCATATAAACCTCCTTCGCCTACTCCACCATGTAATAAAAAATATTATGGTGATCAAACACCTTCTAAAAGAAGTTACCAATCATTCCCAAAAAAAAAACAAAGGGAAGGTAACAGGGATAATAAAAATCCTATCGTTCCTACACAACCAACTAATGAATTTGATTAAAGGTTAATAGAGATTGAAATGATATCACACCAACAAAATAAGAATAAAATATCCTATAAAATAATTTTTAATGATCCCATACACCCAAGTGTTCCTAAGAAAGATATCACTTTTAAATAAAAAAAAATTTAAAAATTGAATCTTTCAAAGGAAAGGAAGATCCTAAAGAACATCTAATATGTTTTAAATATTCAAGTTATGTAATTTCTAACAATGATGCTTTGATGTTATGTATATTTCCTATGACACTTAGTATACAAGTGATGGTTTGGTACAATAAATTAACTAAACATAGCATCACAACATATGCAAAATTGGCTAATTTATTCTTAGAACACTTTAGGATAAATATTAAAGATAAAACTTCCACAACAAATCTCATAATATTACAATAGTTCCAAGATGAGATAGTTACAGACTTTATTTTGAGATGGAGGGTGATTCTGACAAGTATGCCTTATGCTCTACCACAAGAAGAACTAGTAAAAATGTTTAGCCAAATATGTCTAAGACCCATCGGTAGTACCTTATTAATTCAATAAGATAAGACATTTGAGGAAGCAATTTCTCAAGTTGTTGTAATCGAAAAGAGTAAAATCCAAGATGGAGAATTAAAGGGTAAAAACAAAGTACCTTATATTAGAAATAGAAATTAGGTAGAATAATCAACAAAACCAATGCTTTCTAATAAAGTTTCTTATCTTAAATATGGAAAACCAAACCCTCTACAAAATACAATTGCTCTACAAAAAATTAATGGACCATCAAATGATTATATTACCTAAAATATGACCTGAAAGATCAAACATAAGAGATAGTAAATGGTACAATGAGAATAATTATTACCATTATCATCGTCAAAAGGATCATACTATAGGAAAGTGTAGAACATTACAACACAAGGTTCAAGATTTGATTGATCAAGGAAGATTAAAAGTAGATAACCAATTGACTATCCCTAATCAAAATCTAGGAATATATCAAGACCCACTTCCTCAACATCAAGTAAATACCATAGCATCACAAATACATCAAAATCAAGTAACATATAAAGGATTTAAATATACCTCTACTTTTGTTGCTATGGTAAGCATAACTATAAGAGCCCAAAGGGTGCAAGTAAGGCAAGCTGATATTCCCAAAAATCAAACAAATGATGGTATTATACAACCAAATATACCTAGACCTTAACCTACTAATATTTTAGTAAAAGGAGCTTTACAACATCAATTAAGAAACTCATAAGTAAAGATGTCTTTGTTTGATTTACTACAATAATCCAAATATCCTTTTAAAAGCCTTTCCATCTATCTTGGCTATAAAATGTAATAGGGGATCTTGATCTTGTGAGTGATTTAATTGCCTAACTTCATGATCATGGAAGGTAATAGTGGGTTTTTAGCTTATTTTAATATTTCTCACAAAATACACAAATATTTCAAGGTCATTAATATCTAGCTTAATTATTTGCAATAATTGGTTCATAGCTTT
>Ga0115851_100148_pt1 | contig 24171 bp, 15 predicted proteins | sample InSIn2gowninarea_FD_83865 | JGI IMG/M metagenome (GOLD analysis project Ga0115851, IMG submission 83865)
TTATTTGAGAGTGGGTGAGCTGATCAAAGTAAAGGAAAACTCTTGCTGGACCCTAGGAGGGACTTGCACAACACCAAGGCTCAGGTTGTAATGGTTCCTTTTGTTTCCACTTAATGCAAATGAACTCATTTTTCTCAACAGATTGTTATTCATGATTTGTTTCATATAATCCTTGGTCTGTATGATGGATATGTATTGTTTTATGAGTTTATCAGGTGCTATTTAATCTTTTGGCTTGTTAGTGAATGCAGGTTTCGAAGAGAAGGAGGAGCTCATCCAGATCGGCGAGGCTGGACTACTACAAAGCGTTGGACTAAAGGTATGTTAAAATCACCTGATTACTTGTATTCTCAATGCATGTTTAGAGAAAGGTAGTGTTTATTTGTCTTGTTTGTCACTAGAAAGCTTTTGCTTCTAGGGAGGTCGTTTGTGTCCGCACTATCGACTCTTTCCGCATGACACAGACCAAGATGAACTCTTAGCCAAACATAAGCAATTTTAGATATACTCCAGACCCGTATAGTTATATTATATATGGGTAAATGTTTTATTCTCCTATTAAATTGATAATAGCAATTAAATGAAAAAAATACCAGTTAAATTTAAACCCAAAATCATGGCTACGTACTCATCTTAGAAACATTTAAGATTAAATTGATAGGTAACAATTAAATAAAGAAAAGAGCAGTGAAATTTAAGCCCAGAATCATCACTACTTTCTTAATGTTAGAAACATTTGACAAAACAATGGGTCCGACAAAAAAAATGAACAAAATGGGCTAGGCATTCGATTATCAAGCATTTCTTATTGTGTTCAGTGACTTTTCCCAACAAAACAGAAAGAGGTTAATATCAACCCATTGAGAAATGAAAGACCGACATTGTCAAGCAAGTGAAGACTGGGTTGTCAGACAATGGATGGGAACCAAAAGAAACGTCACAAATTCATCTTAAGGTATTAGCGGTTGAGAAAATATGTGCGGAAGCGTAGATTGTAGTGTTTGTAAAATGATCCACAAGCATTGATCATCCATCGTTGAGCAAAAGGTGGGAAACAATTGCTGAGCAAAAGTTGGAATTATAAGAAAATGTGTTCACCTGTTGAGTAAAGAATCTTTATGCTTGATAGAAGATAATTGAAGGATTGGAAAAATTAGTTAGGAAAAAGGGCAATCGAGCATTAAGAAAAGAACAATATGAAAATTTAGTAATAGAAAATATTATGCACCAAGTATGAATGATTGGATTATTTTTTTTTCATTTTTTCCATTGAATACCACGTTATTCTAATTTAATGGTTAAAATGATTTTTCATTTTGTCCATTGAATATTACATTATTATCATTCAATGGATAAGATGGAAAAACAATAAGTCTATTATTAACTTATTGCGTGATGAATAATATTTACTATTGAGGAAATGGATCACTTATTTGAGCATTGAACAAAGTAGGGTGAGGATATTATCACTATAGTGAAAACTAAAACATCAATTGGAAAATTCCAATTGAAGTGAAAAGCTTGAAAAACAAGGGAATTGGTAAATTATCATTGAGGAAAATGGTTATGAAGCAAATCACAAAATAATCGGTGGGAAAAACCTATAGTAATACATACACCGGGAAGAGGCCATTGGAGAAATTGAGTAACATCCAAGCTAGTGAAATTGAGTAACATTCAATCTAGTGCTTTCCCAATTATTTTAAAGTTCAATGTAAGATAAACACATTGTTTAGCTAATCTATGTTTTGGAGTTTTTGGTTGGAATTCAACGAAATAATTCTTAGCTACTAGGCTTTTTTGATCCATAATATTAATACTAGTGATAATAATGATAATATTGGAATGAATAATAATAATAATAATTTAATAATAATAATAACTAGCATTTGCACCAGATGTTGCAAAGAAAACGCCGTAAGGCATAAAGTGCAGAAATCCATTATCCATGTAGTGTGTGCATTATTCAACAAGGTGGATCTCTCTAAATTCGTTGCAAACATTTATGTTGTTGCATTTCTAATTTATTTAGAATCTACTACCACCTCCTCTTCTTGGAATATTAAATTTCTTATCACCCCATGATGACAATCCCTCTAATTATTGGCATCTCAGTTTTTTCCACTTTAGTGGGTTTACCTTCAACCTAAAGAAACATGAATTTGAGTCACTCAATTAAAAAGAAATTGCTAAATTGCTATTTATCAGGTTTTGAGTAAAAACAATTAATAACTCATATTTACAACCCTTTAAATATTTATAACCTTTTAAGTCTTGTATTTATAACTCATATTTATAACCCTGTAAAATGAAACTGACTATCTATATTTTTATTAATAATAAAAAGAATCTTCTTTATAAAACCGACACTCACATGCTACTCCTATATATTTATGTTATATCTAATATTCAGTGTCCATCAATTGAATGACAAGATGAAAGCTGAACTTAATTGCACCTTTAAAACGTGACTTAAAAGTTTAATTGGTAATTATTTATTTAGTAATTTGTACATTGTTAATTGCAATTTCTCTTGAAAACCAATGTTTATATCAAAATTTTAAAAATTAACACTCACTTCTCCCGTAGTCCGGTGTTTCTTTATTTGATCGTGGTACTCAAGATTGCCTTTCTCCAAAGTATCCAATGTGAAGATGATATCTTATGTGTTTCCGTGTTTCTTTATTTAATCATGGTACTCAAGATTGCCTTTCTCCAAAGTATCCAATGTGAAGATGATACCTTATATGTCTAAATAATATATACATATTTGGTTATCAATAAGACATACATATATATATATATATATAGAGAGAGAGAGAGAGAAAGAGATTTTTTAACTTAACGTTTTATATTAATCAAAGACCATATTTACATGGGTTTATAAGGATTTCTAGAGTGACCATGGAGGATACAACCTCTCATCGTTTGCTCCCTGAAAATATACCTTCAAGGTTCCTTAGGTGGATAGCAGAGCTACTATACTTGACATTGGCAGTGTCCAGTAGCTTTTCTAGCCCAAAACCTGCTATGTATGGCTCCATGTCAAAGCCTAGAAGGATGTTGCTTGGCTTAATATTTCCATGAACAAACTTCCTTTCATGTAAATAAGCCAGGCCTCTGGCTACTCCCTTTGCAATTTTAAATGATAAGTCTGTGTTTACAAAACATAATCTACTGCAAGGATGCTAAGCTGGAAATGGCTATCTACCTTTCAGCGAGCATTGTTGACCCTTCCTCAAAGATTTCCTGGACAATGTCTATATTTTGCTGCTTTTCAACTGACTTAGACGATGAATCAGTAGATTTCCTTCTGAAAAGAATTCTTAAATTTGCCTTCCTTCTTAACTGGAGCTGGTGGTGCGGATTTCTTAGGTGGGATCAAATCCACTACAATGCATGTAGTGTCGTCCCTAAGTCCTCTTATCCTCAAAGCCTCCTACAATTAAAACGGTTAGGCTATGATAGAATATAAACTTAAAGATGGTGACATTGGTCGCTTATCCTTGTCAACAGTGTTTGTACCTTAACAATTTGTTTTGCAGCAAGTTATGCTGGCAAGCCTCGGCAGCAATTTGCAGCCTTCTCAGAGCTCAATGCATCCCAAACACCATCAGTTGCAATGATAAGCCTTCCTCCAGCATTTGATAGCTATTGAAACAAAAAATTACCAGTCTAAATCAAACAGACACATTGTGACCAGGTATTTTTTTCCTCCAGTAAATGGATAAAATCCATCCCCTGCCACTGCAACAATAATACACCATATATCACCTTCCCATTAAAACTGAGAATGAGCTACAAGTAAACTGTGAGAATGTGGATGCCTCATAAGCATGGAGTTAAGTTTGATCCCTGAGCTTTGCTACAATTCTCAACTGTAGAAATATTGAAATTCTTAAGAAGACTTTGGCCATTTCATAAGCAGCTGAGTTGACAGCAGAGTTTGTCTGTTGCTGAGTCCCAATCATAGAGATGTCTATATGAGTTATGTCAATGTCTAAGTAGAGTTGTTGAATATGGAATGTGGGTGTAAGTCCTCATCTCTGTCCAACTTATGTCAAAGCAAGGATGCTACATAGGAAGAAAGAACTGGTTAATCGGCTGTGGATGATGGCATTTTTTCTAGAAAATGCAATACCTTCATCATTGATGGTCTCTTTTGAGGGGAAGCAGAAGCACAATTCAATGCAATCCCCACAGACACTGAGATTTCTTCCCTTCCTTCAACATCTGGTCAAAGAGTAGGATCTATGATGTGCAAAAGGCGATACTTGTCATCTACAAAGTTTTGACCCTATGCTGCAAAATCCTTATCTGAAGGCCAGCATGCACAGAAATGCCCTCAATAGGTGTGATGTCAGTTTGACAGACAAGAAGCTGCCTTTACTTTTATAATTTCGAAAAACAATGTGATAGAATGAATAAAATATCATAAAATATCATAGACTGAAATGAACAAAATTATAATAAAATATAATATAATAGACTGAAATGAATAAAATTAAAATAAAATATTGAACAAAGAAAGTAGTAATCTTTCCATACAAGTAAAATTTAGTAGCTAATATTGCAGAGGGAAATCCCATCATATTACAGAATTAAATCCCATCCTATTACAAGTAAAACTGAGAAATTTCATATACCACAATACAAGTAAAACTGAAACCAATCTTGTAGAGTGAAATCCCATCATATTACAGAATGAAATCTCATTCTATAGGATTTACTAGGGTCATTACAGAGAAAATAAACATAAGTGGAGAGCTGATTCACAAGGCATGACATGGACTCTGTAGAGTGAATCCCCTAATCTTGTAGAGTGAATCCCATCATATTACAGAATGAAATAGCATTCTAAAGGATTTACCAGAAACATTACAAAGATCGCTATCACAATGGAGAGCTGCTTCACAAGGCAGGACATGGATTCTACTTACAGGATGTAAGCCCTTCATTCACCACAGAAACTCTTGTTGTTGAAGATGAGAAGCAGCACAAAAGTTAGTCATTCCACATCTACTTCAAACTTACAACAATATTAACATCCTGCAAATATTCTCATCTATGAGGAGCTTTGGGGGCCTATAGATTACAAGAGAATAGCAGAAATTCTTCACCAAACATGTTAGTAGCGTACTGATCATCTTGGTTGTTGGAGACAGAACTGGTGTTGAAGCTCTCTTTCCTCACAAACCCGGCAGGGGCTTTCTTGTCATAATTCTGAGTAGAGAAAGGTTGGGTAACCGAGCTGTATGGCACGTATGGCCACAGTTGTGCATGCTTCCCAGTGCATTTCACTTTCTTCAGTACATTGTTCAGCTTCACATATCCCATGACTGTCACTTTCTGCATCTTTCTATTTATATACAGCATTTGAACTCCTGCACAAAATGTCCCACAGAAGAGAAACAAAAGTTATTACAATCATCAAAACCCCAGCTTATATTAACGTAGAAAAGAAAATGATGGGCCACTTTGGCCTGTGGCTTAGAGGTAGATCTCGGTAGTAACAGGTGACAAAAGTTAGCATCTCCTTACAGAAATCAGTAACAAAGCTAATGGATTGGTAATGAGCAAACATGGATCCTGAGGTGCAACTTTTCAAAAGCCCAAAGCTAAAAAAATTGGTAAAACAGAGCAAACATGAACTCTGAGCTGAAAAACTGAAGAAACTTTAAAGAATTAATCAGCACACAAGTAGTGAATGCTGAAAGCATTTGCAAGGCAGTGTATCATTCTTCCACTTTGATCCGCATTTCCACCATATGTGTCAGTTCTCCTTGTGGTTTAAATAACCAAGCAATGCCTCTTAGTTTTCCAGTATTGAACAACAAATTTCAATGACAGTTTCACCAGAGGCGAGGGAAAGATTTTAGTTAAGTAGTTTTTAAATACTAGGTTTCCCTAAGCTAGATACATTTGAAGAAACATCTTTGTTAAGCCATGGAGAATTAGTATGTAGATTTGCTTTTCAACTAAAAATACTTAGGGATCCATATGCACACAATAAAGATATCATAACCTACAGCTATAATTTACTGTATGTGCTTTTGTGAAGATGGACATTGCAGTTCATAAGATACTTTTGTTTGGAATTAAATAATCAAATAGCCATTTGGAAGATGGAAACAAGTATAAGAGTTTGACACAAGCTACATTGAGGATTTGAACAAGTATCTTTGAGATGGGTTGCTCTTCATTTGAAATTAGGTTTTATATCATAAACCACTTGTGAATTTGCTTAGCAACTTGGAAGGCTACTCAACATAGTTATTAAAGAAATTAAATTAATAAGATCTTCCACAAATGTTTTACATCATAAACCACTTGTGAATCTACTTAGCAACTTGGAAGGCTACTCAACATAGTTTTTAAAGAAATTAAAGTAATAACATCTCCCCATGACCTCTGTAACAACGACTATGGAAATATAGTGTCTCACCCCTATGCATGAGTGAAATTGGTCTGAAATTTGTTGCACATAATATGCCTATATAGAAGGTTCACATAAAGAAAGACAATATGGAAGGTTCCTTGTGGCTGCTAGACTCAATGTCTGTGATATTATAACCTTTCTTGATCACTGATATACCTAGTCTTTATTTTCATTTTTACAAAATTGAAAAACACAAAATCCCAATACCACACATAATTCTCACAAATTTAAATTTAATTCCTTTTGACAAAATTTAATAACATGGAAAACCCAAAACCACACAAAATTTTCACAACTTAAAACTCTAGCAACTTTGAACAATTCTCTTACAAAAAACCAATATTACACTAAATTCTCACAACTTAAATTCTAGCAATTTGAATTCTCGAAACTTAAAATTTAAGAACTTTAAATAGGTACTTGCTACTTTGTAGCTACCCTTGTTTAATAATAGCAGAGGACTCTATGAAAAAAGTGGTAGATAACCCTTTCTCACTAAATATTTTTCTTGGATGAAAGATTAAAAGTGTGTTTGAATTTTTTTTTATATGATAAAAAGGATTAAGTAATTTTTCCATTAGTCTATGACACGTAGTTGATATTTAGAGAAATTAGAAGAGAATGACTTAAGAATTTTATGCAGACCTTTAGAAAGTGAATACAAGTTGTATTTCTCAAGTGCACCATCTATATAAGGTGGTTAAATAGTGTGCAAGACAAGTTTGATTCCAAGCATCAAATGAAAAGGGAAGGAAATATTTAAGTATCACTCAACCTTCTTATATTTATGAACACACTATTTGACCACAAAAAGGTAATAAGAAAATATTTATTGAAATATTAGTGAGACAATCATATTCGCTGAAAAAAAGATAGTTCTGTGATGAGACTTATCCTACCAAAAAACATTGAATGAAAAGGAAAGGAAACATTTAAGTATCACTCACCCTTTTTATATTTAAGAAGACACCATTTTGACAATATATATATATATATATATATATGAAAAATAAATTATTAAAATATTAGTGAGACAACCATATCACCTGAAAAAAATTCATAATTTCGTGGTGAGACTTATCCTATCAAAAAGCAATTATAGGATTAATACATCACATTAAAGTGATAACATTGACATTAAATTATATTTTGAAATGAAGATCTAAAAAAGATTTAAGAAACAAATGTAATGTTAATGAAAAGTATTGGCCACATAATCTAATAGTTTGGACAAGCCATCCTTAGATAGTGAAAGGTAAGGCATGGTTATATAGTGTAAATACGAGAGATTGATTATTGTTAAAATGGAGCTGCACACTATTTCCCAGTTGATGTGTGTAAGTTTGGAACTATGATCCTTTATTAATTAGTAATGCACTTGCAAAATAGACTTCAAAACTATGTTTATTTAACAATAAAAATTTATTGGGACAAAATATGATACACGACTTCTCCAAAATGCTTAAGATGTGCTCTTTAGAAAAACTTTACAGCTGAATTTTAAAAGGTCAGATTGTGAAGTGAAAGGATTTAATGTGCATGTCAAAACATTATTGCCAAAGTTATCAGAACCACACAGGTCAAGAACCAAAATTTCCAAAATCACAAAATAAACTGTACTTACCAAAAAAGTAGATTAAAACATTGGGCAACCGAAAAATACATAAATTCCCATGGATCAGCATCATCCAGTAAAGTTGGAAAACACAGCTCCAAACCAGTTTAGGGGCAAAATTGGTCTGAATCAGAACTGAACAGTTTTCATAACTATGGTTCATGCAAGCTAGTAAGTGACGTACATCAGACGGTCATCGATTAAATCTTGGTGGATTGGACCATCGAATTTCAGAAAGAGATAAAACGAGAATGACTGGAGCCGGTGTAGTCACCAGGAAGATTCTGGCCTTGAAAAGTATGGCAGTTTGGACAGTGCAGCGCTAACCATGTGCACAACTATCTCAACGAGCTTGCAGACCAAGTAATAAGGATCACAAGACATAAGGACGAAGATGCTGAACAAGCATATGAGATAATACACCAAAAAGTGAGTCAGTAGGAAGGATTTGCACCTTTTTTTCAATATCTTATTACAATATGCCAATGTGTAACCTTACAAGAAATATTGTAGTTTAAGACCCAAGTTCTTTTGAAGAAGCTGGATTATATGCGAAATTGTGCATTGACCCAATTTTTTCAATATAGGGAAACTTTAGCAAGAAACATGGTAATTTGAGCAAGGTAATGCATCTTAAAATATATCTATAAATCCCAGCCTAGTGTGCTATACCCAGTGATGGTTTAATACGGAGAGAAACATACTATATCCAGTGAATTAGAATCCATCGTAGAAACCTCATAAAACTCATCCTCAAATTCACAAGAAAAGAAAGACTAAAACTCATCCTCAAATTCACAAGAAAAGAAAGACTAGTGAATAGTTGAAGAAAATCAAGAAAGGTATCCCTATTCCAATTTCAGGAAACTCTTAAAACACTCACAACTTAATGCTATGGAAAAAGATCTTAGAGTAAGGTGGCTGCTTTTCACTTCTAGCCCTAAGAATGAGAAAATGGTGAAAATTATTGATGGTCATCCTACTAACTAATAACCATCAAACTCTACCTTGCCATTGGGCTTACTTTGGTATCAGACATGGAAGCTCCTCAAAAAAGAGAGACGAATCCAAATTCGTGACCCCAACCATGCATCCTGCTTTCTATGTCCTCTATTGAGCCCCCGAGAGCAAGTCAGTATTTCCATACTCTTAATTTTCAGATTTGATAAGTTCAAAAGCTTGCCATCAAATATCTAATTCCACATCATCTAATGAAAAAGAAGTCAGTCCTTACAAAGTGAATAAAACGAAATTGGCACAAAGTGCTCAAGCAATTAAGGACCAGGAAATCATTAAAATAGCAAAGAACAAGAAAAACACAACAGGGTTATTGTGGCCTTAGCAATGTTCACATGTCAAGAAAATCAAATCATGACATAACTAGTCAGTGTCATTGGAAGATGTTTACACCATGATTGATAAGGATGATTCAATATTCATTCAGGTTATGAAAGAGACGTCATTAAATTGGAGAAAGATCACTTGCAAAACCGTGGGAAAAAGTTTAGGTCCTTCAAAATTGTTCTCGAGATACTCAAGTAAATCGGGCAAAGCTACAGAGGAAGAAGAAACAGAGAGCAATTGTCAGGACTCAAAACCGATTGATCAGTTCTCTGTTACAAGTATCAAATCGGCACAGGTAACTTAGATCTCTAAAGGAAATCTTCTCTGGCAGTAAATATTAAACACAACCGTGATTGATGTGTTTGTTTGGATTAATCGGTTTTATCTTGCACTTTATATATCTTTTTTTTTTATTAATAAGAATACGAATTTATAATAGAATATAAAAACTGGTCAGATTAGTTAGGTGTATTGGACAGTTAGAAGAGGCTTGCTTGAGATCAACTCCCCTCTCTGCCTACCTGTCATCCTGTAAGCCACACGATTATATGTTAGACGTTGATTCTTGATTCAAAAGGGTTGCCCAAACGGTTTGGGCGTTTCATTTGGCATCGAATAGTTTCATCCGGGCAGCTGGGTTTGTGCCTAATTGTTCATCATTTTGTGCTGTTATTGCCGCCTATGGAAGATTGGGTTCCAGAAAGTACTTCAAAGTTCAAACTGTAGATGGTTTTAAAAACTTAAAAAGAGAACCTATCCAAATAGGAGATCAGATGATCAAGACATGGCAGTTTAAAAGCCATACCAAAAGCATGTTTCTACTACGGCCGTGACTATTATTTCAAAATTTTGGCTGTTTTTCATAAGAAAATTCTAGGTTTGAATTACCCATTGGAAGTCCATATTCTTAGCTTCGTATTGAATCTTGATAATATCATATGTTTTATTTGGGATGTATAATGAAAGAAGTTACTGATAATTTCAAATTGGATGAGCACATTTTTAATTTCAGGACATGAAATTTTTTATATATTGCATATCTCATAACTTTTGATAGACTATCAAAATTGAAGGCAATCCAACACGACTTGAAAGTTAAATTCTGCGACGACAATATGCTATATTATTTGTTATAATTCTGAGAGATGTTCAACGAGTTGCATTTTTTGAAGGCTGCCATTCTTTTTCAGCTTCAAGATCGCTGAGGAAATGGGAAAACCACCATAATTTCAATTTGGGGCAAGCAAATCAAGTGCCGTGTTTTACTGTTTCATGAAACAACTCAAATCAACTTGCATACACATTCTTAGTCTCACATTTGTATTATTAAGGGAGATTTAGTGAGTGCAACTGATCTTTTATTTTTTGTATGAAATCCTAGCTTGGAAAAAATGTTGAAAAAACGAACACATATTCAAGCAAGGCTAGGATGGAAATGTTGGAATAAAAGATGGATGCATGTGACAAGTTTATTATTTCAATTGGCATAGAAAGAGAAAATAAATGCATGGTCAGGTTTGGGACTGGCTTGTGAAGAATGATATGTAGACATCATCCAACCATGTGAACATAATTACTCTTAGCTTCTGGTTCTAGTTGAAAAAAAAATCACATTTTCAAGGAAGGCTATGATGGAAACCTTGGAAAAAATGATGGATGTATGTGACAGGTTTATTATTTCAATTGGCATAGAAAGAGAAAATAGATGCATGGTCGGATTTGGGAGTGTTTGTGAAGAATGATATGTAGACATCATCTATGTGAATATAATTACTTTTAGCTTCTAGTTCTGAATATAGTCCTCTGTATGATGAATCTCCATGTGAATAGGATTTAGAAGAGGTAACGAAGATCTCTTAACTTCTCTTTGATGGAATTCTCACCTTTTATCATAAATTTTCTGATCAGCATCATGTATTGTTTGAAAAAGAAACAAAAGTCATTGAAGGTGGTCATGGGCAAGTGGTGAAAGAGTGTTTTTAACTTTTTACCTTGAATCACCTCCATTGGTAATGTTGTCACCAGCAACACATTTGTCATTTTACACCTATGTGGATTGACAGTGTTGGTTACCCAATTCCAAATGTTTTGCTTGAGCCATACTTGGATCTTTGTGATCCTATTGATTGTTTTCAGCAGAGTAGAGTGAATATCCATTCATTAAAGTAGATTGTTTTATTAGATTACATGCATTTGGATGAGTGCATACCATCATGTCCAACCCTGAAGGGTTAGCTCAGTCAGTTGAACCATCACTTGTAAAACCGTGGGAAAAAGTTTAGGTCCTTCAAAATTGTTCTCGAGATACTCAAGTAAATCCAGACTCTCTCCTGTGGCCTTGCCATTGTGCTCAAGAGAAGGAACCTGAAAAATTGAAAATAGCGAGTTATTTGCAAGTTCCGCTCTATATCTTGCAGACATTTGGCCCTTTTGTAACATTTGACATTTGGCACTTCTATTTCTGCACATTCCTTGCTTGAAAGATTAGTGATGATCACACAAAAACACACAAGCAATAGGTCTTCCTAGCTGACTAGGAATGTTAAAAGCAATCCCAAATCTGTGTTGGTCTTTCTTATTCCGTGCCCAAATTGTAAAAGGATAAAACCGTGATGATCAAAAACTCATTGCAGCCTCTCAAGCAACAGTGAGAGGATGGCTCATAAACTTGGAGTAGCATTTGAACTCTAAGGTTCAAACCTATCAGGACACAGTGAGAAGTGTGTCGATCTTAAGCTTGGAGTTGCATCTGAACCCTAAGCAACAGTGTGTTATCTCATAAATCACTTATTAATTCAAGTTACATCTGACAACATACTAATTTGTAGCCAGCACAATGCACATATAATAAAAGATTTGGGTTTGTGGCAAGACAGACCCCAAATTTGGCAAGGTAATAACCTTATCCAGCTCATGCAATAACCCTATGATCCCCACCCCAATTTACTTGGTCATAGATCAAATCTACTGAGCCAAACAGAATACTCTATCAATTAACAAAAGGTTGCTAGACTGCTGGTTAATGTGCAAGCGTGTTCCCTTTTACCTGAGCTAAGGTAAAACGAGGACCAACCCATCTAATTTCTCTTTTGCATCTACTTGGATCAGGATAAGAAACTAATAGCAAAGTTTTTACACTACAGGCCCTAATTACATAGCAATTAAACCATGACCCAAATAGCGGATCCAACTGCCCTTGAGTAACTAAAAGTAAAATAAAATTAGATAAACATAGAAACAAGTGCCAACCTTGTTCGGAGGATAAACTTTCTCCTTGTACCATGCTGGCATGTCTTGCAAATCAATCGTAACTATCTGAATCTCACCAAGACCCTGCATTTTATTTTCAATCGTTTCAGACCCTGCATTTTCTTTTCAATCGTTTCAGTCATTGCATAATGGTATCTTATATCAGTAGAAGAACTACCCACACAAAATAGGGGATCAACATGATAAAAACCTTGATGTTCCTGGCACTCCAAACTCGCTGGGCATATGGGCATGTCACACTGATATACAATCTGCAAACCCCAGATCAATTTCAGTATTTAATCGCTAAACAGAGTATGATACTATACACATTCGAACAGAAAGTGATGATTTAGATACAGTAACGATAAAAATTTAGCTACCCACCTGGTCGTTCCATCAAACAATGGAGGAGGCTCCGATTTGGACGTGAGAGCGGGTGGAATTGCATAGCTGCAGTCAAGCAACACGATGCCACAGAAAATATTTTGGTAAATCGGGTACAAGTTTGGATATAATAAATTAAATATATAATCAAACAATGTATCGACTTACAGTGCTGCCATCTTAACCTGGTTGCAGTGTTCTGGTAATCATCATAGCCGTTTTCAAACCACCCCCTGCAGTGTTCTGAGAGACCTTACTGCATACATGATTGTTTCCTTTAGATCTCTATGCTTCCTATTACCATGGAATATTGACAAAGTTACAATAAACCCATTGAAAGACATCACTGTCAACATGAGCAAATATCCCAGCCCTGCATTCAGACCAAAAAGGGCGGATTCCATGACCCTAAATCCAAGTGCTCTAAGGTTTCTTCCAATCAGAGGAGCATTGAGGTCCAAGGCAGCTTTACCACTCAGAAAATCCCCTTGAAACGAGACCGCAGATTGACAATATAGTCATGAAATACAGAAAAAAGCAATACAGCAAGAAGGGTAAGCGAGTAACCAAGGCATGATTGAGTCTTCCAGCCGTTGAACAACAGCTCCGGCAGTAAAAAAACATTATGTGCATCATCTGGGAGGTCTGGAGTTCGAATCCGGATGAAACTCTTTTCCACAATTTCCCTGGAAATGCCCCTAACAGATCCAGGGCCTGGTCCTCCATATTGAAATAGATACAAAGCAGATCATTCCGATACGGTATATTCTTCTCCATCCAAGACTGCCCCCTCCAGCATGTATACAGAAACGCTCAAATGCAAGCTTGAAATCAGAAATATACGCCTTGATTTTCATCTTCAGAGGTTTTCTTTGCACATCAAAAACCGCTGCTGACCCATAAAATTTCGCTGTGTCACTTGAGACCTCAGGCCGAACGACCCAATTTCGCTGTGTCGCTTGAGTACCCAATTTCGCTGTGTCGCTTGAGACCTCAGGGCGAACGACTCTGTTGCAGTGATCCGATGGCTGGAGATGATTTAATCGTCTAACAATCCATCTAACGGCCCACATCGAGACACGGTAGCATGGAGGGGAGTTCGCTTCAGAGGGAACGCCTTACGGCGTAATAATAATAATAATCATCATCATCTCAACCACCTTTATAACAATACTAGTAACACTATTAATACTAGTGATAATAATAATAATAATAATAATATTGGAATGAAAAATAATAATAGTAATAATAATAATAATTTCACTTATCTTCTTTTTAAAAATGTTATTAATCTCTCTAGTAAAAATTTTAGTCCTTTTGTTTTTTATCTTTTAAATAAGGGTCTTAATTTTTCCCTCCCCCCCAATAAGATTCCCATTAATGACATTATTTGCATTAATGAATTTGGTATTAAGGACCTTCCTGATAATGTTAAAGAGGTTATAAGGAAAGACTGTGTTATCGTTCTTAGGAAGGCTAAGCCTCCCAAAAGAAACATCAGCAAAGATGAATTTCTTGCCCTTAAAGATTTAAAGGATAACCTCGACATTGTCATCCTTAAAGCTGATAAAGGCGGAGAAATCATCATTCTTGATAAATCAGACTATACAAACAAAACGATTGACCATCTCTATAATAACGATAGTTACATCAAGCTTAATAAGAATCCTATTAAAAAATTTAACAAGGAAATATTAACCGTCATTAATTCCATTAATTCCCTTAAACCTCTTTGTAAGAAACTTATTGAAAGCAATCCCCTTACCCCCAGAATTTATGGCCTTACCAAGATTCATAAGGATGGGGTCCCCATTAGACCTATTTTTAATACAATAGTTGGGCCTATGTATCTTCTCACTAAATTCTTAGCCGAGAGGTTCAAACCTCTTGTTGGTCGCATTGATTCCTTTTTTAAGGAATTTTCTTCCTTTGTTAAATAATTGAAGGATATTAGGCTGGAACCTGGCAATTTGTTGGTGAGTTTTTATGTTGTTTCCCTTTATACCTGCATTCCTATTTAAGAGGCCATTAATGTCATAAATCAGATCACTGACAATGACACTGGCAAATTAGTTGGCCTCTACCTCACCTCTACCTTCTTCAGTTTTCAAGGTGAGTTATTTGAGCAAACCTGTGGGGTGGCGATGGGTTCTCCTCTTTCCCCTATAGTTTCTAACATATTCATGGAGGATTTTGAGGCTAAGGCCTTAGACTCAACTCCATTTCGAACTAAAAAATGGAAGAGGTTTGTTGATGATACTTGTGTTGTTCGGCCTCATGGTCACAAAAAACTAGATTTGTTTCTTAACCATCTTAATTCTCAATCTGACTCCATCAAATTCACAATGGAGGTTGAGGTGAATGGGTGTGTTCCTTTCCTAGACATCCTTCTCTCCATAATGAATGATGGTTTTGTTTCTCACTGAGTATTTCGAAAGAAGACTCACATAGAATAATATCTTTATTCCATTTCTCATCATTTTCCAACACAAAAATTTGGGGTTCTTAGTACTCTAGCCACCCATGGTTTAAGAATTTCAGATGAGATGCACTTAGAAGAAGTAAAATCCCATCTTCTTAAAGTTTTTGAAAATAATGGCTATAGCAGATCTCAAGACGTCAAGGCTTTCCAAAGAGCTCATAAAGAATAAAGGGTTAAGCCTCCTAGTGATGGTCCAATCTCTAAGGTGCAACTCTCGTTTATCCAAGGGACCACTGATAGGATTTCCCTTATTCTGAAGAAGAATAATGTTTCCTCTACTTTCAAGCCCCTTAATACCATTAGAAATTCTCTTAGATTCGTCAAATACCCTATTGACCCCAAGGACATGAAAGGAGTCTACTCGATCCCATGTTCCTATGGGGTTCCCTACATTGGGGAGGCCGACCGCTCTATTAAACAATGAATCCAAGAGCATGCAACAGACATCAGACACAACCAATATTGCTCATCAGCTCTTGTCGAGCATGCAAAGAAATATGAGCACCATGTTTGCATTAAGGATGCGAAGGTCATTGCTAGGGTTGATCACTTCCACCATAGGAAGCTAAGAGATGCTATTGAGATTGAGAAACATGCTATCAATCTAAATAGGGATGATGGGTGGAAATTGAGTGAGAGGTGGATTCGAGCTCTTTCATCTTGATTTTCCCCTCCTTTTCCCTTTTTTTATTTATTATAATTTCTTTTATATATAATAATAGATAATGAATAATCTCATATATGTATAAACAATTAGTAAATATTATATTATAATTATATTTTTATTATTTATTTATTTAAGAAATAGAAATAGGGTTATTTTGTATTATTAATATGTTTTTATTTGACTATGGTCCTTTTCTAAATAAATTGGTTATTATAATCAATAATACATATATAATAATTACATATTATTAATAAATAATTACATATTTATATAAACAATTAACGACTAGTTTATAACAGTTAGTCTTTAATTGGAATTACTTTCTTTTTATTAATTCATTAATTAAATAACTAATTCCTAACAGCTAATTCTGGACTCTGATGCATTCTTACTATTTATTAATTAGGATCTATGGATTTTTTCACCTTTGTCCTAAGGATGAATCACATTAGCTGGTTCGAAACATCGACCAAATAATATTGATGTGATTAATCTGAAAGAAATAATTTTAAGTCATATTGTGTTTCTTTGTTATTTAAAATTAATTTTTGAATGCATAAGTGAATTTAACACTCTGAAAAACTTCTGAGGCTCTTGAATTGTGTAGAGTTCACAAATCACACTTGTGATTACAACAAATTCCTACCAAACTTCCGAGAAATTTGACCGAAAAATATAACCACAAAACCTCAAAAATGTAAAACAATTAGACTACAACTTAAGTAAAAATGGATAAAAGGAAATAGAACAACATGGATCCCATTGATACTTATTTTTAAACTTGAATAATTGTTGATTGATTTACTAGACTTTGTTTGAGCCAAGCATCTATGTTTAATTAAGTTGTTAGGTATTTTCGTTACTTGGATTCGCTTCAATCTTGTGATTTTTGATGAAATTCCATGTATTTATCTAGTGCCTTCATCGTTCTCTTAGAATAAAATTTTGTGGTAATTGAGCTGATAAGATTCATCGAGTATCCAGTTACTTATTGGATTTCTCTGTTCTCCTTATCACACTGTTGATCATAATGATTGACTCCATTTCCTTTGATGCACCAATGAACATGAGAAACACCCTCCAAAGGTTCCATTTTTTGTTGATCATTTAATTTCTCATCATCATTTTCCATGAGTTCCATTGCAACATCTAGAGTACGAGGGCCTCAATAGAAATCTAATCATTATTAGGGGACAATGACTCAAATTGGAAAAGAAACAATCCTAAAGTGAGAGAAGCCTTGCTGGTGATTTTGTCATCCCTTCTAAACTATTTCTCAGGGAATGATGTAATATTGCCTAGTCATGGTCCATATGATTACATTAGATCACCCACGGGTTCATGAGAGTTTGTACTCACTCGCCGCAAGCCAAATCAATAGGTGGTAGGCTAGGGCCTCATATTTTCGCCACACAGAGAGTTGTCATTTATATGATCGTGTAAAAAAAATGCATCTCAATTGAGATGTCTTGAAACTGTGTGTTGAAGAACTGAACTCAATGAAACATTACATAGATTTTTCATAACTATTCTTTTAGCCCGGGGGCCAAAATCAGGATATTACAAAATAAAGTGATACAATAAGAGGTTAGATTATATCTACCATTATGTTTCTTTTACCTTTTATTGTATAAACTTTCAAATATATGCATTGAATATGTCTTCCTCAATTCTTCAAAGTTTTGTTTAATTTATTTAAGACATAATATGGACATTCTCGCCTTGGAAAATAGAGTTTAAAGGCCCACATAATTGGGGTATGAGGCGACTCTTTGGATTTTTTTACTGATATCTGGTGACATGGTTCTTAGTAAGATTATGATGTTTTGTTGTTTAAATCACATTTTTAAATGTAGAAATAGATTCAACATCCTAGGAAAACCTTGAACATTTAGATTGTATAGACTGAATAACCTAAAAGACCAAAACATCACCTCGTTCGACTATTTCTTTTGAATTTATGAAGTGGATAGACTCACAGAGACTACTTTTTAATGTTTTTATAATGTATGTATAGGAACCCTACCATGTGTGATGTAATTCGAAAAACACTATATTGCCATAGTATTAAAATCTTCGAAAAGAGTTATTGCAATCAAGACATCTAAAAAATTCACAGTATCACACATTTACACATGGGATAAAACAATAACCATCTTCATCATAACTCTTCACCCTTTCCTTAAGACACATCACAAACAAACTATCATGAACCCTCACAATACGGGCATCGATATCCTTCTTCCACCCAATCTAAGAACTACAACAATAAAAGACATAATTGGTATATGAATATTTTATATTCATTGATTCACAACATTGTTGGTAATATACAAGGAAATTTAAGCTCCCACACGTCAAATGAAAAAGAACAATAAATCTTTATGAAAAAAATATTATAATACTGTCGAAGATTTCTCACCTTCTCTTCAACACTCAGGTCACTAGTGCCTTCACATTTTGCAGAAGGAAAAGCATAACAACAGATTTTGCTAAGCATAACAACAGATTTTGCTAAGCCATACATTTCCAATACATAATGGATTCAATTCAAAATGAAAAGCATAACAACAGATTTTGCTAAGCCATACATTTCCAATACATAATGGATTCAATTTTTTTTTTGAATTATATAGTCACAAAAAAAGAATACTTGTGCACAACGATTTTCCTTCCCCTCTACAAGTAAAACACTTAGAAACCTTTGTACCACGTGGCTTATCTACAAGTCTTTGAGCTTCTTCCCAATGGTTTTCACCAAGAAGGTATACTCACATTTCAAAAAGTTCAACACCTTCTATGTCACTTTTTAAAGTCTGTTGAATCTTGGAAATTTTTACTACAATCGGTATATGAGAAAGGACATTTGTTACTTTGTGTCACGTCAATAACAATTTTTGAAGCATAATTAACATTGGAGGGTGTGGGTAGTGAACATATTGTAATGAATTTAAGCATATTCTAGAACTAAGGACAAAGTTTTTCAAGCATAATTAACACCAAAGGACATGACTAGTGAACATATTGTAATGAATTTAAGCATATACTAGAACTAAGGACAGATTCATATACTGTTTAAACAATCAAGAGATTTAAATTTTATAGTTTTGTAAACCTTATGTTTCCCTCTATCAAAACATAATAAATTTATAATATATCTTATTTTGGATTGTTGGTCTTTTTTCTTATTAAGATCTCATGAACATGTTATCCTCCACAATATCCCAAGGCTGAGAAAGGAGATCGAAGGAGTTAAACTTAGACCACTTAGGTTTCAGAAGCTAGCCCTACTAAACCAAAGAGGGCTCTCGTTATAAATCTCACAGCCAAATATGACTAGAGTGGGAAAAATATATTAGGCTAGGTATGTTCAACTCTAGGTTTTTGAAATTTAGGGTTTTGCTGGATCGAGAGTGAAAATCAGGGAACTAATTAATTCAAAGGATTAAAGGTTTCAGTTGCAAGAGATATAGAGGAGTAGGGTAGGTATGCTTTTGTGATAATTTAAGAGTTTGGTCAATGTAGCGTAGAGTGGAAAAGAAAAGATTAAAAATGAGCATGGAAAACATGAATTCATTTATCATAAGACTAAGTATACAAAATGATATTCCTAACAAAAACAGAGCTTAATTAAAAGAATTATGCTTAAAACCTCTTAGGAAAATCATTGAAGAAGGAAGATATGGAAAAGAGACTTGTACATCATTCATATAAAACTATAACAGAGAGAAAACATTATCACATACTCACAACACAATAATTCCTAAATAATAGTTGCAAATGTCCTTTGATTTCCTATAAAAAGCAATGAAGTATAAGCTACAAGAGTTCCACTCTATGATGTCCAACAATATCCTCTAATACTTCGAAATCTGAAGTATTTATACAATGGTTTACAGAAAAGTATCTTGAAGCAAAATTCAAGATTTATTACAAAAATTATAAAAATAGATCAAAACTACTAAGAATATTATTTGGATGAGCTTTTGGTACTGGTTTGGGCATTCTGGTGTAACTTAGGCTATTACAGATCCATTTGGGAACATCAAATCCCAATATTTAGATCAGTGTTTTAGGACTCATCAAACCCTAAATTCAGTTGTTTCATGCCCTAAACAAGTCAACCCTTTGAATGCCTCCCTCTCAGATAGTTTCATGACTTGAAGACATCCAAAAATTGCCTCTAGAGGGACCAGCGCAGGTAAGCCCTTATGAAGGTGCACTATAGAGTAGTTGAGTCCACTGCCAGGGTGCTCTACAGAGCACTTAGGCTTCCTTTCACCTTTGTTGGGTGAGCATGAGCGAAATTCACATAGGGTTTGGGGAATATTCTTATCTTTTGGATTCATCTAGAAGTTTCCTTGTCTTATCAACTCCAATGAGCTCGAAAATGGATGAGGAATGTGTTAAGGATTTTCCTATCCTCTCATCCCTTCCTCCATAGAACTAATTCTAAGTATGGAAGGCCATTCAACGTCACCATTAATGACAAAAACTCCTTCATCTTCCTATAAATTAACCACTCGTCTAAGTGATCAGGGTCTGGATTATGTTGAATTATAAGGAGATAATGCTGCTATGAGACTTGACTTTGGAGCAAATGATGTGATGCCACAAGCTTGTCTTGCTTTTGATGTGATGTGGATGGGATCCAAGCTGGAGGAATGACTTTGAATCAGACACCGATGGTTGTATTTCCTTCTTCTATTTAATAAAGTGTTTGAACCTTTTTCCATATGATGTGTTCTTTCATAATGCTTATATGTATGAATTTATTCTGATTCCTTTCATTTATATTCAATGGATTGTATGCTTTGATCGGTTTTCGTCTTTTGTTGTGTTGACAAGGTACTTTTCAAGCAGATTACGTATGGGAAGGAGTGACATAATCGATACAAGGGAGACGAGAGGAAATCATAACTATAGGTAGGCCTTCTATGCTCTCTTCTTATCTATTGCTTATAGGGAAAGTCTAAAACACTTTAAACTATTGTTCTAGGCACAACTACTTGTCTAGTGAATTAGAATTTATTCGTAGATGCTAAATTCTCCAAAACAAATTGGTGACTCCACTGGGGAAGAATCCTCTTTCCTAGTAGCTTATCCACCTCCTAAGACATCTTTGTAGACTCTATTTGTGTTCATAGATTGTAATTCAGCTGTTTACATTGAAAAATTGGTCAAAATTGTGTTAAATTTCCTCTTGAAATGGCTTACTATCACCAGCGCAGGCTTGTGAGGGACACAATGCACTGCAGAGCATCCCTGGCTTAGGGGCAGTGCTCTGAAGTGCACTGTCTCCCACTATGGGCTACACTGATCGTCCTAGGATCAGTTTCCCACCTTTGGAAAGAGTTTTTGCCAAATTTTCTCTGTTTGATTGTTTGTTGATTGATCAATGAATGTTATGTCTTAGAAAATGAGTGTTTATCTCCTAGTCTAGCCTAACTTTGATAGGATTCATTAATGTTTCTTCATTTTTTCTTTGTCATTATCGATCAATAGTCAAAGTTAGGATATAATTGATTAATATTCATTTGAAAGAAAGTGTCGTAAAGGTTTCTCTTCCTTCGAATTTGAATTGTCGTAAAAGTCTTCGTTCATATGAAAGATTGATTGATTTTATGTGCATATTTACTTTTTGTTCATATTCACATTAAGGGAATTGAAAAGAAATACATGCATGCTGCATTGAAAAATTTTGTGTGTGCTGATAGGAATAGTGTAGTGAAATTGCGTTTAGATTGTGCTCTTTGCTTTTTGATCAAAAGAAATTTGATTGCTCTATCACTAAGTAGTTAGGATTTTCATCGTTAAATTGAATGGAAAGAATGCTTTTCATGATAGTTGCATTCCTAGGAATTTCAGAATATATCACGTGGTGAACTTGAAAGGCAAATTCCTAAGCAAGATCAACTTAAAATAAACATCAATTTACCTAATGGAGCATTGTCATTAACGAGAACATTTAGTAGTTCTAGGCTAGAGACATGTTCCGGTGTCATAAAACAAAACAGTTGTTGCTAACTTGTCTGCGATACATCCCGAGTGTGATACCTCATTCCACGTACGTGAGTATATCATAGCTCCTCCACGTACCTTCGGGTATATAGGGCAGTGTTACAGTACGTAAAGTATATGTGAATGCTCTTACTGTGCGGTTTTGCATTAGACAGTGCTTATACAGACTGGGCCTCCATCTACCTTCAAGTATATATGGGAGGACAATGCTAGGTTGCTATCCATCCTTAAGTAATCAAGTCGGCCGCCTTGTAAACTGTGATACACTGAACACAACATTCAGGGAGATTGCCTGCCTGTACTTCTTGGTTCGCCAGGAGGTATTCTGCAGTTCACATTTTCTTGGTAAACCTTTTGACTAGTATAACCCTTTTTGTTTATTTCTTTTTTGATAATAAAAGTAATCAGAAGTCATGGAGGAACATCAACCCATACCCCATCGTTCGCAGAGAACAACGAGAAAATCGCCTTTGCCTCCCGAAGCAACACCAATTCGGGCAAAGCAGTCTCACTTAACTGAGTCTAGTACATCAAGAACTCCTAGTTCTTCATCTGAATTACCTGAATCATCTATTTCGGTAAGTATTGAGATTCCAGTTACTCCAACTATTTCTAGCCCATTTGTTTCTGAAGAAGAAGTTTCACAATTACCTGAGGACATTAGCACTATTCCTAGTGAAACAATAACCGAGGTTGTTCAACAACAAGTTGATCCTCAACTTGAAATTTCTCAACAAGAAATTACTTCTGAACTTGAATCAGTTCAACCAAAAGTTAATCCAGAATCTATCCGAGTTCAAATAGAAGTTACATTTGAACTTGAAGTTGTTCAGGAACATCTTTCTGAAGCTGTTTTTCATTTACCCGAACATCTGGACTTCTAATTTGAACATTCATAAGTTGTTACTTTACCGGAAGACGATCAACTGGTTACCCCTCAGACATTAGTAACTATTATAATTTCAACTTCATCAACACTAGAAATCTTTTATGGACCTGATGGTGAAGTTCTTCCACCAGTGTTAATTGCTATAGAGGAAAAATTGGAAGAAGATTCCACAACTGGAACCCTGTTTCACTTTGGAACTGGGCTTTATCTTTGCCCTAATACTCCTGATTTTTTTGCTCCATTTGATCCTGCTTCTTTTCAAGTACCTTTCAACTCTTTAGGACAACTTTTGGGTCAGTTAACTATGGCTGAACAACTGTCAACATCTCAGACTGTATCATCTGATGCAGCTGCAGCAGAATCTTCTATTGCAACCTCTTCGATGTTTTCTATCACACCTGAGTCGCACCTGTATGGCAAATCGTCTGTCCCAGTTGGTTACTAATCATTGTCTAGAACCCACTCATGGGTTGCTTCTACACCATGGTCGTCAACCATGTCCTCAACTAGAATTTTACCTGGTTCTTCTCTAATGGGAACTCAACATTTTGATCCTGCATATCAGTATCAAGCTAGGCAATCTTGTCAACAAAGACCTATATATCCATTAAACACTGGATTGCCACCATATGGAGAACAATATGCTTATTCACCATATCCTACTTATTCCGGAGGACTACCATATGGTAATATCCCGCAATATTCAGGTCAATCTTGAATTATAGTTTGTCAATGGTAACCAACAATGCCCGTTCAACTGAGGCTTGTGTATCCAACACAACCAATGCAAACTATCAACTATTCCTACTACACCTGTTGTTACTACTGTACCATAGTCACAAGTTCAAACTATTGTATCTCAACTGGTACAAACTGATCCTTCTACCTTGTAACCATAAGTTTCAAGTCAAGAGGTTGAAGTTCCTCAGGTTTTTGTACAACAACCACTTGTTTCTGGAGTTCAGCAACAACCTCAGGTTAGTATACCCTTATCTGGACTGACCCAGGCTTACACTGGTATAGCTTATTCACAACCTAGTCAACCATTCATTGCTCGACAAAAACAACCGTTAAATCA
>Ga0115851_100149_pt1 | contig 24110 bp, 18 predicted proteins | sample InSIn2gowninarea_FD_83865 | JGI IMG/M metagenome (GOLD analysis project Ga0115851, IMG submission 83865)
TAGATTATCAATATATATTAATTGTAAGGTAGATCAACATGGTTTGTAAGGTGAATTGCCATTTTGTATTGAATGAAAAATTAGGGTTAGGGTAGTAAGACTATAAATATGTGTAGGAGAGGAATAAATGTTATCTTGGAAAATATATTATTTTAATTTGTAAGGAGGTAGACCCTTCAAAGTGGCACACGATTCATTTTGCTATCAGTAAAGTTTCTCTATTGTGATCTTGCTACTAATCCAATTTATATTGCTATTATGTTATCTTTTGGATTTGTTGGTAGTTCGTATTAGCTCAAATCGCATTTTAGATCTTGTGGATTCCTAACAAAGTTAACTACTATTATATATTGAACAATTGATACATATAGGCATTTATGTAATTTCATCCCAACATCCTTCACTATTTTAATTATCTTCACTTTAGTCCCCTATGATTATAGCACTCTGTTTGAATTTCTTGTACATGCTAGACCCATCACATCAATAATATTTTTGGGCATGAAAATTTTAAGCCATCGCAAAATATCATTGCCTATTAGGATGGTTTTAAATCATCGTAAAAAATTATCATCTATTAGATCTATTAGGGAGGTTTTAAATTATCATTAAAAGTTGTATTTTAGTCATCCCTAAAACCCTTTTTTGGTGTAATAATTATATGAAAAAACTTTTCTTGTTTGTATCCTTTTCCACTAAGAAGATTTGATATTAAATATTGAACCATAAATCTTATTTCATTTCTAAAACAAAACAAATTAAAGTACATGACGGTTCACACTTCCCACATTATAGACTTTGATATCAAATTTATAAGAAAAATCTATTAAGGGTTTAATAATCAATGAACAACTGATAAAATATTCAATTCGTTATGATCATCATATTCCCATAGAGCTTCCTAATGATTCCATATTCATCATTGAAGAAATTAAGGAAGATATTGACCCTATAGATGATTTTAATATTATGATCCATTTTGATGGTTCTAAATGATAAGAAGGAGGAGGTGTTAGATTCATTATCTAGACCTCAAAAAGGTTCTATCCCTTTGTATTTTAAGCTCACTTTCCTTTGTACCAATAATACAACCAACTATGAAACTCTAATATTAGGCCTTAAGATTATTATCTCCTTGAATTTAAAGAAGATCAAATTCATTGGAAATCATCTCCTACTTGTTAATCAAGCTAGGGGGACTTATCAATGCAAGTATAAAATCCTTAAGAAATATAAAGTTTTCAATGATATATTTTATTATTTTTTTGATAACTATGAAATTGAATCTTATCCTTATTTGAACAATTGCTTTATAGATATCATGTCTAATTTACGCTCCCTAATCCCTCCAAATCCTGATAGAATAAGTACTACTACTACTACTACTACTACTACTACTATAAGTATTATTTATATACCTTCTTATTTAAAAGAAGTATTATTTGAAATTCATTGTATAAATGATGATTTATTTAATCCTTGCTACTCGCAACTCAAATATTGTCTCAACCTTGGAATTCTTCCACACAATATAAAAGAATATGATAAAAGATCCTTTAAGAAAAAAGAAACTAAATTACGTTTTCTTATATATATCCTTTATAATAAGATCTATGAGAAACTCTTATTTATTATCTTGATCCTTATGAATGAATATTTAGAGGCTTAATACTTCAATCTCTGATACATATTGAAGAATTAGATGCTCTAAACTTAATGTAGTGATCTAAGAATGATAAAAAGCCCAAAACTTCCAAAGGTTTTTAGAAAAATAATATTTTTTAAAACATAAATTTTCATTTATATATGTAAATAGATAGTCAATACCTTTACAACTAGTATTTACACACCTCAAACAGACTTTCATATCTGTAGGAATGTGAATTTGAAGTTCTCGAGTCAATTTTAGAGCATTTCAAACCTTGCATGAGCTTTTCACGGTTATAAATCCCTATCCGAGTGTGAAATGGAATAAAATATGCATTTAATAGAGGTATTAAAGTGTTAAAATAAGGAAAAAGTAATTTTTGGATCCAAAATCAAGCTAAAATCCACTTTCTTGGATGTTTCGGGCCTTGTATAAGCCTATGGGGGTAAAAACATAATGCTTTCTAGGCATAAATGAAGTTTCCAGAGTGAATAATTCTAAAATAAAGAGCCTAAATAAGAATTATGGAGTATTAGGTGGGATTATATCAGCAAACTCATGTTCTAAACCCTAAAATATAAAATCTAAAGCAATTTCCAAAATTGAACATTGATTTCTATAATTGACTTTGCAAAAGACTAGTTTTTAGGGTCAACTTCCAAAGGTTGTATCTTAGGCATTTCTAAGAGGAATCTAATACTATAATATATCAATAGAAATAATAAGAAATGAATAATAAAAAGGTGAAGGTATGAAAATATTTGGAGAAATATAGATAGGTAAAAAATCATCTAAAAGTAAAATAGTTCATAATTATTTGAAGTAGGACTACGTGAGTGCAAGAGATGAAAGGATTGAGGTTGTGATTTGTTAATAAAATATGACAAGCTATACACTGTTAGAAAGGTTCTAAAGAGTAATTTCTAATCATGAAATAAAAAAATGGGTCTTAGATTAAAGTAATAGCCTCTAAAAATAAACTAACCTGTGAAAGGGAAGTTTGTGAAAACCTTAAATTCTCCACAACAAATGCATGAAATGGAAATGAAATAAGTACCCACCTAGTTAAAATGACCCAAAATACTTGAATATAACCTTGGATAAGCTTCATATAAATTGTATAAATATTTGTAAGTGTTTCCTCATGTAACAACGCCTTGAGTAGAAGATACACCATACAACCACATAAAGAAGTTGTAGAGCAAATTGTAGTTTCTTTTCTATTATAGAATGATAATATTACATATATGAGGATTTGAAAATAGGTTGCAAAGATATCTTCATGCTATACAAGCAAAGTACAAGAAGTAAAATGAATGATCTATATAAAAAAGGGATATGATCCCTATATCTCCCATGCTTGAGAAAGTTGAGTATTCCACATTCTAAAGACCTCGCAATAGTACAAAATCTACCCAAAAGTCAAAGAGAATGTAAGGAAAGCCATGTTTTTCATTAGAGAGATTGGTGAGAGAATTAAAATGCTCATGTACAAGCCTAGAAGGGGTTTAAGATGGGTAGCTAAAGTAGTTGAAATAGAGAGTCGATAGTAGTTTTTGGAGGATGAAAGCATTTAAAGATTATGTTTCTCACTTATGTCAAAGTATAAAAAAAATAAAATCATTGAAATATTATATTACATCATTCTCCCCCTTACTATCAATGGTTTGAATGCTAATTCTATTTTTAGGTTGATGAATTGGTCTTTTGGTAATGCTTTGGTGAATATGTCAGCAAGATGGCCTTCAAAATTATAAAATTAGAATTCAATGAATCCATCCTCCATTAAGTCTCTCATGAAACGATTTTAAATATATATATGCTTGCTCTTGCTATGAAACACTGGGTTCTTGGTTATAGAAATGGTGTTGGTATTGTCACAGTGAATTTGGATTGGTTGGGGAATCTCCATTCCCAAGTATTAAAATAGTATATCCATCCAAATGGCTTAAGTGCAAGCAGAGGTGGTAGCCATATACTCTACTTCAATAATAAATAGAGTAACTATATGTTTCTTCTTGTTGCTCCATGGGACTAGTGAGTCACCATAGAAGAAAACATAACTAGATGTGCTCTTCCTATCATATAAGCTTCTAAACCAATCTATATTTGTATATGCTTCAAGAGTATCAAAGTTAGTAGCTTTATACCATAATCCAATGAAGGTTTTGCCAATAAGATATATTCAATAATTCTTTTGGCTGCTTTCTGATGGTACTCATGTGGTGAATGCATGAATCTAGCTACTAAACTTACTGCAAACATAATGTCCAATCTTATATTTATGAGATACATCAAGATATCAACTAAATACTTATAAAAGAATACATCCACAAGAGGAGTAGAATCCTCTTTCATTAATTTGCAACTAACAACTATTGGTGTACCAACTAGTTTGTAATACTTCATGGAAAATATTACCAAGAGGTCTTCAACATACTTTATTTTTTTAGGGTGGAGGATGGGGAAGAAAAGAAGGTGCTCTTCCAAAAGATTCTTCATCTAAGTCAAAGAGGGCCCGTGTAATGATGAATCAACACTAGATGTCATCATACTTTGATGACCTATATACTGAGTTCAAGTATTTCCGTGCCATGTGTGCCAAATTACAAATGAAAGCACTCATTTAATATGTTCAAGTGGTTTGGTACCTTGATGCATACCAATGCTAAATTAATCTTAGCCCTTTTAATGGGCTCTACCAAATCTGATTGTGACTAGAAGTGGAAGCACCTCCATTTGGGAAGTTGGGGGTGTGGAAATTCATGCTCTTTTAAAATGAATAGATAAGCCCTTTCAAAGGATTTGTTAAACCCATGACCTGTTATATCTAGTAGGGATTTAGGCATCACCTCGAAGCCCAGAGCTAGTCCTAATGACCTCTACCACAAGCCAACCTAGGCCAACTTTCCCATCAAGTGTGAGAAGCTTTCCTAGTGATGAGAGAAAATATTTCAATTATTACTAGATATGGTGAGAGTGTTAGTATCCATCCTCAATTTAGGAAGCTTAGCCATCGAAGGAAGCAGCAAGAAACTTTTAGAGAAGTGGAACTCAAGAAGCTAAGTTGTAGAGGGGAGCATTAGGAGAGTCTTAGAGCAGCTAATATGAGGGGAGACTTGGTGAGAGTAGAGCCATCATCCCTAGACAAGGTAAAGAGAAATCCGCTAGTGTGGAACATCATATGTGAAGGAGGATTAGAAAAATTCATCAATGCTTGCAAAGGGCACAATGATGTGATCTTCTTGGAAGTGGCAAATTCTTGGGAGAATGGAAAATACTTTGTTAATGACAGGGAAGTGGTTTTTAGCCTCAAGACAATTGCATAGGCTACTTTCCTATTGAATTAAGGGATCCAGATTGGGAGAGAAGGTAAAATAAATAAATTGGAGGTCAGGGAAAAATTCTTACATAAGGTAATAAAGTCCAAAGACCTAGAGAAATCCTAGATGGGGGTGGTAAGAGAGTCCATTCCCAAACCTTGGGATGATGTGGATTTAGTGTTGATCAAATACATGACATTGGAAGGAAGATACAAAGCCCTTATAGCATCACACTTATTCCTACTAAATCACTTCATATTCCCAGAGATGGACAAGGTAAACTTTCCCTTTTTCATCTTTGATTCTATGATAATTTCAGTTGAAAAAGTGAAACATGAAAGAGCTCCTCTACCCCTACATGGGGTTGTCATTAAACTAGTGGTGGATAGAGTTATGGCTATGGTTCCTAGGAAAGTGCCTAAGGTTAAAGTTATTATAGATGGTAGAGTATGTGATTCCAACAAAAGGGCCATTGATAAAGACCTAGAGAAGGGGAGAACATATGAATTTGAACAAGAGGAGAAATAACCCAGCATTGGCCCCTAATTAATGAGAAGTAGGAGGAAGAGTATAAAAATTACAAAACATAAAATAATAGAAAATGATACCTCCTCTAGTGAATATCTCCAAGTAATCAATGAAGAATCTTCATAAAGTGAATCCCAAGAAGAGGCTGAAGCAACTGATACCCTCATGATAATTGGAGCTAAATAAGGGATGAAAGGAGGAAGAAGTAGGGAAAAACAAATAAAGGGAAGGAGATTACAACCCCTAAAAGAAAGAAAGTTATATGTAAGCATAAGGGTTATGTAAAAATTAAAGTAAAATATATGAAAAGAAGTAAATTTAGCCCAAATTTGATCCCTCTTGAAAAGGATGAACCAAGAAGAAGCAATAGACTTAAGTGAAAACTCATTCTTTAGAAGGACTTGCCAGGTGAGGAGGGGCTAGTATGATAAGGAGCCTGAACAAAAGTAGGACCAGAAGATGAATATGTTGATAGACATCAAGAAGAAAAAACAATAATACCATAAGATTTGGAATGTATGGAACTCCAATTGTGGGTGGTAGAACTCCCATCCTGGTGACCAGTGAATTCCATGAGAACCCTATGGATGCCATACATAAAATTGTAATCTTTTACGCATATGAGGAAAGTAATTTCTCTTTAGGATAAAGAGTAAAGAGAGTATGTAATGAGAATGCAATAGTATAAGAAACAAAGTATCTAATTCAACAGGTTTAGAACAACAAAGTCAAACTAGTAGTCAACAAGTAGACCAGGAAGCCAACCTAGTCAGAACTGAGAAGAGAAGTTCTCAGAGACTAAGAGGCTTATCTAATACAACAACATGGAATGTCATATAGGTGGAAGAAAACTCAGATGAGAATGCAACATAATTCCCATGTTTCCAAGTAGTAAAATTGGAAGAGTGAAACCCCCTAGCTAGTTCAAGATTAGAAAGATAAGTGAGGCTTTGAAGAGGAGGTTCCCAGATCTAGTAATATCCCAAAAAGAGAAGTAAAATCAAGATAGAGCTATCCAAAATGAAGATCGATTACAAGGAAAATTAGGAAAAGAATTAGATATGGTCTCATCAGGAATAACTAAAAAAGAACCCTCAGTAGGTTTTAAGAGAGCAATGAGCCCACAACTACATAAGGAGATGCTAAAAGAGAAAAGACTCAAAAGAAGGAAAAAATAAGAATTATGTGGAGGTGGGAAAGAACCTGAGACTTAAAGAAATCCTTTTTAGGAAGACTTACATCAAATTCTACAAGCATGGCTATGGAGACATGAGTTAGTTTTTCTTGCCGATCGTTGAAAGCTTTTCTCTATTTTCACTATTACCTTAGTAAGGGGATAGTTCCGACACTCCTAGTTATACAAGGAGGGGTAATAATTTTGAAAATGATAAATGGAAGGATCAACTTGTTTGGAATTTTTACATCTAAATGTTTTGCACCTTTACACAATGGTTAAGTGAAGTTATTTTAGGAGTAGTAGTAAGGAGAATGTAGCACTCTGAATACTATTTTTTAGATAGTCATTTTGTAAAGCTTAGTGAAGATCCTTATAACTTCACCTTTTTTTATTAATAAAAAAAATATACTTTATTTTTTTATTGATGAAAATTCCATTGGATGATTGTTGATTTGCATACCCAAGAAGTATTGCATTTCACCTTGTCACGACCCACCTCAAGACACTATTTGACCTCAAGTACCATTGAGGATTTGAATGAACTATGTTTGCATAATACTATGCTAATGAAAAGTTTGATATGGGAATATGTATCATTTGTGACAATTTGATGCTAGCTTCAAGATGTTTTGAAATAGGTCATAGAGTGGAGAAGCAACCCAAAGACCCTATGAACCAAAGGTGAATTGGTGATAGGAATGGAAGGGTAAGAGGAGGAAATGATTGGCGTTGATTCGATGACATACCCTATGACCATCATAAATCATGTAGAATAATTATTGTGATTATTGATTTCTTGATGAAAATATGTTTGCAATGGATTAACTTTACTCTACAGGATGAGGTGATCGTCGTAGGTAAAGATGTGCTTTCCCTTGTTTGGTATTTTTAAAATTTAAATTTAAAATGGAAGGAAAAAGGAGATATACCTTTAGTTAAATTTAAAAATTATTATAAGGTTAGAAAAATAAACTTTATGAGATAAAAGTTGAATATGAGTGTCCATGTTATTGCCACATAAGGCTAATAGTAAAAACACTATTAGATAGAGACTAATGTCTGCTTGTGGTATTATATTATTTAATAGCTAAGAAAATAATAGAGTAATGACCCTACTTAGTTTTGTATTTTTGTGTTAGGTGTGGAAAAGAGTTGGCACTATATTATCAGCTAGTGAAAAAAAAGTCCAAAGTATTAAATACCATTACCATCATTTCCAACTTTAAGCAAACCTAACCCAAAATTATTGAGGATGTGAGGAGACGTCCATTTGGACAAATTTGAACCCCTTTAGCTATAAATAAATGAGTAAAGCATTAGAAAAAATACCAACAACAACAAATCTCTCTCTTGCTATTTTCATTTTGGTTATTCTTAAGCTTGTTGCAGAGTTAGGTGAAGAAAATAAGTCTCTTTCTCTTCAAGTCAAGGTGCATTCTTTTACAATTTTTTTGTTTTGCTTAATTAAGGTAGTCCTATTTTGAGATATTCAATATGATGTTTATCATAATGTTTAGTAAATTTTTATAGAATTAATGGTTATTAGAAATGTTGAATCATCTAAAGAATTACAAGGGTTATTTTATTTAAATATTGTTACCATGTCTTTTTCTTTAAAAGAAGTAGAATTTTAATTTATTATTCTCTTTTTATTTAGATGTAGGAGTGGAAAATTTCACGTATAAATTATATTTTGATATTTTAAAGAGACTGGTTAAATATTTCTCTTTATGCCTTTAGCTAAAGTTTAATAAATTTATTTGGACATAAATGTTATTTAATTTCTAATATGATGTTTATTATAATGATAAAGTTTCATTAATTGTTGATTGAAGTGTTTTACCCTTAGAAGAGACATAGTGGGTATTTTATTTAAAGGTTGATATATGTCCTTTTCTTTAAAAAAGTAAAGAAGTGGGATTTTCTTATTCTCCTTTTATTTAGATGTATGAGTGGAAAATTTCATGTACACTTTATATTATAACATTTTAAAGAAATATGACTTTAGCTAAAGTTTAATAAATTTATTTTGACATAAATTCTATTAAATTCTTAATATGATGTTTATTATAATGATAAAGTATCATTAATTATTGATTGAAGTGTGGTACCCTTTGAAGAGACATAGTGGTTATTTAGTCAAACCATGTCTTTTTCTTAAAAAAAGTAAAGGAGTGAGATGTTTTTTTATTTTTATTTTGATATAGTGGTAGAAAATTTCATGTATAAATTGTATTATATATTTTATGCTATTTCAAAGAGACTAGTCAAATATTCTCCTTATGCTAGAATTTATTTTGACATGAATTTTATTAAAATCCTAATATGATGTTTAGAAAAGAAATATTATTAAATTCATGAGAAAGTGAGGAAGATGAAGTAATAGAAATATGTTTTCTATTAAAATAATTAGTATTTAATAAGGGGATAAGTATGTTTAATATTTTTTTGAAGTAATTCAAGAACTCTTTAGAATCTTGTATTCAATAAACTATGGTTTTGAAATTATGATATTGGTATAATATTTAGTAAAATAATTCAAATAATATCAATTTAATTAATTGATTATTAAGGTATCCAAGACCTTATTATGAATGGTTTAATTATTTAAGATGGATTAATTATAGGGTAGATAAATAATAGATTAATGTACATTGACCAAGGAAAGGAAATAATTTCTCCTGAGGTCTATAGTTAAATTCATTTGCATAATAGTCAAGTTTAAAAATGATTATCCTGGTCCTCCTCCCTCCTAGTAATCGATCCATTCACCAAGTTCTAAGGGGATGTTTGATGCTCATTGCATGAAGATCGATGGAGATGTTCAACAGTTGATACAACGGTCAAAACCATATGATATGAACAAATTTGAGTTATAAACTCATGGGATATGAAATAGTATGATTTATCAAAAAGATCCCATTAATGATTAAATGGGTTGTATTTTATTAATTCATTAAAGGTTGTTTTGTATTTATGTCGTGTTACTATGGTAAATGGAAAGTAGATGAGTTGTACTTCAATGATTTGGTTTTATTATATAAATGATTAATAAGTTATCCTTTTTATTGAGAATAATATTAAGATGGTTTAATGCTATAAATAGTGATGATTACATGAATAGGAGTAGGAATTAATAATTTTTATTTCATGAACAGTAAAAGGTAGTATAAATCGATTTAAGTAGATAATTTTACTAAAACTCCAAAAAAAAGTAGATTGTTTAGGTTACTAATATCCCAATGATTTAGAAACCATCCTAAATTTGAGCTACAAAGTTTCCACATGATAATTTGTGATCATTTGGGAAATTTTAGGTTGGGATCAAAATAGGTACAAATGGAACCCAATGGGAATAAATAGGATCATTTGGGATCCATTGGGATAATTACGAAGCTTTTAAATAATAAGGTCAAGATATTAATGATTAAATTTTGAAGGATAAAACCTAATCTGACTTAGAATTAGAATCTACCTTCTTAGTGAATGAATTGTTAACTTTGAGATTTGATGAGTTTATGGTTTACATAGTATATTAATGAATGAAGTGGGGATATAAGGTTAGAAAATGCCACCTAAGTACATGAATTCACATATGAAACCAAAGTGGGTTATGGCTTTTATTTATTTGCAAGTTATAAAAATTGATAGGGGTCAAATGAATATTTCTCAATTGCTTGTACAATAGTCTTAAGGATCGATAATAAATAAGAACTCTAAATCCACTATCATTCCAATGTTTTAGAAAAGGATCCCATATTAGTCTTAAAGACCCAAATTTAGAATCATTTGAAAAACTTTAGGGACATTAGGAGTACAATGGGATAAATACTATGGAAAATAATTTGGGATGCTTAGAATTGTTATGAGATGTAAATTGTAAGTTATCTCGAACATTGATTTGTACTTAAACTAGAAATATTAAACCTTTACAAAATAACAAGTACACTTTCTCAAGATCAAGGATATGGTAAATAAGTCCAAATAAAACAAGGGTATAATCATTAGGAGTATCCAATTGCAAGCAAGGATAGGAATGCCTGGTGAACGAACCCTTGTACTTAAAAAAAAATGATGAAGACCATATAAAGTCGATAATATATCAAAATGTAAACCATGTGGGATATATGTTGTAAATAGTAAACCTTGAGAAGCCGATGAATCGATATAAAAAAAATGGTATTAAATTTAGAGGTTTTTATATGGTGAAAATTGGAGTAGCATTACATCTTGGCACTTTAAGAAGGCTTTTTGAAGATGCTGCAAGTGATCATTCTTTCTTTTTGAAAAAATTGTAATATCATCTAAGTATACCAAAATATATTTTATGATTAATTCCCTGAATGCATAGTTCATTTCCCTTTGAAATGTTGCTCTGAAATTGGAAAAACCAAATGGAATTCATTGTAAAATAAACGTACCCCACTTTGTAGTGAATGCAATTTTATGTTGGTCTTCATATTTTACCCGGATTTGATTATAACTAGAGAGACCATCAAGAAAAGAAAAGCATTTGGATCCTATAACAATATGAAGGATTTGTTCCATATGAGGCAAAGGATAATTATCCTTAAGTGAGGCTCTATTGAGATTCTAAAAATATACACATAGCCTAATATCTCCATTCTTCTTCCTGACTAGCACTAGATTAGCGACCTAGGTAGAGTGCTTGATGGGATATACAATATTTCCTGAAATACCTTTTAAATATCTTGTTGCATTATCACTTCAATTTTAGCTCAATGGTGTGTTGGATGACATATTTATTGAACACCTTCAAGTCATCATAGCTTCCAACCATGATGCCAATAAAATCCTTCATGAGTTTGACTATCTCTTGAATATCTTTAGATGAATTACTTATACCAACCTTTAGAACTCTATTGGGATTTTTCTCCAACTCTTAAAAACTTTTGGTAGGAGATAGAATCTTCTCTCTTCTCAATTTATCATCTCTATTGAAGAGGTTTTCAAATCATATAACACCTTTTTGCAAGGTATTATTTCTCAACTATAATATCTTCTTCTCTGAAAACCTCAACTTATGACTCTTGGCTATTTGAACACAACAATTATGTATCCAATAATGCATTTATTTCTTCACCACTATCAAACAATTTCTATAAACAGTCATTGTCCAAGATAGAGGGCTTGAAAATCAGCTAGATACCTTTTCTTCTTAGCTAATGATGAGTGGGATCAAACTTTGATCCTTTCTAAGCTAAGACATCAACTTCACTATTCTAATCCCTAGGATTTGTAGTAAAATTCAGAGCATTGAAACTTTTCAATAAATTCTATACTCTATTTATGTATTTCTTCAGATAATGATATTTTGTTGAGCACTTATTTGTCACTTGGTTGATAACTAGCTCTGAATCATAAAAAAATGGTTAAACACTTTATCCTCAATTTCTTTGCATGTTCTAGTCCTAGACATAGGGATTCATGTTTTGTTGCATTGTTTGTGCAATTACAAGTTAAATGGAAGGAATATATCTTTGTTACATCATACAGATACCTCAAAACAAATCCAACACCAACACCATTCTTTGATTTTGCTCCATCAAAGTGCAATGTGCATAACTCTTGTTCCCTTTGTTCGTGAAGGGTAAGGGCCAGAAGATTAGTTATCTCTTCAATAATTACATAGTTTTCCATGCCCTTACTCTTAATCTGCTTGATCATGAGTTCAAAAATCAAATCTATAGAATCTAATTCCATTTCAGTTGCATTGGTTAACATGGCCTACTCACTTATCAGAATTACCTGAGGAAGTTTCTTTGTAAGAAATCCTAAAGCAAGCTCATTTACAACCTTAAATATTTTATTCTTGAATGGAATGGTTATGTGGGAATAATCCATAGCTAGGTATCCTCCTAGTTTAAAGGTGAATTCTCTTGACAAGCACAAACCAAACATAGGAGGAAGCTCTACAACTATGAAATCCTAGATGATAGAGACTCTTGGATATTTGTGAAGCTTCGTTAGGATATCTTTCACTATACCAATGGTTTTTATATTAGTATCATCTAGTTAGATAATTCCATGAGAATCCCTAGTGTAGGTTAATCCTATGACATCAGATACTTTCTTTGGCATAACAATCATAGTTTCCCATGAGTCTATCATATAGTTGTGTATAATTTATCCTTCAAACTCAAGGGAGATGTAGAAAGGAGGAGATCTATTTTTACCCATACTTGGAAACTTTGTAGCTGCATCCAAACTATAATTCTAGATATCATCTCCTTCTATGTTAATCATGAGCATTGCCTTCAATAGGTCAATTTGTTCGAGAACGCATAAGGCATCAAAGAGTGATGCTCTTGATGTAATACTCTTCAAATCATACATAATGTTGTATAGAGAAATGTAAGAAAAGTTATCATCTGGATATTTATTTTTGTATGAATGAGTTGCTTCTTCTCTTTTGTCCCTTTTTAGTGACGGGTGTTTGAATCTTTTAATTACCTTCTCCTTTTCTTGGATTTTTGGGGAAGTAGAATATTGATCAACTGACTATTTTCTTAGAACTTATTTTTCTAGAAAAACCTTATCTGTGGTAGCAGATTCATCCAAAGGTCTCTTTGATGCTAGCTTGGGATATGGGGTTGATGATGGTTGATTAGAGTTACCTGGGCAAGATTGGATCTATCTCTGAGGTAGGAACTATCTAGCGATGGATCTGGTCTCAAATGCTCAGTTGGAAGATTTTGGTAGAATCATAAAATCTGCTTTTGATGCTACTTCATCCACATAATACCTAGTTTTAATCCCTCCATTAGCTGCTAACCTCATATGGTGCTAATAGATGGGATAATTATTCTGGATATGAGGTTCATTACAAGCTCCGAACCAATCTTGATTAGATGGAGGATTATATGCTTTAGGTTACATATAGACTCTATCTAACTAAGGGGATTCCCTTTGTTATGGTCATTGATCTCTAGAAGGTAAGGGGTGCCTCCATTTTTGTCCTTCATCATCCCTCTGATCATAGTAATCTCTCCTTTGGGTTGCTCTTTATTCAAATATCCTTTGCATTCACTTGTTGTTGCATATTACTATTGAAAGCAAATATAGGGAGTGTTAACTATGTAATAGATGCAGGCAAGGTAAGCTAAGGTTGCAAAGTAAGTAAAGCAACTTGAGTTTACGATTTTGGCAATGCAACTAGGGTGCTTGAGCTATAGATGGAGGAGGATAATTTTGCATTAGAGGTTGCATGGAAGAGGAAGGTACATATGTCATAGGGTAAAATATCCTAGTATGAAGTTTTCATACTAAAATGAGGGTAGCTTCAACTTATAATGCAGCTTTATAAATCTTAGTAAAGTGCTAAAGACCATTCATCTAGATCCTAGCAGCCTGAGATGGAGTAAAAGCTCTAAGACAAAATATTAAAGCCATTGAAGAGTGTGGTTTCACAGCTAAAGATTTTCTAACCTAATATTTAGCAAATCTAAGTTTGAAATTTGATATATTCTCCATAATATCTCTCTGAATGAAAATAAATTGAGACAACAAATAGTAAGGATCACCAACCTCATTAAAATCTAAAATTAGAGGTTCTACAAGTTGAGCCCATGTGGATATGGAATTGGCCAGAAGCATTCAGTATTAGTCCAGAACTTTATCGAAGAGAGACATAACGAGCAATCTGAGCATCACATATTCATGGAATATATTATGCTACTTATCCATCTTCATAATGTCTTGATAGTATTTATAAGAAGTCTTTTCGTAACCATCCTAATGTTGCAAAGATTTAGCAACATGCATTGGAATTTCATAGGGATTTACAATATCAAGAGTTCCAGAAGCATTTCACTCTAGATAAGCTTGAGGTGTGGCATATTGAGCCATATGAATAGGTTGATTGATTATATTCCTTAATTTGGGAGGCAAAATGAAGTTCAGTGTAGTGGGGATCAAAATATGAGTTATATCTATAAGAGACTTGGATTTTCTAATGGGAGTTCTAATAGATCTTGGAGGACTTACAACGCTAGAGAATATAATGTATTTGACCCCTTTCCTCTTAACAACACTACAACTTATAGTTTTCTTGCTAGATAATCTATGCTAACAAACTTGTAACAAACTCTGATATAGAAAAATACCTATAACTAACTTTGTATCATATTGATTTTGACATGTTTTACAATTTTGATCCAAATCTTTAACTTCCTAGGGCCATCTCCCATGCATATGGATGCCTTTGATGTATCTGGAGCTCAAAACCTAGATCTAGTGATTGATATTTCCTTCTTGAAGGGAAAAATGTATTTTATCAAAATTCTAGCACTATCTGTAGGTTTTAAGATTCAGATGGATCCATCGAAATCAAATGCATGAACTATTAAGATTTAACTCTTCAAAATGTGGCATGCAATATGTAGTACATATGAAATCTTCTCCATTTTATGCCTAAACCATCTGTGGCAAATTCTTAAACCGATGGAGGTATGTGAAAAATTCTATCAAAGTTCTAGCCAAATATTACCTTCTTTGCTCTATCAGAAGTGTAGACACCTCAAAATGAACCTTTATGTATTTAATAAATCATTTTAATCCCTTAATAATGTATTATTTAAAAAGGGATTAAAAATGTATAAAAGAGGTGTAGGCCATGTATTTGAACCTTGTGGAATGTACAAGAGGTCAAAATATCAAATTCATGTAAACTTGTATCATATATAATGGCATCATTTGATGACCTATAGATCATGAGAGAATCATGGGAAAATAATCATTTCAAGCTAATACAAGGATTATCAATTGAATATCATTTGAAGGATTGCAACTTGCTTTGTCTACCTATATTGTGCATCTACTATTCTGTAAGTTTGCATGTATGTTCATCACTTGATTATTCATTAATTCGCTCATCGCTACATTATTGTTCGCATTTGTAATTTTGCTCATCCTATGGTGTCAACGGTGTGCCAATTCTAAGGCATCGATGATGTACTTGTTCATGAATGTATGCTCTATCCTTTGTGCATTTTCTAATTAATGGAATGAATATAGAATCTAAGTAAAAATTGTTGCATTCCTATTACATGTTATTGCCATATTTTTTATATATGCATCAATATTTACAAAGTAGAGCGATAGTGCATTAATCAACCCCATTTTTATTAATCGTATTATTTAGCCTCTACATTTTGGTAAACCCTGATTGTTCTTACAAACCCTAGAATTTTTCATTTTAGGGCATCACTTTTTCTGAGGAGTCTTGCATTAGAAACTCTTGGTTTTGTTTTCCTTTTTGGTTAAATTAACTTTTCTCCAATTTGGAAACTTTTGTTGCTTCAAATAAAATTATTTTCTTGAAAAACGTCACTCTAGAAAATCCTAGTTTTTTAAGGTCATTTTCTTCGATTTGGTGAGATCTAGCATTAGAATACTTTTTCCAAACCATAGATACATATAATTGGAAAGTTTTTCTTATTTTTCTAGGTCTTGATTTGCATATTTTGAGTGATTTTGAAAATATTTTTGTAGAAAATGTCACCTTGAAAATCATACATTTTGAAGGCATTTTGCAACTATTTGGTGACTTGTTTTATGCTAAAAAGTTTCCAAACTCATAGTTGATCATAGTAGAAAACTTTTGAATATGAATTTGAGCCCTTTGCATGCATTTCTATCAAGATTTCTAGAGGTTTTCATATAAAAACATTTTTTCCATCTTCTTGCATTCTCTCATGGATAAGGCATGTAAAAATGGTTTGTTTGAATGTGATAAGTGATTTATTTGCACCTCCTCATAAACAAGAAATAGATGTTATGTATAATAGAAGTTTTTTTGATGAATTAAGTTTATCAAATGCATGCTTGACTGCTGCGAATGATAATATGCCAAGTATTATAGAAAATTGAGTGCATGATAATGTTATTTCTAATGATTATATAGTTGAATTGGATTGTGATGCACATTTAAATTTGGATGCTATGGACAAGTTTGAAATGAATGATATTGCATTTCAAAAATTGACACTTCAAGATCAATTTCAGAAAATTAAAACACATATGTTAGTCAATCCTTCTTTGATGCTTGGAATTTATAATGATCTTGAATTGAAATAAAAATATCATGCATTTCTAAGGAAAAAATTAGATAAATTGTTCGAAGATCCATATGCTAGGCAATATTGTATGCAAAAGTTTGAGAAGGAAATTATGCCAAAGCAACAAAATAAAATTTCTCAACCAAAACCTCAACCAAAATCATAACTTAAACCCCAAATTCAACCAAAACTAAAATTATGTTGGCAAAGAGTAACATCTCAAGAAACTTTAAAAATACAAGATGCTCATATTGTAGAACAACCCAAACAAGATAGCCATAATTATTCCCCACCACCCAATCAAGAGGTACCCAACTTTGAGATACTTAGTGGACATCAACCATAGCTAATTATGAGGGATCTAATGAAAAGAGGTTTATTGATGCCATTAAAAAGAAGAACATAAGATAGTGATACTCCAATGGGAAATTAGGATGTTTATTGCTTATCATCAATGGAAGTGTCATGCTATAGATTCTTGTCATGATTTGAAACTTATAATTTTAGACATGATTGCAAAAGGTAAATATCAACTCCCTCAACATGCTTCAAATTTAGGGATTGAAAATTGAATTGTAAAATTTCAAGATAATTGTGATGAGGAAGCACATCACCAGTGGCATGCCATACAACATGCAGGTCACCAATAGCATGAAAATAGTAATGGAAATAATGGTTCTTGTTCTACACATTTAGCTAGTCAAGCAAACACAAGAAAAAATTCAATTCAATTAGATTCAGTTGAGATTCGGTTACAAGAATATAGAAAATAAAAATATTGGCCTTTTGACAAGTATCTATTCAAGATTTTACTCCTTAATAGTCATTTGCAACAACACAATACATTACCTCTAGAGATACAAATCAAATTTATTGATCTTCTTAAGAGAGTAGCAGCATAAGGTATAGATAATGCAGAGGATAATCTAAGCAAAAAAAATCTATTTTTCTTAGAAAAATGTACTAAACTGATGGGGGTTCCACCACCCCCTAATGTACTATAGTTTCTAAATTTTACATACCATATAGGATGCGTATCATATAGGGTGCATTTCATGTACATTGCATATCATGGGTCTATTCATTGCATCCCATATTAGTTGCATTTCATAACAAAAAACTAAAACAAAAAAAAAATACACATAGAAAATCAAGAAAAAATGGATATAGATTCAGCTAGGGGCAATTTCACATTCAGCTGGGGGTAATTTTAGTTTTAGTTGGGGGCATGATGGAAATTAGATATTGAAAATCAAAATGCCAAAATTTAGAATTTAGAATTGTAAAGTGCAAAATTTTCCCATCTATGGGGCATAAAGGTAAGGTATCTCATCTCGCATGTTTATGCTCTTCATTGCAAAATTGTCATTGATGAATTAAGACCACTATATTTTCTTTGAATATCTGATATGAAAAGTAAACATTGCATATGCTATTCTTATGATTGTTATTTCAAACAAAATGCATGTTTTGCTAATGAAATTTAAGGCCATTGTATCCTTGAAAATATGGTATAATCTAGCATTATGATATTGTCTATACAATGTTGCATTGTATTGAATATCTAAATTGAACTATTTTTAATGCAAATTGAATGGATTCTTTCTCTTGAATGATATCATCATTGTATAGAAAAATTGAATATATGATCACATATTGTTATTTCATGCTTTATCTTAAAAATTTTATGGCAATTGGCAATGTTATTTCATTTAGAAGCAATGAAGAGTGATATGGATGATTATCTTTCAAAATTTTGCACTTGATATGGAAAATCTCACATCGCTAGCGGTGTGAAGTTGCTACAAATAATTTTGTAAATTGGTAATATTGAAATTTCATTTAGTGTCTACTCATTTCTATGATTATTTCATGTCTATGCAATATTTTATTGATAAGGATCAAAATTGTTAAAAATATGATCATAAAATTATAGGCATACCATGCTGCCAACGGTATGGATTTATATTGAATATTCATCCAAACTGATATATTGAAATGAAAGGCTAATGATTAATTGAATATATGGTACATTGATTATTTATTGGTATACTGATAATTATTCTAAAGCCATGATCTCCCATGATAAAATATTGCATTGATTGTAGGACATCACTAGTGTGAGTCATTCAAACATCATCCATAGGTTATGACTTGTCTATCACAGTAGTTTATGTATCATACTTTATATCACTATGGTTGGCATTGACCATAGTACAAACATCTAAATATTATATTTCATCCTTGCTATTTACATTGCTTATTCTTTCATGGATGTGATCTATGCGAGTTTATGTTGTTTTGTACCATAGGTATTATCTAGGTGGATATGATTGGCATTGATCACTCACCTTTCACAAGGACAAAATAATATCTTCAGTTCATAGACATAAAATATATGATCATCGATGACCAACGACATGGCTAGTGAGAGTTCACTCACTTAAAAGTAATCTGATGATGCAGCCATGAGCTAGATGTTGATATTGGATCATCTCCAATGGATGATAAAACTTGTTGTGTATGCACATGGTTTTCGCTTTGAACCCATCTAAAGCATATTTTCTTTGGATCATAGACATACAAATGTATCATTGCTAATGACCAATGACACAGCTAGTGAGAGTTCACTCACTTAAAAGTAAATCGATGATGCAACTATGAGCAAGATGTTGATATTGGATCATCTTCAATGGATGATACAACTTACTATGTATCCACATGGTTTTTTCTTTGAACTAATCCAAAGCATAATGTATTTGGATCATAGACATAAAATGTATGGTCGTTGATGGAAAACAACACAACTAGTGAGAGTTCACTCACTTAAAAGACAAATCAGTGATGTAGTTGTAAGTAGATTGCTTACATTGACTCATCATCAATGGATGATGCAACTCACTATGCATCCAACCTATTTTTATTAATAACACTTCATTTCAGGTATCTACATCCCCAAGAGAAAAATAAAAATCGTAGAATTCCACACCGTCAATGGAATGCACACTATTCCCTAGGCTACCAATGACATCCATTTCATCATTATTTCATCTTATTCAAAGTGAATCCTCTCTGTTTGAAGGTATAGATGTAAGTGCGAATGGGTCCTGAGTATTAGAAATGATAGAATAGCCAGATTCATGGTTGAAGTAGTACAAGGGTCAAAAATACATCTTCCATCTCCAAAATTAGATATGGGACCATACAACTACTACTAGCATAGTCATTTCCATCATCTAAACAGCATCATTCTTGAAGAGATATTATTCATCTAATTTTTCCTTGGTTGCACCATTCAATGACCTTTCTTGGGGCATCCAGTCAAAAGGAGGTAGCAAGGGATCCTCATCATCATTAGTAGCAAAAGGATTAGAAAATTTTCTTCTATACACTTCTTCTTTGGACATGTAATTTCATTTCTTCAATCACACATCCAAAGAGGGGCGAATGTAGATGCCTCAAAATGAACCTTTATGTATTTAATAAATCATTTTAATCCCTTAACAATGTATTATTTAAAAAGGGATTAAAAATGTATAAAAGAGGTGTAGGCCATGTATTTGACCCTTGTGGAATGTAGTAGGGGTCAAAATATCAAATTCATGTAAACTTGTATCATATATAAAGGCATCATTTGATGACCTATAGATCATGAGCGAATCATGGGAAAATAATCATTTCAAGCTAATACAAGGATTATCAATTGAAGATCATTTGAAGGATTGCAACTTGATTTATATACCTATATTACGCATCTACTGTTCTATAAGTTTGAATGTATGTTCATCACTTGATTATTCATTAATTCACTCATCTCTACATTCTTGTTCATGTTTGTAATTTCATTCATCCTATGGCACCGGTGACATGCCAATTCTAGGGCGTCGATGGCGTACTTGTCCATGAATGTATGCTTTATCCTTTGTGCATTTTCTGATTAACAAAATGAATATAGGATATAAGTAAACACTATTGCATTCATGTTACATGTTATTTCCATATTTCTGATATATGCGTCAATATTTACAAAGTAAAGCGATAGTGCATTAATCAACCCCATTTGTATTAATTGCATTATTTAGCCTCTATAGGAAGTCCATCAAAACTAAATACTTCTAAAAAATGTTGATGGTTTCTTTTCCTCACTCCCTTGTACCTTTAGCGATGTATACTCCTCACAAAATTACCAAACTTCTATTGAAACCAAATACAATGAAAATATTGACTAAGTCCTTTTCATCACTGATTTTGCCACACTTTCAACGGGTTATGTGTGTGCCAAAACTATTGAAATTTCATCAAAATCAAATTTCAACACATTTTGGAAATAAATTGGTTAAGTATGGAAAAAATATGTATGATTATACATCTACCATCAAAAGCAGAACATCAATTATAAACATCGAACAAGATGAGAGTGAGTTTGCATGCTCAAAATAGAGCTTTTATGCCTTTGGATCATGATCATTTTGCATCCAATTGATCATAAATATCAGATTATCTCCCTCAAGTAGGGTTTCCTCTAAAATAAAAATACTACCAATTTTACTTGCAATAGTATCAGTTGATCGATCGGGTCTAAAATATCATTGATCGCCTGATTGTTCTCGATCGGTCTAGAATATGATTGGTCACCCAACTATGTTAATCGACCTATGCTCGATAGATTAACCCTATAAATCATACTTGTGCATGCCAATTAAAAAATAAGGAGTAAACTCCATCTGCTTAACCAATGAATTAAGCTCCATTCCTAACAATCTCCCACTAGGATACTAAACCCATTACAACACACTACAACAAGATACTATAAACTTCTCATCATGATCTCTCATTCCTTAAGGCTAACTAAAATTGAGAAAAAGCTCAAATTCTCCCTTGTTACAACTTTTGTAAACATTTTCATAAGAATTTGGGATGTATGTATTTTACCCAACTTCAAAGATCCATACTCCATTACTAAACATATAAAGTGATGTCTAAGTTTTATATATTTGGTTCTTGAATGAAAGGTTGATTTCTTAGTAAGATGAATAACAAATTAGCTATCACTCAACATTCTAGCATCTCCTTGCTCCTTACCCAACTCTTTCAATAATATTTGCAACTAAATTATCTCATTTCTAGCTTGAGTAGTAACTACATGCTCCACTTTAGTGGTTGAAAGGGAAACTAGTTGTTGTAGTTTGGAGATCCAACTAATTACTATACTCCTATGGTAAATATATACCTCGTAGAACACCTTCCATTATCAATATCACCTGCCATATCTGATTCCATATATCCTTGCAAGCAAATATTAAAACCTCCAAAATTAAAGGGTTAATTTTAAGTACCTCTCCAATACCTAAGAATCCATTAAGTGCTTTCCAATGACCCTTTCTAGGATTGTTCATAAATCTACTCACAACTCCCACTTCTTGTGTTATGTCTAATCTTGTACAAATCATGGTATACATCAAACTCCTAACTATTTAAGAATAAGAAACCTTAGTCATCTACTATTTTTCCTTTTGTATCTAATTGGGACACAAATAGTTGGTAAGTTTAAAGTGTGTTTTCAAAGGTGCAGTAACCTCCTTTGCATCCTTTATGTTGAACCACTTTAGTATCTTCTCAATGTAATCTTCTTGAGACTACTTTAGCATATGGTTCTCCTTATTTCTTGTGATCCCCATTCTAATAATTTGTTTCGCCTCATCCAAATCCTTCATTGAAAAAGTATTTTCCAACTTGTTCTTTAGCTCAACAATGTATTTCATGCAATAACCTGCAACCAACATGTCATCCATACATAAAAGTAAGATAGCATAGTTTCCATTGTTAATTTTCTTGAAATAAATATAATGATCAAATTGGTACCTCATAAACCTTTGGTTAACCATAAACAAATAAAAATTTAAATACCATTATCTTGGAGCTTGTTCAAGGCCATACAATCTCTTCTTCAATCTACACACAATCATCCTTGTCCTTGACCTCAAAACCTTCCAGTTGATGCATGTAAATCTTCTCCTTCAAATCCCCATGAAGGAAAGTAGTCTTACCATCCATTTTTCCAAGAAATAATTTTTTATAGCCACCAAGTTACTCAAAATAGTTCTTGTGGGGATCATTTTAATAATAGGTGAAAAGATTTCATAAAATTATATACCTTTATTTTGAGAAAACCCCTTTACTACAACCCTTGCTTTGTATCTCTTTTATCCTCCCATCTCATCCTTCAACTTGTATACCCACTTATTAGTTAAATCCTTTTTACCTTTGGCTAGCTCAACCAAATCCAAGTTTGGTTGTGAATAAGAGAATCCATCTCTTCATTGATAACAAGCTCCCACTCATTTTGTGTATTCATCTACATAGCCTCATATTAATATTTTAGTTCACCAAAATCTACATATAGAACATGATAAATAGTGGGAGAAAATATCTTAGGTGGTTTACTTACTCTTATGGACCTTCTAACAACATGTGGTGGAGTTTGGGGCTCTTGTTGTTGAATTCCTTCTTGATCCTTTGGTTTACTTGGCTCACCAAGATCATCAAGTATCGCATACTTGGAATCTTCTTCCTTTACCTACAATTTATCCTTATACAAGCACTTTTCCTAATGAGTTTTTGACTATTATTATCCCATAATCTATAACCTAAACCATCAACTTCATATCCAACAAAATAACACTTTTGAGCTTTGGCATTTGGTTTCTTTCTATTTTTCTTATCAATATGCACAAAACCCTCACTACCAAATACCTTATGGAAGGAATAGTTTACCTTTTCACCTATCCACAACTCTTCTAGAATCCCTCCATGTAAAGAACTAGTAGGCCCCTGTTAATCAAATATACTACAGTATCAACAATATTAGCCCACATAAATAAAGGTAAGCCTACATGCAACCTCATGCACCTTGCACATTCCAATATTTTTCTATTTATCCTTTCTAAAATCCTATTTTCTTGAGGTGTTCTTAGAAATACCTTTATCCTTATTATTACATTGTATGCATAATATTCATTAAAATCCTTGCCACAATATTCTCCATCATTATCTAACTTGAGATATTTCAATATTTTTCCTATTTCATTCTCAACCAATGATTTCCAATTCTTTAAAGTACTAAACACATCAGATTTTTTCTGAATAAAATAAACCCATAGTTTCCTTGTAGCATCATCAATAAATGTGATATAATAAGAGAATCCATCAAAATATTTTACCTATTCAGGTCCCCACACATCTAAGTGAACTAACTCTAAATTCTCCTTCTTCTTTCCTTATCCAACTTTGAGAAATCTCACCCTCTTATGCTTTCTAAAAACATAATTGGATAGTCATACATGTTTTTTCCATAC
>Ga0115851_100153_pt1 | contig 23943 bp, 18 predicted proteins | sample InSIn2gowninarea_FD_83865 | JGI IMG/M metagenome (GOLD analysis project Ga0115851, IMG submission 83865)
TCGGAGAATGTCTTGATGGAAGCTTTCGCAAAATTGGAAGCGAAATCAATTTACAGTTTGGGCGTGACGTGCTATCGCCAGAGCATGGTGTGATGACCGGTAAGATCCAAAATCTACCTATCTGAAAGATAATCGAAGTAATCCATAATGAGCGTGCAGCTGATCCAGTGCTCATGCGACAAGCCGGTGGCTTATGACTCTAACAGTCGATGCTACTACACAAGTGCTGGACTGTGCCTCGAAAACCATCAATCTCCACGACAACAAATGTCTTACCCATAAGCGTGCGTCTGTTGTTGCTGTGAGCGTCTGTAGAAAACCTAGAACCAATCTTGGCTGGAATGTAGAACTTGCGTGCAGCACACAGACGTTGAGGAACGTCCGTGCATCGGATTGATCCACACCTCCGGCAGACACCGTCCGCAGGAAGGGTTACTAGTACGCTTCCAAGATGGAGGACTGGTTTAGGTTGCTATGGGTCGCTACTAGACCAATGCAACCGTTTGTCGGTGGGTCTTGACCTTCTGATGAACCTAGAATGAGTTGGACCATCGATTGGCTGAATGATGTGTCTTGTGTGCACGAGCCATCCACGCTTTTCAGTCCACCTTAACCGGCCCTGAGGCTGAGATCTGCAAGGATTAATATCAGAACATATGTCGTGCTGTAAGAAAGCTAATTTCATGCTCGGAAACTCTGTTTCATAGGCTGTCAATAGATTCAAACCATGAAATCTCAACATCATGCTCTGATTTACCTGGTTTGGCTGGAGCTGACCAAAAGCACTGGAACATGCCGGATGCGGTCAGGTTCGCTGAGAACGTTGAAAGCAACGGATGCAACAAAGCCCACAACTCGAGTCTGGCGAAGGAATCATGGAACTTCTGCTCAAAGTCGATACGAGCTTGCTTTCGACAATGCGCATGCGGAACAAAGCTGTTGGCTTGCTAGATAGTAAGAACCCGTATGTCTTCTCAGCTCTTTCTTTTCAACTTCTCACCATCCGAGACAAAGCCTTGACGCACCTCAACGGCAACACACCTTGCCTATCACTTGGGTTCTCACACCGCCTCAACGGCAATCAACAAGACATATCTGGCAGCCTTGCTGTGATTGTGTTGCACCTGCATCCGAGCTTGAGACTATCGCAATCCAATATCGGCCACCTGCAATCCTTTCATCTGAACTGTTGCAGGTCAAGATCCCCTTCCCGCATCAACAAAGTTTCTTTATGGATTGTCAACATCCGTAGATAAACAGCCATCAAAGAATCTGCCGCAACATTGTCTGTCGGCCACTCGCGCAACAATCGTGACACTTTGGGAAAGTCTCAATACATCAACTTGTTGTCCTGCCCCTGCCATTAGCAAGGTGTCAGTACCGATCGTGACCTTGTTACCTCTGTCACATCACGTTCAGAGTCGGAAGCTTACCAAGCTGGTGCTTCTTTGCAAAACAATTCTGTGCAAAACTCAGGATCGATATCAGACACGAATCTTTTCCAACTTGCACTGCCACAACGCAGCAAAATGGCACACGAAAGCTTGAAGCATGAACGGCCCTCCACACCTCAATCATTCCACGACGATCCTTCTTACAGTGAATACACTCCAAGTCCAGCTCCTGCTCATCCATACACGCCTCCACGTTCACACCCCGGACAGACATATGTAAGTTGCAATGAGTTAGCAGTGCTGTATCATCATACTGACTTGAGACCCAGAGCTATGGCGACCCTGAGGAGTACGAGATGGCGCAGATCCCGGAGTATTGCGAGCCCGTGAGTCTCTGTGCTCCCCTGTGCTGTCAACATACTGATCGTGTTGCAGACTTACTACCGGACACCACCAATGCCGATCACTTCTGCAAGTATGCAAACTCGAAGTGGTAGATCTGTAGGATCACCGATGACTCCAGCTACCAGCAGCCCATCGAGCAGAATGTCAAGATCTCCTCGACAGAAGAAAAGAAAAGGCAGGAAGCAAGAGGATGATCTGGTGATCCAGGAGCCGCTTAGCGTGATGACTGCGGACTATGATGTGCCAGTGATGGACATGATGGTCTGGGCGAACCGATCAAACGAAGACAGATACAAGGAAGTCGAGGGCAAGCACAAAGGCAAGATTCCACGGCCGATGAATTCCTTCATGCTATACCGAACAGCATACAAGGAGCGGATCAAGAAGTGGGGAGCGCAGGGCGACAACAACCAGCTTATCTCCAAGGTTGCTGGCAGCAGCTGGCTCCTCGAATCAGAGGATCTGAAGGAGTTCTATGCCAAGTGTGCGAATACCGAGAGAGACAATCACGCCGCTGCTTTCCCGAATTACAAGTTCGCACCAAACAAGAATCCGAAGAAGCGTAACCGAGATGACGATGATGATGAATCGGACCCAGAATGGGATTGTAGTTCGGTGTACAGCGGCAAACGCAGACGAGGACGGCATGATAGGGATGTGACGAGAAGCCGATCGACTACACCAGCACAGGCCGGGCAATACCATCAACCATCGTATCATTCCTCACCTTACCAGGCAAGCAACTCTGATCCGAGGATGATGCAGCATATGCAAGCTATGGGATACTATGATCAGTTCGGTCGACCTGTAATGCCACACAGTCAGTACTACCAGACGAACGTACCGACTTACTCAAGCTACCCGCAAGACTTCCAGTACGCCACCACTTCTGTGCCAGCCCAAACTCAATACTCAACTCAACTTGTTGGATTACCACCGGCAGCAACTGACAGCTTTAATGGGCAATACTCCTCAAGCCACCAAGACTTTGCTATCGACCCCGGTCTAGACGACTTTGCTCAGGCGATAGAGTACCAGTATGGCTCGTCGACAGAAGGGCAGCATCTTCAACCACAAGGACACCACGAAGCGGTGTATGAGGGAGAGCCAGAGACTGTTGTTCATCCAGGCATGCAAATGTTGGCACCGGCTGAGGCAATGTGGTCTCCAAGTGGCATCAGGAATGAGTTTGATACGGAGTTGAATAGATGGCATGGTGGACCTTAGGCAGAGAGGGGTATAAGGGCTTTGAAAGCAATAGATAGTGCCGAATTTTCGTTGATAGTGTTTTCGAGTGTTGTATGCAATTCTTATCGTGTCTTCTCATGTGTGCTGATCGACGGCTACTGTTCATTGTTCTCTGGTCTGTGCCACAATTCCATTGTTCTGCAGCGCACCCACCCACTCAGCTAGGATGACATGAATTACCACACTCGTAACACAGCATCTGTGTTAGCTCGAGACACGATAAGAAGTGGGATGACAAGAATAACATAGCAGGACAGGACTGAAGTTACATTAACATTGAAATCAAACTGATCTTGCTGTGTGAAGCTGCAAGCACTAGTCTATACGACAAACATGGAAAGTATCGCGACGGCAAAGAAGAATCTCTCGAACTCGACGTGCACGCGTCTCTCGGACTTCGACGCGTTCAAGCCTGTCGGAGTCTGGTAAGTAATATTCAAGAAGACTGTCCGTATTCAAATCCCATAACGAAAACTGAATTGATCACTCATGCATGGTGAATTGGGCAACAAGCTTGTATGTCATGTCTCTATAGGCAGGTAGGTCCCACTAACCCACTATAGGTTCACAATGCAAAGCGACTGCAGAATCTTCCCAACTTACCTGGTTATCAGACAGAACTTGTTCGAGCTGTAGCTCGCGAGATTGTCGACCTCGATAGAGATGTGAACCGAATACTTGAGCCATTTCACGGCTCTTTCAATCCTTCAACGGAACCTGCAACTGCATGTACTCTTCTTGTTGATCACTTATCTATGCGACGCAACAAAAGATGTCTGCTTGCATATCATCGTGTACGGGCTGAGAGACTGGAGCAGATGTGCTGGGAAGGCAAGGATGTTCTCGATCAAACGTATCACGGCACTGGAAGTGGAGGCGGTGCCCCAAGCTCAGGGAACGAGAGCTCCTTGAGCCCCGAGGAGGAAGAATACTTTCGACAATACAACGACTTACTATCAGCCTACAAAGGTCAATGGACCGACGTTGATCTGACTGGAAGTCTTGAACCTCCCCGGGATCTATTCGTGGATGTGAGGGTGCTGAAGGATGCTGGAGAGATACAAACAGAATATGGCGCCATCAATTTGACCAAAAACAGTCAATTCTACGTCCGGCTTGCTGATGTGGACAGACTCATTACCCAAGGCTTTCTACAGCGACTGTCATGAGAAAGATACACAATGAGTCGGCGCTTGTATTAGGCCAGCAAGAACATATATTCGAGATTTCATGCTCTGGCGAAATCGTGAAGGGTCAGAATGACTCCATTACCCAGTGATAGGGACCAAGTACGTAGGAACGACGTCGACCAAGAACGAGTAGGCACGAACCTTACTTGAGTGCCAATCGAGAACCGCACTTTTGCTTGCTGTGGAACATACCTATGAAGTGTTGTAGTTGTCGACGTGCAAGTGTTCCCGCGGGAATTGCCGTTAGATGCCTACCAGGTAGTGTTTCGAAAATCTCGGATGTGGGCCATGTCAAACATCCAACATTGTGCCTCAACACCTCTTCTTCCCTTCTCTCCAACGTCGTGGTAACGTCATCCAGTGCACGATCCTTTCTTCGTTCGACGCGCAACCAACTATCAGGTTCCGAACTTGTAAGCAGTCTGGTCAGCTTACTAAAGAGTGTCTGATACTACAGTATGAAATGCGTTCAACAAGAGCAGCCAAGGCCATCGATTGAGCACAATTTCAAGATCCCACGATAAGGCTAACGAGGTTGATGCTGCACTAAAAGAAATCAGACTTTGACGGCATGCAAAACATGGCATGCAGTGGAGAAATTGTGCAGCCCTAACTTTTTCAGAGCCCGGCATACCCGCACGCGTCTGTTTGTTTGCCCGTGCCGCTTAATTGATTGAATAGCAGAAACTTTCTCCAATCCACTCATGCCTGCGAGGCCATGTTCATTATCAGCACTGTACTTCGGCTGCACGCTCATTATGGATTACTTCGACTATCTTTCAGATAGGTAGATTTTGGATCTTACCGGTCATCACACCATGCTCTGGCGATAGCACGTCACGCCCAAACTGTAAATTGATTTCGCTTCCAACTTTGCGAAAGCTTCCATCAAGACGTTCTCCGATCGCTGGAAGTTCCACTTACATGCCCAGTTCGTTGAATCATTCACGTGGCACCATACCTATCTGTGTCGACGGCTTGAGGAGCCTCCTGTCGTTTTAATAACATCGTGATGCTTCTCTATTGAGCGAGAGTCCTATCCTCAACGATGCCTACGTCGATACCTGAACGAACCCGAGGAAGGAGTGGTTCTCTGCGCTCGTCAGCCAGAAAGAGTCGGACCGGACCTGTATGGACGAACATGCTCAACCGGCCAGATACCGACAACAGTGATGAAGGCAATGGCTTAGCTGTTGGTGATCGAGCATATGGCACAGACCGACCTCGTGCCAGCTCGACCTCTAGTCAAGGAGGTCATTTGTTTGGTAGGACACCTGGAAGGTCTTTCTACCACGGATCAGTTCATGGACAGCTGGAACCAGCTCAGTATTCTACTGATGGATTGCGAGAACAGACCGCCGAGTTAGCAAGCCTGGCGTATTCTGACAGGACTGATCGCTCTCCTACCAGGTCTGACGGTGGCCAAGAACACCCAGCTGTGATAGAAGAAGTTTCTGAGCCTGTGACGCCTGAAGAGTTCGATTACGAGCGACCTGACACGTCCGCCATGTCTGCTACATCTAACCTGGCGCATTTCGCTTCACATCATCCCAGTAGGCTTTTATCACCGCCCTCCACCAATCATACGAGCAAGCATGATGACCCTCCAAGGGAGAGCACAGATCAAGAGGTGGGTGAAAGGACTGCCTTGTTACATGATCGGAAAAGCACAGTGACATACGATGGCGCAGATGATCTCGAGCGTCAGATACCGAATCATAAGCAGAGTGCTTTGTTATGGTACAATTCTATAGCCTCGACAATCAAGTCAGGGTCTTATGTTGCTATACATCCCAAGACGTGGAGTGCGAGGACGGTGTGGTCTGATGTCGTTGTCCGTCCGGTGAGCTTGCTTCCAGCTGTGTTCTTGGGGCTGCTTCTTAACGTCCTGGATGCCTTGTCATATGGCATGATTCTGTTCCCCCTGGGCAATCAGTTATTTGACTCGCTGGGTTCAGACGGTATAGCTATCTTCTACGTCAGCACAATTATCGCTCAGCTTACGTATTCTTTTGGTGGCTCCATTTTCCGGGGCGGTGTTGGCTCAGAGATGATCGAAGTTGTACCCTTTTTTCACAAAATGGCCTTTCAGATCTTGAACAGGGTCGGCGAAGACAATCCGAAATCAGTTCTTGCTACTACGGTTCTATCCTTTTCTATTAGCTCCGTACTTACGGGTGCAGTTTTCTTCTTGATGGGTGCATGCCGACTTGGTTCCCTCATAGGCTTCTTCCCACGTCATATCCTCATTGGATGTATTGGAGGAGTGGGTTGGTTTTTGTTTGCTACAGGTATTGAGGTGTCTGCAAGACTGCCGGGAAACCTCGAGTACGACATACCCACCCTCAAGCACCTTTTTCGAGGTGATACAGTCCTGTTGTGGACCATCCCTCTTGCTCTTGCCATCGTTTTGATGATCATTCAGCGATATGTGAAGTCTAATCTTCTGGTTGGAGGCTATTTTGTTTCTGTAGCCGCGATATTTTACTTCTTCAAGTTTGCCTTGGGCATTCAGATGGACACGCTTCATTCCGGTGGTTGGATATTCGATAGCCCTCCTGCTAGCCACCCCTGGTACCACTTTTGGACCCTTTACGAGTTCGAAGCTATTCATTGGGAGGCGCTGGCTGATACAATTCCAACGATGTTTGCGTTGACCTTTTTCGGCATTTTGCATGTTCCTATCAACGTGCCAGCATTAGGGATTTCTACAGGGGAGGACAATTTGAATGTTGACAGGGAATTGATCGCTCATGGAATTTCGAACACCCTGAGCGGACTTTGCGGCAGCGTACAGAACTATCTGGTGTACACAAATAGTCTGCTTTTCATGGACTGTGGAGGCAACGACCGTTTGGCGGGCATCATGCTTGCGATGGGAACCTTTGGGATCCTGCTTGCTGGCCCCGTCATCATTGGCTACATTCCAATTATGGTCGTTGGCGCCCTTATCTTCCTGCTTGGGATTGAATTACTGCAAGAAGCTGTCTTTGCCACTTTCGGAAAAGTTCACAAGCTTGAGTACGCTACCATTCTGATAATCGTGGTGACTATGGGCGTTTGGGATTTTGTGGCAGGTATACTCGTCGGCATCATTCTGGCAGCCTTGAATTTTGTGGTACAGACAAGTCGGCGAACCGCTATTCGTGCCGAATATCCTGGCACCATAGCACAATCAACCGTTCGAAGACCACCTATGCAGGTCAAGTTTCTCAAGGAAACGGGGCAACAGATATATATCATAAAGCTTGCCGGCTTTCTCTTCTTTGGCACTATTGTTGGTGTTGAAAACCGAATTCGAGCTTTGCTTGCGGATGATGCGTTCAGTTCGACGCCTTTGAGGTTTGTGGTGCTTGATATGACAAGCATCAACGGAGTGGACTTTTCAGCTGCAGAGGCATTTACTCGCATCAACAGGTTGTTGAGCAAAAGACATGTTCAGTTGATTATCAGCGGAATTGAACTTGACGGAGAGATAGGACATGCTCTGCGTAATGTTGGACTCTTTGAGGAAGAAAGTGGCGTCAAGGCATACCACACTCTAAATCAGTCATTGCAAGACTGTGAGAACAAGCTACTGAAAGCATTATATCAGCAACAAAAGCAAAGAGCGACCTCAACGGCCCGGTCTACTTCTCGCCTTGACATTCCAACCCGTCGGAGGAGCACGGATTTGTCGGCATCGTATCGTCAGGAGTTTCTAGTTAGTTCTCCCCGACGAATCCAACTTCACCAGGCAGCAACCACAACATTGGAGCAAGACCATTCATCGCCACAGAAATGGTCAGCTTTCAATCAACCTTTACCTCTTCTAATGCAAATTTTCCAAGACATCTCAGACAAGAAGGAGGACTTTTGGCATAAGGCTGTACCATATTTCGAGAGAGTGACTTACCCTCAAGGCTCGGTCCTCTTCAATGTGGGAGATAAGCCATCAGGCTTCTACCTTCTTGAAGAGGGTCTACTACGTGCTGACTACAACTTACCACAAGGCAAATATTCCGAACTGATAGTCGAGAGACGGCCTTGTGGAGAATTACCCTTCTTCTCAGATACTCCTCGTACTGCAGACATGGTGGCCGAAACGAACTGCGTGATATGGCAGCTTTCTAATCAAAGGTGGAAGGAAATGCAGAAGGACCATTCGGAACTAGCGCAGGAGTTGCTGAAGACCAGTTTGAAATTGACCAAAGAGCGGATGGATGCTATCACAGCGTATGTCATGACTGCAGCTGGGTGATGAGCACGCTCTGGTGTAATATGACGGTGCGAACGGTGCGGTTTTGTGTATAGTTTACAAGCATGGCGTTGGTGGCATCAGTATCGGTATGGTGGTTCACTATTGTTACAAACAGATGTTGGAAAGAGATCTAGAGATGAAGATATGTGTGTCAGAGATATCTACGTTACTGAACCATACAATTGTTACCATTCTTCTGGTATGTTATGGATTCTTAGAGATGTATTTACAAGGACTCCTGTCCTGGCTTTGGATAATAATCTTAAGATGTCCACACGGACACCCAGATCCGGGATCATTGAAACATGGAGCCGTTCCCAACAGCACCTTACTTAATGTTGACAGGGCGACAACTCTTCTACTGTACGGCGTGTGCACCTTTTCCACTCTTAGTAGGCTTGTCGTAGGTCTGTGCATATATCTGATCGGTTCGTGCTCACTACAAGCACACCACGATAGAAGTACGGCTAGCATGTGTACGGTACAGTACGGTAAGCAGATGTGATATGTGCACATGTTTTGTGCAACGACGAGCCACGTGGTGCACCATAAGCCTCGACAACGAGAAATGACAACCAGGCTTGTTGATAGGGTAGACCTTGCATGAAACCGTTTCCTTTGCACACTTGCAAATGCATGTGCAGGGATTTTGCTGACACAGAATTAGTTGCAGAAAGCTTGTGTGAAATGGTTTATTCTTGTCGCGTGACCACAAAAAATCCTACCACGACGCTCCTCAACATCAAGATCGGAAGTCGCATGGTCAGTCACGAGCTCAGTCGACGCTGATGGTAGGTACATTCGAAGAGCCAAGCGAGGGTTGACGTTAAAGCGACATGTGCAGCTGACCGTGCTGCTTACTACATACCCGCCGGTTGGGCCTGCAGCTTATGCAGATTCAACTTGTTTTGGAAGAGAGGAATGCTCTACCAGCTGACCAGCAATGTGCTGACTCGAGGCACAGAACATGACTAGCCGGTGCCGCGGCCTTGGGTCAACGGTTTTGAGGAAAGATGAAACTCGCAGGACGTCTGAGCACAACCTTGGGAGTAGTCCAAGCGTTTAGTCAGCACCAGTCACGAGAAAGCAATTATCAGACACGTTCAAAAGTCATCTCCTGCCCATCAAAGACACGAAGCAAGGTTTCCATACTAGCTAAGCGCAACGTACTTTGAAGCGTCCGTCAGCAAGTGATAGCCACTTCATTAAGCAGTGTTTCAACCTTTACGATCCTGGCGACTACACACACTGTAGCAGGCTTTGCTGTTTTCTATCCCAACCGTAGCCTGCAAGGTTCCGAATTCGTTGCAGCACAGTGCGCTGGCACGACGATTATCTTCAGGGTCAAGCCAGGCGGAGATTAAATCTGCTTGGAGATGGGCTGGATGCAGTGCCACTCAGGGTTAGAAAGAAACTACAATCATTGCGTGGACCCATGGCGACCAAGCAGCAACAAGAGATGGTGTTGGGTCTGAAAAGGCGAAATGGACGGCCACCAGCGGAAGGCTTAGGTGGATCGATCGACGGCAGGCGTGTGAGGGTGTGTTCACTAGGCAATTTAGGCATCTTAGCGCCCATAATAGCTCCATTATCTTAGCGCTTTCAAATTTCCCTGCGAGCTTGATTCACATGATTTACTGACTAAACTCCGCACAACAATCAAATCAATTCACGCCAATTCATAGGCTTGCACTGTCACAGCCAAATGGACTGAAGACAGCGGATGGGGCACATCTCAGTAGCGTGGAGTGGAATGGCTCACGAAGCCCCGGTTGCAGATCAGCAGCCTGCTTCCGCTTTCGTTCAAAACATTTTGTGATTGCTCATAAATTTTGCTCACGTTTCCGTTTTCCTCATTCCTCAAGATACCCAAGATACCCTTTTTGCTTGTTATTGCCTCTACTTCATTCGCGTCTCTGTGCGTAAAGATACTCTTTGTATCCGCCAGTTGAATTTTGTATCTTTGTTCTTCTCTCAATACAATAACCTAATCCGTTTGTCACTTGGCCAGCCTTGGGCTTTTGCCTGCATCATCCCTTGGTCTGTGCATCTGCGTTTCGCATCTCTCACGGACCTTGTTCTCAGCCACGTATCATACTTCTCAAAGTCAACCCTTTCTTCGAAGCAAGACAATCCTCTGCTTGTGATTACATTTCTCTGTACCAAATCAACAGGCACATTTGTCAACATGTCTGTCGAAACACCACTGGTCCAGGAGTCTACTCCTGTGATTACCAAACCCATCGGAACTACCACTACAACTGAAGTCTCCGCTCCTCCCCCTTCAGAACCAGTTGGAAACCTGGCCTCAACAGAGCCTACCAAAGAGACTATCGAAGCAATGCCCGCCGCCCACCTTGCAAACGATGAGACTGTTGTCGAGGCCACACCCGTTGCCGAAGGCATTCTAGGATACAAGGCACCTGGCTTGCTCAAGTAAGAATATCACACGACATCGATCTGCAACTCATACTGACCAACTTAGACAATTTCGATTCGTAAAGCATTTCTTCTGGCTAAGCGAGGAGCCTCTCACAAAAGAGGCTTTTGATACCTTGACCAGATCCGAGAAAGCTGAAGTTGCCCACCATCATGCTGCTTGGGCTCGAGAGACTGGCAAGGGTGTCTTGTTCTACGCGAAGCGTTCCGAGGACAAGACCACTCCGGCCGGCATGATTCCTTTGGTACGATTACGTCCCTTCCACAAAGCTAACCACTAACAACAACATAGTTTGAAGCCACCTCTGTTACCAAGGTCGGCGTTGAAGACTTTTCTTTCAAGATTGGTCCTCACACCCACAAATTTGAGGCCTCCTCCGACATCGAGCGCGACAGCTGGCTGGTTGCGATCGAAAAGGCCGTCGCTGAGTCAAGAGAATTGAAAGATGAGATTACCGGTCGTGAAAGCTACAAGAACACAATTGCAGGACATTGTATGTTTACAGAATGACGTTTCTGTTGCATTGATCGACGACTAACGTAACTTTAGCTTTCGTCCCGATCGTGGCAGGCTCCACCACTTCTCCAATTAAGAGCGAAACCCCAAAGAAGTCCCTCGATGCCCACACTGCAACTGTTGCGCCTACTACCCACGATGCAGCCGAATATGAGACCGTACCTGTTGTTAACGAGGTACGACGAAACAAGGAGGTTGAGAGGCAAGCAAAGAAGGAACGTTCTCAGTCCCGTAAGCGAAGCAGTGTCTTCGGCATCTTCGGCAAGAAAGATGAAGAGAAGGAGTTGAAGAAGGAAGAGAAGGTCGAGAAGAAAGTCGAGAAGGAACACCACAAAGAAGAGAAGAAGATTGAGAAAGAAATCCATCAAGAAGAGAAGAAGGCCGAAAAGGAGCACGAGAAGGCCGAACACCACGCTGAAAAGGAGCACATCAAGGAAGAAAAGAAGATCGAGGCTGAACACAAGAAGGAAGAGGCCAGGGCCGAGCATGATGCGATCAATGCCAAGGAAGCTGCTGAAGCTGCCACTCTAACCGCTGTTCCTGTCGCCGCTGTTGCTGCTGCTGAAAAGAAGGAGGAAAGACACGAACACAAGCTCGAAGAGGTCACTACTCCTTCTGACAAGAAGTCCAAGCGGACTTCCGTTTTCGGTGGCTTCTTCAACAAGAACAAGGTGACAAGCCCATCTGTCGAGAAGTCAGAGAGGGAGGTCGGTCCTATTGTTCCAGCCAAAGACGAGACCCCAGCCGTTTCAGAAATCGCACCCAAGCTCGACGAGCCAATTGACCACAAACCTATCGATGCCGCCGCTGTTACTGCTCCTGTTAACGCACCGGAGACCTTCACTGCTGCTCCCATTGCTGCTACTTCCGAAGAGATCAATCATACAGAACCTGTTGTTCCAGCCGAGGCTGTCGTAACACCCAGGACTGAGAGGAAGAGCTTCTTGGCTGGTTTCATGAAGAAGCAAGACAAAAAGGAAGAAGCTAAGCTAGAGAGAACCCATGAAGAGGCCGTCAGAGATGTGGCGCCTACCACTGTTGGTACTGAATCAGCTGTCGTTGATGGCACCGTCGAGACACCAATCAAGGAGACTGAAGTAGCAAAGGAAGAACGACCAGCTCGTGAGAAGCGACGAACATCAGGTCTGTTTGGCTCTCTTGGTACGATGAAGAGAAAGACCTCGAAGTCTCCAGGACCATCATCCGCCATGACAACCAATGAAGCCAGAACTCCTGAGACAAAGCGGGAGAAGTCTCCAATGCCATCCAAACTCGGTGGTCTTTTCCGTAAGCCTAGCAGAGCTACGAAGACAGAGAACTTGAGTGAGGACAACAGAGTTGGTGCTGGTGTGCTAGGCGAAGGTGAAGCTTCCAAGATGAACAGCACCCACGCTGCTACTGAAACTCCAACCAGCGCTGCCGCTTTTGAGCCAGTTTCTGAATCCGTTGCAGATGAGATACACAATACGGTGCACGATATTGTTACGGTTAACCCTGTGGAGACAAAGACCACTGCTTGAAGGTCTTACGAGGTCAGAGACAAGACTCCACCAGCATCTCCATCTCATCGACGCCTATTATCTCGGTCGGCGACTCCAGTTGAGCACGAGAAGTGGTGGGACGAGAAGTCTTTTACTAATGGTCCATCAATGTCACCTCGTAGCCCTTCTCGTCTCTCTGGCCTCGTCACTTAGGAGGTTTATCTATTTTGGTTCAACATTTCGGCACTCTCGTACTGTCACGTTTCTTTTACTCAAACACAAAGAGGAACATGAACAGCCACACGAAATACACCAAACACGCACAACATATGCGCGGAAAGTTTTGGGGGTGCCCAAGCGGTTTTCGTTATTGAGCATAGATTGTTTATTGGTTTGTTGGCTTTTGATTTTTGCGATACCCAGATACCCAGTGAGTCAGTCAAGCGAGGTCCTGTTTAATGAGAAAAGAGATACCCAGGTACCCGACCCCTACTGCTGCAGGGCAACAAAAAAAGGATTGGTGTTGAGATATCAGGATCGGTTGTCTACACTATTGACTCCAATTGGCCATGGCTGCAACAGTTTCTGGCATTATCATGTTCAGTAAAGCTGTTCTGCCTGTGCACGGATTAATTGTGTACGATCAGGACAGATCAGCTAGCCTTGTTAATGCTCTTGTGGTTGGTTTTGGGATAGGAATAGTTGCATGAAGTAATACCTAATAGAATTCAACATTTTTATATAAGCATCTTCCTTGCTGTATATTTGTCAACGCAGTAAGCAATATTCTAACACAGTAGACTATGTGCGCCCTCCACTATACTATCTCTAGGTGTGCTACTTGACGACGAGCATACTCTACCTGAAATTGCCGCAAGACAACACACCACTGACTGTCTGCACTTGTTCTCCGCCGAATGTACACACACGCACTGATCTTTCATGTTCATCTCATTCGTTTAACACCATCCAGCAGCATCGGACTGGATCCGTGATATTTATTATCCACAGTCTCAGAAGATATATAGGTACATACCCATGTTGACATCGTTGTGTTGCGGACTTGTTATCTACTGTCCCTCCTTCCTAGATAACCACTACCATACAGTGTGTAGATAAGTACGTACATGTAGAGTACTAGCTAGTATCCCAAGATTGGGAACTTGTGCATATATGTATGTATACAACACAGTCTAGTAGTAGTGTAGCGTCCTTGTTCTGTGTACTCACTCCATACTAGTTGTCAGAAGTACACTCACTCAGTGATTCTTCAATCCAAGATCGAATTACTGCTCAAGTTGAAAACACTGATTGTTCAAATTTCAGATGTAATTGTACTTTTATTCTATGTCTCATGTTCCTACCGCATTCTGGATTTGACGGCCATTACGGAGCGATTGCACTGCAATTTTAGCGTTACCGATCAGATACTGTAAACCTTACATGGATTCGGCTACAGAACGCGATGGTATTCTCTGATAGGACAACAGTCACCAACTGGGACGTCTTCAGAGGCCAATGAGCTGGGTTTTCCATGCATTTGCAACCGGAATGGAGAGGAGGTTACTGTCACTGCAATTTTATCGTTATCGACAAGATGTAGACAGTCACATGACGGAATGGTGTTTTCTAATTGGCCAACAGTCACTCACCGGGATTTCTTCGCTGGCCAACAATATAACCCACGTCTGCATAGCACTGCAATTTTAGCGTTATTGACAAGATACAGTAACCGTGAGGGAACTTCAAGATAGCGTGTTGCTCGAGTATGTCAGCAAATAGCAGCGGGTCAAGATCAGAGCAACTCACACGAATTTGGTATCACAATGATCGCAGAGACGTGCAGCTCATGAGCATCACAATCAGTTCGGACGAAATTGCGTGATTGTGAAGTCATACACGACCGAAGTTTTGGTGGGGTGGTGGTGTCGTGGTGCACTGATGGTGGTGTGCACTGCAATTTTAGTGTCTTTGACTGGATGTTACTTGCCGTCACGGGGTAACTGCTAACCAGGCTGACACGATGGGCGTGTTTGCAATGTTAGTGATATGCCAGATTGCACTGCAATTTTAGCGTCGTTGGCAAGATATACAACAGTCACGCAAAGTGACGATACTTCTCTACTGTCGTCAGCCACCACAGGAACGCAAGGAGAGACAAACAGAAGTCCCACCACCAGCACTTCTCTTGTAGTTTTAGTTACAAGAAGGCCGAGTATTTACTGAGGTGTGACATTCCGCGACAGCACATAAATGTATGCACACGGCGACAGAGACTTTAGCATCAAGTTCAGGGTTACAGTCAGCTTGTATTCTTTTGCTAGACAGCATAAGCTACACCGGACACTACTGTAATACGGAGTACTGTTTGCTCTACTACCACTGGTTATTGTCATATGAAGACCTCAAAAAGATGGATAAGACAACTCTGCGAACAGAACGGTGCTAACGACGTGAAATTTGTCGAAGTGCTGAGCCGCTGTCTATCTCTAACACCAAGTATGTTTTAGATGAAAGAAGTGGCTGTAACATCAAACGTAGAACGTCTGGAGATGTGCCTTCAACAGGCAGTCGACAATGCACTGCAATTTTAGCGCCAGCGAAGAGATGTTGTAGTCATTCACGTAACAGCAATACCCCTTTCTAATCAGCTCATCAGAATGCTCGTATCATGAGATCCCACAAGTAAAGCCTACCATATCGTACTATTCGTCGTAGCGAGTGCATGTCGTCCAGGGTTCGTGAGTCGTAAAGTACACAACGTTCAGAGACTTCTTCTCGACTGAGCTACTCACGCCGTGCAGAATCAACTGTTCCAATATAAACCTTCATACGATCCTTCCATCTCAAGTCCCCCTCTCACTCCATCATGATCTGTATACCTAGGTCCATAGCAGCACGACCATACCATTCTATCTCCTCCCTTCCAACACCACGTAAATTCGTAACAAACAGTACAAGCTTTTGTTGCGAAAATGCCATTCAGCATCGACATGAGCCGTAAACCACACGCATGCATAACATTCGTCTTCTTTGAGCATCCATACCACGCATCTACTCCTGTACCTCCATCCGACTCCAATTCCCAACCAGCAAAGTGAATATAAGTCATGCGGACTGAAAGACAAATATCGTATATCCTTACCTACATAAGCAGACTCGTAATGCAAACAGGTTGGGCAGCAAGCAAGAGTTCATGAGTCAGTCGTTCGTGGTGTGCTTTCTTCGTCAGAAGGCGTGCGATGAGGAATTTTTTTCAAGGGCTATGGTGGGTTTTGTGAGTCGATTATTCGAATCACGAATGTATGAGGTGACTGGGTGGGTTGGGTATATAATACTCTATATCTTTCTGTTTATTTTGAGGATGTGCTATATGTTTCCTCGACCTGGATTTCCAAGACAATTTGCACAGTATTGAACATCGTAAGCTGGTCGACGCGATCATTCTTCTAATTTCGATGACGATAGCATGTTCACGACAGCCGATAGAGGCTATACTACCACACTCGCAGAAGGAACCACACAGTAAGAAGGGAAAGAAGAGGAAAAGAAAACGTTGTGGTATAGAAAGCTCATTGATTTGGTATGTACTTGAAAAGGGAACGTATTTGACAACAGCAACCACAGCGTCTTCGATATACAGAAACAGCAAGAACTTTTCGATGTCAAGCGACATGAGCCTACTAGGCTTCGAGACACCCGAACAGGAAAAAAAAAGCTGGACCTGTTTGAAAGCAATAACAAGAAATTGGCCACGAGTACGATCCTCAATCACAAGCTCTAAAGATTCGAAAGAAATGTTTCCACCATATTTTGTCGTTTTCTGAATATTAAGTGTTGGAGCGAGGTGATTGAGGAGACAGTCAGAACCGGCCGGAAGGAAAGATTTCGTTCGTCCATTCATCGGTTTCATTACGATGAGTCGGATTAGCAACGGGAAAAGCATGGAGATGGCTGTGTGCTCAAGAAGCATGTTGCTGTGTCCGCAAAAATCGGTAAGGAACGCCAACAGACCTCGGGTACTGTTGCGACGATGACATCAGCACTCTGCTTGATGTCGACAGCAGTGATAGCAAAAACTCTCGAAATTGCTGATCACGCTTTGTAGCTATTTGTCTCAGAATGCCTTTCTGAGATCAGGAGGATTTATGATTGGCAATACCAGTCACGGTAAGCTCAAATCTATCCCCTTGACTGATGAACTGTATGTGTTGCTAGGCATCACTCTAGAGCCAGCACAGCTTCAATGGATACACAAGATCCGTGTTCGTGCAAGTTTTGCAGCAGATGAAGGTAGGGGGAAAAGGTAGAATGACCGTCGTGAACATGTATGTGTTTAGGTGCAGAATTCAAGGTCTGGATCAGCTCCAAGAGCTTCAATGATCTTTCGCAATCGACTGATCTCGGCAGACATAGCTGACATTGTTTCCTGCTTTCGTTGTCGTGACTTTCGGGCAGCAGCTGTGTTCTTCTTTCGCTTGGCAGTGTCCTTGTCATCCTCGGAATCAACGACAATCTCAGGTAAGTCCTTTCGAGGCTTCTGGCTGGCCTTTGCAATACCAGCCGAGAGAGAAGCTTTACGATCGTGGACAATCGGTGGTCGACCTGGAGACGACTTTTGTCGTACCATAGGAGACCCCTGAGTCGGAGCTGAAGTGACAGTGGTGAGGTCAGAAAGAGAACCGAAGCTGTTGTTGGAGGCAATAGCTAGCTGTGTATCGAATTCGTCGTACTGAACATCAGGGAAGAGAGAGGGCATGTTACCCAAGCTGGTCATGTCGAGTTCCGAGTCAAGTGCACCATCGAGCATCGGAGTAGTGTTCAAACCAGAGCTGAAGTCTGGAGAATCGAGATACTCGGAGCCGGGTGTAGCAAGATTAGGAAATGCGGCCGCCGCTGGAGCAGACATTATGCCATCATCGTTCCATAGTTCAGTGGGCGAAACGGTAGCGGGATGTGCTTGGTGAGGGGAGTCAGTGACGCCAAAGCTAGTGTTGAGATTAAAGTCCAGGGAGGCATCCTCATTTAGATAACCTCCCTGGAAATCGATATTATCGAACACAGACATTGTGGCTTCACTCGTTAGTATTTGTGAATCTTGCAAAGAAATAATGGTCCTACCTTGTGTAGATACGGGAACTGAATGTATTCTGCGACGAGGTAGAGTTGGTTGTTCAGAGAACTTTGGCACCGGTGGACGGATTTTCAAGTTCTGACGAGCGATGATTCGTTGGTAATGTTGCAATTGCGCGTTTGGATTTGTGAGTGACTGGTAGTTGTTTGGCGATTGTGGATAACCGAGGATAGACTGTTGTAATTGTGGCTGATGCACCGTCAAAGTCGGGTGTCTTGGAGAAAGATGTGTTTGGTTATTAGGGGCTGTACGCAGTATCGCCTGCTCTCGCTGCACGGGATTGTGGATCGCCGGGCGAGGTGAGTTGAACAATTGAAAGTCGTGATCGAAGTTGTGTTGCTGTGTGAATTGTGCTATAGCAGCCTGAGTCAAGGGGGTAGAACTCCATGATGGCTGAGAATCCGTGGTGAAAGACGTGAAGTCTAACGCTGGAATGGTTGCGGGCGAAGGTAAACTCGTGTCGCTGTGCGCTACGAGAGGTCTATCGCAATCTCCGAAGAGATGCTGTAAAGGTGGTTGAGTGGAGGGGGTTTGGTTGTTCAACGAGTTTCGTGAAGAAACTATCTTGCTGGTTAGCGAGATAGTAGGGCTACAAGAGCAGCGATGGCAAAATCAAAAGGACTCCATACTTTGAAGTCCAGAATATTTTGTTGTAAGAATGGTGGTGGGTGGAGGAAGAAGAAATTCAGGCATATTCGGAAGGCACGAGGTTCTTGTATCCGGTACTGTAAATCCATTCTTGGCACCTCAGAAATTAGCGTGGTGCACTTTCAGATATGAGTCACAGGGCGCCCTCCTCCCTCTCCACAATGTGTGTCCCTAGCACATTAGCGGCCTGTCAATTCATTTCCGCTTCAGATCATCTTTATTGTGCACGCATTTCTGAGGTTCACTTCTACACCCTTGCCATATGCTAACACAGTCAACTGTTTGTATTTGATTGCAACCAATTCCTACTTGGAGGAAGTCTCGATAATCGGAAGTGTATGCCATAGCAAAATCACATTTCCCAGCGAGGCAGACTCGTTATTTCCACCCGCCGAGGGGCAGCAGAAGCCAATGCGAATACGGCAAGGTGAAATGGTGCTTGTAACGCTCTACTAATCTATATCAAGTATAGCATCATGTAGTTTCATTCACGGTTCCCCACGGCAGGATCAAGTTCAGCTGCGGTTCGCAACCAGGTCCAGTACTCCAATGACTGCGCCATGTTCCGTGCATGAAGCTTGCTGCACGTTCTGATCAACAACAAAACCTGATGTCGACATCATGATAGATTTCATTGAGAATCATGATCTGGACACTGTAGCGGATCTTAATTGATGGCAGCGAAGTCAGTGTGAACAGATTACTGGAAGCGCAACGAGAAATTGGAGTCAGAAGGCGTGATCGTCTGTAATTCCACTGACATTTTGTGCCAAGCAGCCAATCACAGTCCATTCCAGCGTCGCATGTAACTTGTAAGCATCGGAAAATGCAGTTCCCGAAGAATGTTTCCTCGTTTCAAGAACGTACTCAAATTCTGTAGCTTGGAATGATCGGGGTGGGTAGTATGGGCTCGATGATGAGTCTCCTCTACGCTGAGAATGGAACAGAAGTACATTTCTATGACCCGAGTAAGTCTTTGTTCTGAGTGGTGTGCTTCCGTTGACGGAAGACTTCAGGCGAAGAACATGTCAAAGAACTACAAGAAGAAGCCAAGAAGATTAAAGCAGATGAGAAGATCATCCATCAGAAGGACTACAAAGAGCTTTGTGAAAGCCTCTCCGATGGCGATGCGCCAAAATACTTCGTCTTCAGTATCCCACACGGTAGCGTAGGTGATAAGACAGTTGACGGTCTGGAGCCGTACCTGAAGAAAGGAGATGTGATTATTGACTGTTCGAACGAGCTCTGGGAGAACACGGAGAAGAGGCAGAAGCGACTTGACCCGAAAGGTATCCACTATATTGGATGTGGTGTTTCAGGAGGCTACCAGAGTGCTCGAAGTGGTCCATCCTGTTCACCTGGAGGCAGCGAGGAGGGATTGAAGGCGGTTATGCCGTTCTTGAAACAGATTGCTGCAAAGGACGGTAATGGTCGACCTTGTGTGGAACCTGTCGGACCTGGTGGCAGTGGTCATTATTTCAAGATGGTGCACAACGGCATCGAGCAAGGTATGATGTCGGTCATCGCCGAGGTCTGGTACATCTTAACTACTGGGCTGCAGTTGAGCTATGAGGAAGTTGCTGACATCTTCGAATCATGGAACAAAGAGGGACCTTTGCACAACTGTTTCCTCGTTAGTATTGGTGTTGATATATGTCGAACCAAGGATGACAAGGGTGAATATGTACTGGCTCATGTTAGAGACAAGGTGGTACAAGATGTAGACGAGAGTGAAGGAACAGGATACTGGACCTGCGAGCAGGCCGTTGCACATCATGTACCTGCTGCCTCAATCCTCTCAGCTCACCTGTTCCGGTGCGGTTCGGCAGACGCTGCTCGAAGGATCTCCATTCAGAAGTCATTTGGAGGCGGTGTCAAACCACAACCAATCAAGGTCGATGACAAGGATAAATTCATCAAGGATCTGCAAATGTCAACATACATCTGCTTCTTGATGTGCTTTGCTCAAGGCATGCACATCGTCAAGAAGATGGATCAGAAGAAGGGATGGAAGCTCGACTATGGCAACATCTTGCAAATCTGGCGCGGTGGCTGCATCATTCAAGCCGACCACATCATTGACCTGCTTCAGCGGATGTATCAACGAAACGACCACGACGACGATGATATCTTGTCCAACAAAGAAGTTGGTGGTGAATTGTCAAAGCACGCTCCAGCGCTGAAGAACGTGGTTCTGAAGAGTATCGAGGCTGACATGTATATCCCATCAATTAGCCAGAGTTGGGAGTTCTACAAATATTCCAGCTCGATCGAGTTGCCAACACAGTTCATGGAGGCCGAGCTTGACTATTTCGGAGCTCACATGTTCGACTTGAAGGACGGACCACCTGGCAAGCCACAGACTGGTGAGCATCATTTCGAGTGGAAGCCGGCCAAGGGTATCTTTGATAAATCTCCTAGCAAGTTGTAGCCGGCATCGATGTGTGACGGGAATGTGTTTTGCGAGATAGAAAATAGAGGCATGGTCGTAATTGATGGAGTGAATTTGCTCATAAGCACTGAGTAGGAATTGTATACCCAAAATCATCCTGTTCTTAGCGTGATTACCGTTTACCGTCCACTTTGGGCAGCTGTACCGACCGTTCATTGTTAGTTATGTTGTCAATTCCAGAGAAATACATTCAACATTCGCAAATTTGCAGCAATCTTCCTCCGGAACTTGCGTGACGCTCTCTGGCTCATCGTGAGCTTGCATTCACTTCACTTTGACAGCTCCTCCGCCACCTTCACCATGGCTGACACCGAGTCGCGATCTGAATCGCCCTTGAGCGATATTGGTTCTGACACCTTTACCGAAGACAAATTCCACAGATCACGGTCGCGATCCAATGCTTCAGACATGTCCGATGAATCAGATGCGTCAGCAACGCCCTCTACATCCACCCCTCGGAATCCGGGCGCCAGGCCTGCAAAGAGACGGAAGATTGGCCCATCAGACTATGAGGGCGCAACACCTCGTTCTGCAATCCTCGCCATCCCTGGCTCTCCGTCAGGCTCAATATCGAGTGACACCTCTGGTTCAGTGCCAACTTCCCCTTCTCATGCCAATCTGGGCCCTACTCACCCCCTTAGCACTGCCTACGCTGCAGCACAAGCGAATCCCAACGATCCAGAAAGCGCAGACTACACTCAGGTTACCCGCTGCCAATGGACTGGTTGTCCCGAGCCCGAACAAGGTAACATGGACAATCTAGTGCAACATATCAACGATGCACACATTCCGCCGCGCCAAAAGAAATACTTCTGCGAGTGGGAAGGTTGCACACGCAAGTCTATGCCACATACCTCTGCGTACGCCCTGAAAGCGCATATGCGAAGCCACACGAAAGAGAAGCCATTCATGTGCCAGGTGCCTGAATGCGACCGCAGTTTTACAAGATCGGATGCGTTGGCTAAACACATGCGTACTGTTCATGAGACTGAAGCTTTACGACCCTCTGATCCTGTCCCACGGGGTCATACAGGCGGCATATCACAAACTATATCCACAAATGGCAACAATGGCAATGGCAGCAACGGCGCAAGCCTGCTAGGTCGAAAGCTGAAACTCACCTTCAAAGGCAACAAATCCACACTAAATGGCGGTGCGGAACCAGTAGAACCGAAAGTCGAAGGTGGTCTTCCACCACTACCCACTACTGCGACCGCAATCGGCACAATCAATTCAGTGAGACCAGTGAAATTGGATGCCACAGAATCTTCCGATCCCGACCTGACACACGCTATCGATATAGACAGTGTCCCCTTCAAGATTCCTATCGATCCATCGTACTATCCGCCAGAGATTTATGCAGATATGGACGAGTACGAACGAAACCTTCCTCCCTCACAATACTTCCGAATCCTACGCAGACAGGTCCGGTGGGCGACGGAGGAGGGTAGTAGCCTGGTGAAGGAGCTTAGCGAGACGAGAGCAAGAACCGATGACTTGCGAGGCAATCCGATTACACGACCGACAACACTTATCAGAGAGAGCGAGATTGGGGATGTCGTAAGGAAGGAGGAATGGGGCGTTGTTGAGGATCTGCTCGATAGAATACTCAGGGCCGAGTACGAAGCTGCACTCGGTATTGTGAACAAGAGCAATGGCTCAGGTTCTGGACACGAGACGGAGACAGCGCCACAAAATGGTTTGGCCACAGAGGATGATCTATTCGAAAAGATCCAGAAACTGCCTTTTTGGGCAGACGCGGGAGCAGAATTAACTACCGCGGCGCTTACGGGGGGTACTAGTACCGGTGCTTAGGAGGCTGCCATGGGAGAGTGGAAGGATGTTATGTTCCTGGTAAGACGACTTGTGCCTGAGGAGCTGTCTCGAAAGCAGCGCCAGATTTCATGACTGTGTATGCGCCCATGGCTGTTGGGGTGATGCTTGCGATGCTATGACACGTATTTACAAAACGAGCGGTGTTTGTATCACTATGGATAGAATAATAAAAAGGGCTGCGTTCACGAGGCAGATGCAAGGCCAAGATACACTGGTTGCTAGTGTTTTGTTTGGCTGACACGCGCTGCAATGTTTCTAGCTTAGTCCTACCGAATAGTACAATCGACATGATGTCGATGTCCTGCTGGGGACCTGGGGCTCCCTAGAAATCAAATCTCTCAATTTCTGGATATTGCAACCGGTCTTCGATAATGTGACTCAAACGTGCATGTGCATGGAGAAGATGCTTGTTGCATGCCGTAAACTGCAGTATTAGCGTCCGACGATTCGCATGACCCAGGGGAGGGACAAGTAGGAATTCCTCTTTGGATGAGCTACGAACCAATGGGACACAAGTTCTTACTTCCTGCTTACAAAAGTTGTCCACACCCGAAAGAGGCATTGGCAGACCCAGCGGCGTCACAGTGCATGTTAGCCGAAGCGATCGAGCTGCCATTTGTCGAGTTCCAACGTGTTTTCCTGAGAGGACGCGAAATTCTAGAACTAGGGAAGTAGTATATCGCTCGTTGTCGTGTTTTCGATATCATCGTCATAAGGTCATCTGCCAGCGACAAACGACCGGCAGCCAGACTCTAGGCAAAATATTGACAAGGCAATGGGTTGGAAGAGCGCGTGCGATACTATAGACAACGAGCATTGGCATGTGCAGCTTTACTGTACCTCAGGCCAAGAGGCACGTTCTTGAAACGAGGAAACATTCTTCGGGAACTGCATTTTCCGATGCTTACAAGTTACATGCGACGCTGGAATGGACTGTGATTGGCTGCTTGGCACAAAAT
>Ga0115851_100157_pt1 | contig 23857 bp, 18 predicted proteins | sample InSIn2gowninarea_FD_83865 | JGI IMG/M metagenome (GOLD analysis project Ga0115851, IMG submission 83865)
CCAAGTTCACTTCTAGGTTTTTGGAAGGAGTTATTTGCAGGTTTGGGTATCGAGTTGGATTTCAGTACAACTTATCATCCACGAACAAATGGACAGACAAATAGGATCAATAAAATTCTAGAGGACACGTTGAGAATGCATGTTATGCACCAGCAGAGGAGGTGGGAGTAGTATCTTCCACTGGTAGAGTTTGCTTAAAAAATGGGTATCAAGAGTCACTGAGGATGCGTTCGTTTGAGGCACTTTATGGGCGGAGTTGTAATACTCCCATAAGTCGGAGTGATCTAGTGAAAAAGGTGGTTATAGGACCAGATATGTTGGAAAAGATGGAAAAGGATATGCATGTTATCAAGAAGAATTTAAAGGCAGTGAAAGATAGACAAAAAAGTTATGCAGATCAACATAGGGAATTTAAAGAGTTTCAAGTTGGGGAGCATGTGTACTTACACATCAATACCAAGTAGATATCCTTGAGGATTGGGTCGTGTGTGGAGTTGGAACCTTGATATTACGGACCTTTCGAGATCCTTGAGAGGATTGGACCAGTGGCCTACAGACTTGCATTGCCTCTGATAATGAAATTCCATGATTTTTTCCATGTTTCATTGCTTAAAAGATATGTGAAAGATGTTGATCATGTGTTTGATTGGTTTGTATTGCAGGTGGAGCCAGAAGGGGAATTCTAGCAAGAACCTTAGTGCATTTTTCAACGAAAACAACTCATGCTAGAGAACCGAGCAATCGAGCAAGTTAAGGTGAAGTGGAAACACTTTGATATTGATGAAGCTACATGGGAGATGACTGATCATATGTGGGCTATGTATCCTTCATTGTTTTCCAGTTAAGGCAAGGGAGTTTTGGTATATGTATATATTTATGTATGGTTGTTAATGTAAATACCACAATGAGATGTGTTATAAAGCTCCAATAAGGGATATGGTTTTCATATTTGTCATGTTGGTTTTTTTATTTTCAGCGAGTTCATTGTAAATACTAAATTGAGCTAAGTTATAAAGATCCATGGGCAATATGTTTTTGTTTTCAACGGTCTTTCTAGTCATCGGTGTCATAGAACACTGAGGATGGTGTTCCTGTAAGGGGGAAGGCTATGTAACAACCCTGGGTTAAAAGTTCATGTAATAAAGTTAATAAAGGAAAAATAAGACCAAGTTCACGGGACACGTATTCTAAGTTGAATGTTGGGAAAAACATCCTAGTGTGTGTTCATTTGGTTATTATGGCTAAGGGGAAATCTACAAAGTAATTGACAAAGGATTTGAAAAGGCAAAGAGGCATTAATTGACATTTATTTATGAAAATAATGGAAAATAGAATAAAAGGAAGGTGAAAGGTCACAAATTGCATGTAATGAGGAAATTGAACAAAAAAATAGAAAATTGAAGAAAATAGAGGCCTTAATAATAAAAAGGCTTATGAGGATAAGTTCCTAACTTTTGTCAGTTTAATTTTGGAGCTCTCTCTCTTCTCTTCCTCTCATACTCTTGCACACTTAGATCATTCTTGGAACACTATATCATTAGAGAAAGGGAGGCAAAGGAAGGACAAGAAAACAAAGGAAAGCAATGGTCATGCAAGGAAGAGTTGGATCAAGTGGCTACAACAAGACTACTTGTAGGTATCGAGTTACATGTATGATTTCCTTGCTAGTTTTGACATGCATGGCACATGCATTTGTGTATTTGGTTTTCTTATTGTCAATGGTGTGGGTTTTGCCAGGTGTGACTATGATTTTAGCCTTGCTTTTCCATTTCTGAATAGCCATGGTGTGATAGGGATCTTTCATTTGGTTGATCTTTGGATTGTCGAATGGTTTTGGAAGTGGGTGAGGTGGTCTCAGGAAAATTCCCAAGGGCCTAGGGATCCCTTGACCAGTAATAGTGGGATTGCAGTAAATCCTGAGGGTTGAGATGGAAAAAATACTCAAGGTATTGGTGAGGAAAACCAAAGGCATCTAAGCTTTTTTATGTCCTAGTGATCCCTTGATCGGTTTTGGCAGGATTGCTTTAAATCCTGGTAGTTTATGTTTTTTGTTTGGGTTGAGGAATCCCTTGACCGGTAATGGTAGGATTTTGGTAAAGCCTGGTTGTGTAAGTGTTTGTTTCGGGCCTGGGAGTTGCTTGACTGGTTTTGGAGGTATTGCGGTAAATCTCGAGAAAGCCCTAGTTGTTTTGTTGTGAGTTCCACGTTCATGCTTGAAATATGGCACAAGGATGATTGACTGAAAGAAATATTCGGCTCAACCTAATCTATGGTCGAGTGGTATGTGGAAGTCCCTGACTTGGTTGTGTTTGCATAAGTTAATAAAATCTTGTTAATGGCCAAAAATGACTGCATGAACATGTAAGGGAGACAACTCGGTCAATGCCCCAACTAAGCCCTTATTCATTTGATGTAGTGGTTTCAACTGATTCAGTTAGGTCTAGTTACCCTCTCTCTCTCAACATTGGCTTATAGTTTATCTATGACTTACTGATTGAAAGATAGAATCGGATATGCCTTTTTGTTGTGCACATGAAAGAAAGCAAATCTCTATGCTGACTTGAGGGCTCAACTAAGCCACATTTATAGTCTGCCCTTGTGTCAGGGGACTTTTATGAATGCAAACTCGAGTCTAAATGCAAATTTACTCTAAGATGTAAGCAAAAAAGCTAATCCTATTTCGAATTGGAAAAGGATAGCCTTCTCTCAATTTGAGAGAAGATGAATTAACTAACCAAGTGAAGAGGACTGCTTATATAATAATTGGATTCAAAATATGAGATTAAATTGCAAAATGCAAAATAATTTGCATTTTACAATTTATTAGACTGCTTTATGCAAATTGAACTTACTTAAATAAAAAGTTGTCAAAGAAAACTAGAAATACATGTCTGAATCCAATAAAATGATTGAATTCATTATATGATTATTATCAATTAAAAGAAGAAGTTCATTTAATTAATGAAAGAGAAAACAAAATAGGAATGCATGTAAATAATAAAAAGTTACTGTTGAATGTATTCGAATCTTAATGAATTCATCTTAATTTTGATTATGTTATGCTCCTGAGAGATAACTCTTATAGAACTTCAATAACATATAACAATTGATACAACAGAAGTACCTAATATTAAACAACAATACACTATTTAGAACAGAAATTAAAAAACAATTAGAGAAATTCTGACAATAACATATTAATTTACAATCCAAACAATAATGCATTAGAATGAAAAATTATTTAAAGCATACTAGAACTTCATTACACATTTTGCAGTCCATGAGAGGCTTCAACTCGAGAAAATTTGACTACAAAAGTGTAAAACAACTCTTCTTCTCAAAGCCAAAATTGCTAAATCTCTTTGCAACTCAACGTTCTGTTCCTTACAAAAGTGCGGATATCCAACCATAAAAATCATAGAGATTCCCCCCAAATACCTCAGATCTTATTTACTCTCCCTACACTACAACTAAAAAAACCCCTTACAAAAGTTCTTTAGGATCCCCTAGTTGTAGAGAAGAACCCTTTCCTCTTTCTCAAGACTACTATTTAATAATTTACAAAAATCCCAAAAATGTAGAGCTGCTAGGGGTGGTTTTCGAGATCCTCAATTAAAGCTGTAAATTCTCCATTCTTCTCTTCGCTGGTCTCTTTCCATTGCTCCAAAGTGCCTCATCTTCAACTTCTCCAACCGATATCCTATTACAAACCAATCAAAACCAAAATAAAAATAATTTAAATTGTATACTAGAAATTAGAATAATAAAGTCCAATGAAATTGCTAAATCAAAATAAATAAAATCCAAAGAAATTTCCATGCTATGATCATTTCAAATGGATCTGACTAGCCTTTGAGTATTGATGGGGAATGAATTAGTGTTAGTAGTTTTCCCAAGCCAATGAAATTTGCCCAAATCAAATTAGGAAAAACCAATTTTTGTTGTAAATTCGTCACTTCCTCTTATGATAATTTTTTGGGTCATTAAATGATTAAATATACTAAATTTAACATTCCCAATTTTTTTCCCTCAGTCTTAACTTTCCAACAAGTTATTATGAGTTTCATTTCACCAAATAAATCTTGAGACATGCATTTCCAAAATTGAGTTATCAAAATTGCTAGAACATTGTCAATTGCATGTCTAGGCCGAAATTAAATAGTTTTAATTGAAAATTCTAATTTTACATTAAATTAATAAATTCTAATTAACTAAATAATCAAAATTAAATAAAATAAAATTACAATTAATAAATCAAACTAATTTATACAAATTAAATTAAATTAAATTACAATTACAATTATAAATTAATTTAATTAATTTAAAATAAACTAATTAATATTTAAGTGATTTTTAAAAATAAAAAATAAAATATTAAATAAATTGTTAAAAACAAATCATAAAATATCTAAAAGAATATGATATAGTGGCTTTTTGGCTCAAACATGAGCTGATAATGCATAACGAGGGGGCTTTTATAATGGAGTAGTTATAAGGGATTTAAGGAGGAGGGATAAGGAGGTTTTGGGATCTCGGGGGTGGAGTGGTCTCAGGGGTAACGCGAAATGAGAGGCGAGATGGAGGAGAAGGTAGAGGTTTGAGGTGGGAAAGAAAGAAAAAAAAGAAATTATTGTAATGTCTATGAGGTTAAAGATAGTTCATGGGACAAATTGCGTTTTCATGTGCTTGATGTATTCGATCTTATTTCTGTGAAGCTTCAAAATAAATGATCCCAGCTTCTCGACAACCTCTTCGCTAAATAGATTATCCCAAGAGCTAGCTGCCAACATATCTACATAACTTTTCCTGTTGTCTTTGAAGACCTCACATTCTAAAATGAAATGTTTTTCTATTTGCACTTTTCCGGAAGAACAAAAAATGCATAACCTTTCCTCCCACACTTGGGAGAGAAGAGCGGGCTCATAATTTTTTTCTTTATATACAGCTCAAAAAGAAAACCAAATGGGAGTGGATTCTCGGGGGAATGAAACCTTCTAAACTTTTTTGAAATAAAGTTCTGAGAAATGAAATCCGAGATTTGTTTCTTATTTATTTATTAAATTTCATTATGTATAGTTTATATATATATATATATATTATAAAGTTTTAAACTATACATTATGTGTTTGTACTCTCTGGTTTTGTAAGATAGTGAATTAAAAATTAAAAAATAATCAATTAATGATTAATTACAATTAATTAAATATTTACATATTAAATTATATTTATACAAACCAAAAATAATGTACATTTTGTAGCTCACACGATGAAAATCATTGAAACTTTAAATAAACATTGTTTGTAAACCATGAGTCCAAATGAGATGAAACAAGAACCGATAGAAAACCAATAAGAAATTGAATGCAATGAAGCAATCAAAATGAAAATCTGAAGAAAACAAAAGTCTCACAAAAATGTCGCACAATTAACCAAAAGAAAATATTAAAGGGTGATATGGCCAAAAATTATTTAGAGGCCCCCCTTTATTATTATGAAGATAATAAAATAAAATGGGGTGGTTGTGGTTTTTCCACAACAAAACTCTATCCTCTTGTATTTCATGAGTATTTATACTTGCTACTATGTTGCTTTGATGATTGTTATATCATTGTTATTATTATGGATATATGCCGATTATAAGCATGGTTTTATGACCAATTCTAGTTATGATTCTTATCATGTTTTGGTTGGTTATTGAATTCATGATCTAATAGATTCTATTGCAGCTATTATGAGATGGCATTAAACCTTCTTGATGATTTTCAGATAAATATGAGACCCTTATGTTTAGATATGAATTTATGACCTGTAGATTACATGTTCACAATGTGTTTGATGAAATGTCTGTCATGGTTAGGCCTAGTTAGGTCAATTTCTTAACCAAGTTTTGCATTAATGGTTTTGTCCTTGAGTCATTCATCATTTTGGAAAGTTTTATGAAGTTCTGGGCACAGGTCAGGGTACTAGCCCTGAAAAGTGGCTTAGATTCCGGGGTCACATGCTCAAAATTGGGAAATCTAGACTGCAGTCGCTAGGAAATAGGGTTATCTGTGCTACTAGAGGGCCGCAGTCATTGGCTTGCCTTGTTATGCAAGTGAATGGGAGTCCAAATCACTAAAAGGGAAAGTTAGCTTAGGGTTTGGGCACCTAGAGTGGTTGTTTAACTCCCGTGGGTCCTGTAGCTCCTAAGGAAGGGCAATAAAATTTTGGTTTGTCGATTCCACTTCCTTAACTACACTTAGGAGGTTGAGTCATGTTATATTTTCACTCATCTTATGTTTACCCTGACATGCCAATGAAAGTGGGTAGATATGGGAGGGGTGATTATATGATTGCTAAATTTTAGTAATTTAGTTTAGTTATATTAAGTTGTGTTCAGTTGAACTAGTTCTAACAGTTGGAGGAATTAGTGAAAAAAAAGTTGTGCAATGGGATAACATTCTAACTCAATGATCATCCAGTTAGCTGAACAATCAACCTAAAATAACTAGTGCATGCAGAGAATTCAAGTTCCGAGTTGCGGTCGAGATTGCAAGGTAGTGTAACAAGCATGTGTAAACTAGTTTGAGCGTAAAGGTGTTGCATGCAGTCAAATGATCAAACCTTTGGAATTTCACAATCAATTGGAGGAAAATTCCTTAAAAAGAGGGGCTAATTCTTCAGGATTCGCGCAAGGAAATAGGGGCTCAAGTAGAGGCAAAAATTGACTATGTCTGGGTCAAAGCTTCTCATTGAGCAGAGACATAGGTTATTCACTTTTAGGTTGTGCTCAATGTGGGAAAGAAATTGTAATACATCTCTATTCATCTGAATAATGCAAAGAGGCTTGAGGGGCTTTTTCCAGTTGGGTTCCTGTTATGCCAATTCAGATTAGTTGTGAGTGGTATGCTTCCTGGTTGCCATAATTTTGCTTTCCATTTTTCTTGCTAATCTGAATGCCTTCTCTAATGAATCCAGTTCCCAAAGGCGAACATCATGTTGGATATTATCCTTTAAAGACCCTATGAACGCATCAATCCTATGCTGCTCTGGAATATCTTTTACCCTTATGTTCAATTTTTGGAACTCCTCAATGTGCTCCATTATTGGACCCTTTTGTTTGAGACTTATCCATTGGATAAAAAAAGTGTTTCTTTTTGTATCCTCATAATGTGCTATCAATTCTTCCGTAAAAATTGCCCAAGTGATAAATTGTTTACGAGAGCAAAGCCATTGATACCATACAAACTGATTTGGTTCCAAATATAAAGTTGCCATACGTACCTTTTGTGTGTTTTGCACATTATTGAGATCGAAGAACTGCTCCATCTGCAATATCCATGTGGCGGGATCCTTGCCATCAAACTTCCTCATATCAATTTTTGGAATGTGGTGGGTCTTCGATCCAACACTAGAGTCTGTGGAATCATGATTAACATTTCTTTTGTTCTCATCATGAGTTTCCTTTACTACTCTTTCACCATTAGTGACCCTTTCTTGTAGTAACTTCTTTAATTCGTCCATGTCTGTCTTCAAATCGTTCATGTCTGTCTTCAAATCATCCATCTTAGCTTCCATCTTAGCTTCTGTTCCTTTTTGTGCAAGTGACACTTGTTGCACTTGGTCTCGTAATTTTGCTATATCATGTTGCATTTCTTCCTCTTCTTCATAAGTCATGCTAGAGCTTCTAGGTTGCTTACCAGGTGTTGACATTTTATTTCTTCGGGGCATCAATTAATGAATATAATGCTTTACTATGCCCTTTTAATTCCTTCAAACCAAGCTTATGCAAAAATTTAAAAAAAAATACACACCTTTTTCCACTTTGTATAAGCCTGATATTGAATCTGATGTATCTCTGTAATTGCTAATCATCCAGTTCTGAAATTGCAACTTGTAGTAGCCTTCTGTGTCCTCTTTCCAATTCCACAAGTCTCACCCAAATTGGATTCTCCAAGGAAGAGTTATGTGAAATCTCCCACAGTGACTTCCTTTTAGACTAATTCAGTAGGGCGAACTTGTACGACGTGCCACGAGTAACTGTTTCAACCTTTGGATCTGAAAATCGTGCACAAGAAACTACAGTCCGTCCCCTTTCTGAACCTTCTTATGAAATTTCAATCTGATCCTCAGAGAGAAAGTTATGACGATTTTCCCCAGGTCACCTGTTTGGAATGTAATTCGGGAGTCTGCAAAAAGACCGACTTCCTCAGATCATAACTCCGAAAATATAGCGCGAAAAGCTCTGAAATTCTGATCCAAGGTGCAGCGCGACGTCTTCTCAAATGGGTTTTTTTTTTCAACTTCTGAAACATCACAAAAAAAACGTTATAGCGAAAATGCCACGATGACCTGTTTGGAGCAGCGAAACCCTAGAATCCAAAGCTCTGATACCAAATGTTATGAAACCAGCTCAAGAAAAGATAGAAAATATAGATCAACGCCTTAGAATTCAGCCTCCTCGAGGGGGCAACCTCCTTTACATTACATAAATGAACAATTCTTGGATGATACAAATGAAAAGACCTCCTTTCTATATATAGGAGTCTAAGGGCTCATAACATAATGAGAGCCTACATAACAATAATAATGTAAGGGCACAATAATAACAATAGTGGGCTTCTATGGGGTGTAATAGTAACAATATGGGCATTACATGGGTACAACAATATAATAAGTGGGTTCTACTAATAAAATAAGGGGGTAATCACTAGTATTATAGGGACCCAACACCATCCTTCCACCAAATATCTACTTTCCCCCTCTCTAGTTATCCCAAGAATCCTGAGGTAAGCTGTGTCTATTGGTTCAACATAGGATGGACACATTACACAAGTTACATGAGGAATAGATGCAAGCAAAAGAAAAATTTCCACTCCACTAAAATTGTATCAAGAGATGGTTTGATCGAAAGTCTACCGGGAATGCTAGCTTTGGTATGGGTGACTTATTCTTGAAGTGGGATAAACCCCACGAAGACAAAGATAAACATATGAAGTTCTAGTCCCTGTGGATTGGTCCGTACACGGTTCATGAAAAACTTGGCCAACTCACATATCACTTACAATCACTTGATGGGAGGATTGACAACCTTCTTGTCAATGGACAAGATCTAAATTGTTATTTTCAATGACTTGGGGCTACGCCCAACCTATGTATATAACATGCTTGTTTTTTATTTTGTTATTTTACTTTGTTGTTTCTTCTTTACTTCACATTGCATTTTTTTGTTTGTCTTGGAATTTTTGTTTTGTAAATAAGTGTTGTCCTATACTGTGTTTTGGATTTTGAATAAGTATTTGGTTGAATTTACAGAGCCTTGTGACACTGAAACACTTGGCCAGTCCTGTTTCTATCTTCTCTATGCTTGGTTATAACTTTCGGCTGATGAAGCCTTGACGGAAAATATGATTTGTCTATAAGGGAAGCCCTCATCAAACCATGAACTTGTTTCAAACTGGGAAACCCCATGCCTATACTCATTCTTCTTCTCTATGTGTTCAAGCTTATCAAACTAGTAGAAATAGATAAGGGGAAAAATCTAAATGAGAAAACCTAAATCAGAGGTCTTACTTGCTTATCTGAAGGAATAACCTCGTCTGCACTCACTAAGTTGGGACGCCTCTTCCATCCCAAAAATAAATAAATGCCTATGCACAATCCTCTTTCAAAAAAAATATAAAGGTGAAATAAGAGAAAGGCTTCTTGTGCAGAGAGGTGAAGTAGGCAACTCCACCGAGGTACTGACTAGGCTTGCTGGCAGTGGAAGAATGCTTGTGTTCCCAGGTGACTCTGCTGGGGTACTGTCTAGGACTGATGGAAGTGGAGAAACACCAGAGATGAAAACTTATACTCTGCAAATCTTAGGCTCGCGAACCAAACTACCCTTCCCGCTTTTGAAACATTGTGATTTCACTGAATTTTTTTTGTGTTTGACTGAGTTGGTACAAGGTGAACCATGTCTATCCATGGGGTAAGTGGGTAAGCCAAAGTAACTTGAACAATTAATCAATATTCCCTGAAAGGCCAAGGCCTTGTGCTGTAAATGAACCAAAACAGAGAAGCTGGTATTCAACTAGTGAGTAATCAAGTGTTGTAGCGGCTGCAACACCCTCTAAAATTTTGGACCACATTCAAATTTCAGAGCCTTCCTTGGTTTTTCCCTTTGATGGTTGCAAACACTTAGGCTCATCCCGTGAGCTCTTGTTGAGTCTTTACACCCTTTTGCTTGATTGACCACTGGTCATATTTTGGCATGTCAATTGCTATGTCATGATTACGAGTTTGTTCTGGCAATTTTGAAGGTTTGTCTTTGTGTATGAGTTGTTTTCTCTCTGTGAACATCGGTTTCACTCACACACAAAGTTGTAAACACTGTCACACAAGTGTCATCACAGACATTCAAACATATATCTCAAGTGTCACACTTATCTCTCGTAACCTTTGAGTCAGTCTCATTGAGCACATGATTGTCTTGTTGGTTTGAGGTGTCTTGTCATCGGGTCGTGCTAAGTGTGTGATCACAATGTCATGTATGCATAAGTTCACTTGCTTTCACTCTTAGTCATTCTTCCTGAAAATTTGTCGATTAGACAACCCTCCTTCAACTGGACCCAGATCTCAGTGACCCTTCTCTACTGCCCAGAACTTCACAGAGCATAAGGCTATCCTCTGGGGCAGTCTTCACTGCACAATTCCAGAATCGAGCCGGTTGACTGTCTCCCAGAATTGCACAAAAGTTGTCCTAGAACTCGATCTAGTCTACGCTTCCTGCAATATCACCCATCAAGAATCCCTCTCGTATTCAGGAAAATCTAACATGAGCTATGATCCAAGGTTGCACTGATCTCCAAAACTGTTCAAAACTTGCCTAACATTCCTACCTTACACTACCTTTAGAAACTACACAAACATGTGGGATAGACCTCTGTTGGTTGTCATTACACTGTCCGAGGAAAGTGTGTAGATATGACAGGTAGCCCCCCTACTGGCCTACTCTTCTCTCCCTCAAAAAATTGCGTAGTTTTTGCTACCAACTACTCTCATGTCATGCTCTACACTCATCCCGGAAACTGTGTAGAACTGATTACCCAACACTGTCTCCCAAAATTGTGTAGTCTTAGTCAATAACTCCTGCAACCTGATCCTGACCTCCTCTAGAAAGTTGTGCATATTTTCCTGCAAGTGCCTCTTGTTACCCACTTTGTCTTCCCTGGAGAAAATATGTAGATCCTAGGTAGATGACCTACTCAATGCTCCCCTTGAAAGTTGAGCAGATTGGCCTAGTAGTTCCCTGACGCCCTGCCTGGTCTTCCTCCTGGAAACTGTGAAATTCTGCCTCCTAACTGGATCCTACCTTGTAGCTGTCACTGTTGTCCCAGATTGTGAAAATATGTCTCCCAGTGACATCTACATAGTTTTTCCTGAAAGTGCTCTAGAGTCTCGCATCTCGGCCTGAGCTGTGCTCTACACAGTTTTAGTGCCTTGTCCCTCTCCTAGTCACCTGCACCAAAATGGAAAACAATGCATCATGTTAGACTAGGACATTTTTGGATTTGATGTTGTCTCGTCATGAGTGATTGCAGGAACATGTACATTGATGGAACGAGATGCAGAAGGAGTGCATGCTAGAAGACTTGCTCGCAGTTGAACGAACATATAAATCACATCGTGCAGCGAGCGAAAGGGACACATAAACATTCACCATCAAGGAAAGAGCAAGACCATCGAAGACCTTGTGCACTTTTCCATGCGGAGGTGAAGACATGTTACACTAAGAGCACACCATCACTCAATAGCACAACAGATTCACATGGACACCATAGTCAACTAGTACATGTCAATAGTGTCATGTTGAGTTGTGTCATGAGTTGTCTCGACCACATTGCTTCTATGGGCCATACTTGTTGTAATCAAATGTAATTTAATTTGAAAGTCCAAGAGACACACATATGATGTTAAAGAGTCATGTAAGTCGAAAAGTCACAGGAAGTCAAATCATGAGGGAAGTTGAAGAGTCACAATGGTCAGTTATCCCCCCTTGGTTATATATACCCCCTCATTGTATAAGCAAAGGACTTTTCACCTTGGCTCCTCCCACATAGCCTTGAGAGTCTGTAGTATTTTCTTTGAGGAGCGAGGAGTGGCTCCAATATCCCACTATTGGGGCTAGTGATGTATGGTGTACATATTTTCCTTGGAACTATTTCTTAATTCAGAAGCTTGTCTCAGGCCAACACGTTTTCATGCATGTTTTGTATCCATTTGTAAGAATATTATTTAAACGTTTGTAATGCATGTTTGCTTAGCCTGTACTAAGATAGTTTAACTACTTTGGTTATTTTAGTACTTATGTTGTTCAAGATGTGTTGTATTGTTTATCACTACTATCTCATTCGTGTGGACTACTCCACCAGACATTAGACATACCATCTTTGTGTTTTCTTGGTTTTAATGACGTTCACCCCCATGTGGGCTACTCTATTGGATGATGTATGTGTTTTCCCTTGAACTTTGGTTTTCATGACTGCCGCATCTCCTGTGGACTATTCTATGGATGGTGGAAAAAACCTTGTTGTTTTTTGCATGTGTTTCTTTTCAGGTTTAGACCATTCCCTCTCATTAAGAGGCTTACTTTACTTTATTTTAGTACTTATGTTGTTCAAGATGTGTTGTATTGTTTATCACTACTATCTCATTCGTGTGGACTACTCCACCAGAAATTAGACATACCATCTTTGTGTTTTCTTGGTTTTAATGACGTTCACCCCCATGTGGGCTACTCTATTGGATGATGTATGTGTTTTCCCTTGAACTTTGGTTTTCATGACTGCCGCATCTGCTGTGGACTATTCTATGGATGGTGGAAAAAACCTTGTTGTTTTTTGCATGTGTTTCTTTTCAGGTTTAGACCATTCCCTCTCATTAAGAGGCTTACTTTACTTCCCCCTTTTCACAGTAAGAGAACTCAGACACAGAGTTACATTACACACTCACTAGGCTTACTCACCTTTCTTTCTTGAAGTTACAAGCATAACACTCTCATGTGTTGAACAGTAAGAGCTAAGGAAAATATCTAAGATAATGGAAATCGGGCCATTGTACCAGATGGCACTCCAACACTAAACGGTGTGAGGTCTACTTGGGACTTCATAATGGGGAGATCTCCTTAATGTTGGTGGGTGTTGCACCATCAAAAAATAGGTAAATGAAAAAGGGGAAGAATAAATGGACAATTTTGTGGGTTATTCTACATCCCCAACGAAAGGTTTGGATGCCCTTGTGCAAAAGAAATATAACAAAAATTTATCAACACACTATTTCAATTTCCTTCGTCAACATCTTGATTTTTCTCAAAAATATTTTTCTTCAGTCATAAGATTTAAAATGAGTTAGTCCTTTATTATGACAGTTGAGTTCTTCACTATACCCTTCCTCTTTCATGCTTTTCAACAACTTCAACTTCTCATATCCCTCTCCAAGCGGGGATGGGGTGGAACAAGAATTGAAACCTAATCTTAACCATAACTTTTGGTAATTCATTTTATGGATCCCATTTGGATATAGTTGTGCCCTAAAGAGTGTTGTTCAAAGACTTGGGAATGAAGGAGGTTTTGTTCTCTTTAGCTTTGTTGTAAGCTCCTTATCTTATATGATAACATTGAAACCCTTTATTTATGGAAGTTAGAATTATGATGTTATTGGTTTGTGGTAATGCTTTATATTCTCTCTCTTACAACACATGCATTATTTTATGGTAAACTATCAACTTAACATGTGTGCTTCTCCCTTACTAATAGGTTAACGCTTGACTCATCTTTATCCTTTTGCATTTCCTTAAACTTCCTCTTTTCATTTTGTACCTGGGAAACAAATTGTTTTCTTTATGCATCCCTCACTTAAGGATTAGGGGAAAACCTATGGATATGTGGCATTGAATAGTTGTAGAAAAATAATTCACACAATAATATTTTCTGTTTTGGAAAATTGTTGAAAGGAAAGTTCACAAAATTCTATGGGGGCTTTCACCTCAAAAGGTGGGTGTTTGCTTGATTCATGCTCAAAACTAAGGGACTAATGTCCCACATGTTGATTTTTGTGTATCATTGGGAGGTATTATTACATGCCAAAATGTCCCCAAGTAGGCCAAAGAAAATTATGAAAATGAAAAATTAAAATTATGTATTTTTTGGGCTTCATGTAGGCCCCAAATGGTCAAGTTGGCCCCACCATTAAGGTGTTACTTTTGGTCAAAAATTCACCCATTTGACTAATATAAAAACACATTTTTACCTTCTCATTTGGACCAATTTGAATCAACACACATTCTTCTATTTTCTGATCCACATGTGCGAACCCAAGAGGAGGAAATGTGAAGGTTGACTGAAATAAAGAAGTTTCCATTTGACTCATTTGGACCAATTCAAATCAACACACATTCTTCTATTTTTTGATATACATGTGTGAAGTCAAGAGGAAGAAATGTGAAGGTTAAATTAAATAAAGAAATTTCCATTTGAACGAGTTTGACCTACTCTGTTTGACAAAAAATCTATTGAAATTGACCACATAAAAGAGGAAAGTTTGACCATAGAAGAAAGGATACTTTGAATGTAGATTTGGGATTTAGTCAACAATTGTTGACCATACTTGACGATAGACCCTTTGACTATAAGACCAAGCTGACCTCAAGCCAAAATTTCAGATTGTTGACCAAAACCATTTTTATTTTATTTTTGGAGGTTTGACTAGCATTGACTAGTTGGTATTTGACTAGGTTTTACTGGTACCTTGGACTTGGATTTGTGGTAAAATTTTATAGAAATCTCTTGGATTTGTAAATATTGTTGAAGAAAAATTTCTCCTTAGAAGAAAAGTTGCTAGGATTTTCCTGTGGTTTGGTTTTCCCAGGGTAAATTTGTTGTCTCTATTGTGCTTGGATGTATCTTTATGATCCTATTGTTTTCATTGCATTACTATTGATATTTTATCTGTGTAATTTATTAATGATATATGTGACATAAGATAACTCAGTTGGAAATCGTTGAAAAATAATTATCATATCAGAAGATCATTTCTACTGTTCATTACTGTAGAAAACTCAACATGGTATCAGAGCCTTGTTGAAAGAGAAACCACTGAAGTCAGCATTAGAAACAAGAATTCAAGCAACTTAATTGAGAAGTCAGCCTTAGAGACAAGAATTCAAGAAACTTAAATGGTTTTTGTGTCTCTTGCCTAAAATGGAACCAAACCTTAGAGTTGAAGATAGGTTGGATGGTGCCATCAATTATAGATCTTAGAACACCAAAATACTACTTATTTTGGAAGAGAATGAACTTCAAGATCAGGTGGAGAAAGTCATTTCAAGGCCAGAAGGAGAAGAAGAGAAATCCAAATATAAGAAGAATGAAGCTAAGGCCAGGATAATCTTGGTATATTCCATCAAAGATCACTTGATTCCTCATGTAGTTGGATTAAAGACTACCAAGGCAATATATGATGCCCTTGGGAAATTGTATGCAATCAACAATATCAACAAGAAGTTAGCTTTGAAAAATAATCTTCATAATATCATAATGACTAAATAAAATTATGTTGTATAATATATTATGAATATATCACAAGTCAAATATGAGCTTGTAGCCATTGGAGACACCATTGAAGATTTGAAACTTGTTTCATTTACTCTCAATGGATTTCCTTCCTCAAGGGAACCATTTATTTAAGGAATTTGTGCACGATCAAAACTACCCACATTTGATGAGCTATGGACTGATTTTGTTCAATAAGAGTATATTATCATCTATAAATAAATAAGGAATTCCATAGAATGAAGAAACACAAGCCCTTATAGATCATACTAGAAAAGGAAAGGGTAGGAGGAACTTTGAAAAAATTGACAAAAAGGACTTTGGAAAATTCACTAAGAAGAATTCAAGTAGAATACTTGGGCACACTCAAGATAAGAATAATAAGGATATGCCAAAAATTAAGTTTTTTCACTTGTCAACATTTTGGAAACTATGCATCAAATTTCCCTAAAAGGAAAAGGAAGGAAAGGGAACATGCATCAATAACTAACATTGAAAATGATGATGTTAGAAATACTGGGGGGGGGGGGGGGGGGGGGGGGGGGGGGGGGGGAGAAAAAAAATTTTTTTTTAATTTATTTTTTTATTTAAATTTAATATTTTTTTACTTTTTTTTTTTTAAAGAAATTCTATTATTTGTGTTTTTTAAATTAACATAAGTAGCGTATTTGCAGATTACTTAATTTTTCACCATTTCAATTAATGAATAACTTAACAATTGTATCATTATTTCATTATCCATTCATTATGCATTTGCCATGGACAGTAAGAGAAAATAAACCATAACACATAGACAACACATCAACATATAGGGGCACCAATATTTTAGGTGGAAACCCAATTTGGGATAAAAATACCATTGCTATCGTCTCTGTCTTCATTCTTATTATGAATAAAATCTTTGTTACATCTTATACTAGCACATAATATTATCGATACTTGGGATCCTACCCACGAGAGTCTACAACCTCTGATTTCTACAACTCCAACTTGAAGGAAGCTACTACTCCCTCATCAAGTTTACTGGCTCCTACTAGAAGGAAGCTCCTACTCACTCAACAAGTTTACTGACTACCACCAAAAGGAAGTGTTACCGCTCAAACTAGTAGGGCTCCTAGGAGGGGATCCTATAGAGAAACTACTAGGTTAAGGGATGTAAATGAGGTGATATCCCAATCTCACCTCAACTAAGGATCTGTTCTCTTTACGGGATTTCACTAATGGGAGGAGACCTGGTATAATAAGGATAACTATAATGAATATATCAATGATAAGATGAAAGGTGATCCCGAATCCTATTCACAAGAGAGGCTCAAATATGTGGCTTGTTTGCTTTGGAGGAAATTTGAAAGGCTTTGTAGGAAGAGCTAGGAGGATTTTAGGGGCTAGGATTTGAAGGTTTGCCTTGCAAAGGAGATTCCTAAACATCAAAATCCTTGTGGAAACTTGGTTTCTAAATGGTCTTTGAAGGATTAGATTTAATAATAAGTGGGACCACATGATACCAAGTGGACCCAAATTTAGGTCAAGGGGATGGAATTCATCAATCAAGGGTGTGCTTGATCTAATTGAGGAGAAGTGGATCAAAGGAAAAATTTTCTTTGATTTTGATGCAATGACCCCAATGAGGTCACTAGCTAAAGGAAACTAGAGGCAAAAATCAATCTCGGAGATAGGGCTTGAAGTATCTCAAGATCCCATTGCCAAAATCTCATGAAATTTGGAGGGCACCTAGGGGACACACTAACATATAGTGGGCAAGAGATCGAAGATTTTTTTATGGATGAGTCGTGAGAAAATTGATGCCCTAGGTGACCTATGGGGGTTAGGCCTAGAAAAGAGAAGAAGGTGAGAGAAATAAGCTTTTAATGTGATCACCTATGGAGGCATAGTGCCTTGTCCTTTGGGAGAGATGGAGACGTGGAGAATTTATATTTTGGAATAGATTCACCTAGTTAAGGAGGCCTTGAAAACAACTTAAAATGGAATTAGGGCATGAGAGAAGCAACTTCAAGGTATTTACATTTCAATTTGCAATATTTGATGACTTATCAAGATAAATTTTAACACAAATTAAATCTAGGAACATTCACTCATTCATACATGGCCCATGACATGATGCAATGCTATAAAATATCAATTTTCCACAATTTCACATAAGAAAAGCAGTAAATTGTAGCCTAGTATAGCGAAAATCCTAGCAACATGCATGTGACAAAATTAAATAACATGAATAGCATTAAAAGATCACTTACGTGTAAGAAAGATTATATCCAATAATCAACATATGCCAATAGTGAATCTCCATGACAAAATGAAAGAGATCCAAACATCAAAATTCATCCATTCATCCAAACTCGTCCTCTAGGAAGGATCGAGAAAATATCACAAGAGAAGATAACCCAATCCAAGTGATGATGAGAGAATGAATCACTAATCATCTATTTATACAATGTCTAATGAGTTTGATTTAGCTAATTTGGCCTAATTGAGCTGCTAAAATAAAATATTATGCATGATAACAATACTTTTGGTGACAAGCGCTCCAAATAGTTCAACAACATAATAAGGATCCTCTCAAGATGGTCGAATGATGAGAAAAGTGAGTTTTCGAGCCTTTGAGTAGGCCTAATGAAGTCCAAGGGGGGCCGTGATGAAGAACTAGTCTCCAAACATAGTGGACAAGGAGTTAGCCCCTTGTTTTCCAAGAAAAAACCTGTGGTGCTCCCAACTATGGTGTGGTGCCATAAGGACATCCGCATCGGTCTCCAAGTGGATTGAAAATTCCTATAGACCATCTGCAAAGGCTAGGATGATGATAAAATCCACCACCTCTACAATATGAGACATCATCTAGACATTGGAACATATGCCAATTGTATGGTGAAAGTGTGGAGTCAACTGGTCATGGTTAACCAAGTGCATCATCCTCATCCAAAAGGTGGAACACGAGCAACCAATGAGTGCTACTGCCGATCCATGAAGTAATATCTGCTATGGTGGATGCCCATGGCTCTCAACACTCACCCTACAAGTGCCAATATGGCCCTTTGGAGAGTTAGGACCCCGTATAGGGAGACCAAGCCCCAAATGGAAATCCACCTGCAATCCTGCATAAGATCCAATGTGTCCCCTTGAATTCTAGTACAAAAAATCATTATAATAATCAAGTAAAAGAGCTTACAAGTCATGGAATAAATGGGGCACTTCATGGTTTCATTCCCTTCCATAGTGGGCTTTGGCATGTACAAGTGTCTCCAAGCTCAATAAGGGGGTTAACAAAGGACCCTATTAGGTGGTTTCAACCTCTAAAGGGGGTGACATGTCCATGTTACATCCATAAAGTGGTAGGTGGAAGATGATATAATAATGGAACGAAGTGGGGATCAAGGGAAACATCTAAACCACATGTCATAGTGCAAGGGTAGCTATAACGAGGGAAGCCCATACTTGGGTATATGAGTGTGGGAGGAAGAAAATCATTGTACATGAGTTACCTTGACATTTGTTTTTTCACCCTTATTCATATGAATTTTTCCTTTGATTATTTTTTCTTCATAACTTCTTGGGGTTCCAGGGGATGAGAGCATGATGTGTAATATATAGTAGTGGATACCCCCTCAATATGGAGTGATTCATTGCCCAACAGGGTTTGGGATAATCATGGGTTCCTTAATGATGGAGGGGGATCATCTAGGGCCCATAGGAACCAGCATGATGACCATGGATAAGGGGTAGAGCTCATGTTTGGATTTTTCCCATGTGCTAAATTTGTATGTCCGACCATCTTTTTCATTTTGTGGTACATTCCCCATTAAGAGTGGCCAAATTATGATTTTATTTTATTTTTAGTTGCACCAGCCTCCACGACATTGTTCCAGGCCTAATCCAAGGTTTGGACAAGGGGAGGGGGAGGCTAATCCTATGAGGACCCATTGGACACATGTGGACATGGATGGGAAAAGAAATGAATGGGTCTGAAATGAGTGGAAGGGGAGTAATGTAGGTGGTATCGGGAAGTGGGTCCATGCAACTAGAATCAATGTTTCCCATGTAGTGCCATCCCTAAAGCTAATGGCCAGAAAAGGAGATGCCATGAGACTAGGATACAAGGGTAACAACAAATTTGGGTAGTGGATACAATAATACATACCAAACCCACATGTTCTACCAAATCCTCCCACCAATCCATTCCCAAAAGTGATCATGAAAAGTAAAAAAACTTACTCAACCAAACTAATGAAGAGTCATGCCTTTGGGGTCGGGACACCCACCTTCAAAAATACATTCATAAAATATGGGTGAGGGACCACATCGCTGACTCAGATGGTGGAAAAAATGGCACATTGAGCTAATTGGGGGTTGAAAGGGGCTGTTGGCAGCCAAGTAAGGACCATCTAGGAGAATTTTTTTTCTCATATATACATTACCCACAGGTGGTGGGTAACAGGAAGTTCCTACTCCCTGACCGAAGTCTCTAATCCTCAGCACCCTTGTGGACCACGTTTCATAATTTTCATACTAGATCCACTTATCTCAAATACACATCAAAGACCTGTAGGCTACTTTTCATCGATTTTTCAAACATAACTACTATATACAATACATTTTGCAACAAGTGTATCAAGATGCTAAATCCATCCAAACCCTCTTTGCCACAATCTTATCAATATGCCAAATCCCAAGCCATCAAATATCATCTATCATTAATATGGTCATCAACAAGAAAATAGCTGTCAACTAAACACTATCATGCATCTCAGTGACAACACTAAAACAAAACCAACAACAATAAACAATAATAACTAAACCACATTTACTCAAATATAATACACTACTGTTTTGAAGTATGTTTGTGTATGTATGTAATATTTTGGAATAAAACCCACGTACAAATCTTAGAAGATTACAAACAACTAGATCCCTCATTATGAAGCTATTCTCAATACCAATAGCAATAACTCAAGATATAACAATATCATTATGAAATCAACAATAAACAGTCAACAACATAGATTTATAACTTTAATAGCCATATGAGGTTCTTCATTCACTGAATAATTGATGCCCATGCATACACACAATGTCAATGTAAGCAAACATATCCATTAGCTTTCCAATACATCTCAAATCTCTTAGATATGAGCCTTATCCTTGCTCCTTTTATAGCCTTTTTTCTTGCCAATATTGCAAGAAAATCGCTTGGGTTTGTTATTGGTAATTGTTGATGAGATCAAATATACATTTCCCACACAAAACTGTGGGAGATTACCATTGGAAATTCTCATGGTTTTTTATTTTCCATGCACATGGTTTTGTATGCGACTCTTTTTCTTGAGACCCACATATGTATGCAAATTTTCTTCATAGGAGTTGCATGTAGTTTAATAAACTTCACCTTCTTCAATATTCCTCAAATTAAACATGTGATTAAGCATCCAATATTATTCATGATCCTATGCAGCACATGTACAAGCATTCATTTCATCTACAATAGTTTAAAAATTCTTTCCAATCATTAACCATCCATAGACTAGCCTATCTCATTCAATCATGACAAGTTGACATCAAGGACAACACGTTTGCCATCTAGGTTGACATCATATTATATCTAGGTTGACATTAAGGAAAAAAATTTATCCATAATGTCAACAATATCCCCCTTTGGACTTAATGGAAACTGTTAGGCTCTTATACTACTAGTGCAACCCCTTATTGCTATTAGTATAACCCACTTATTATATTGATGTACCCATGTAGTGCCCATATTGTTACTATTGTGCCCCATAGAAGCCCACTATTGTTATTATTGTGCCCTTACATTATTATTGTTATGTCGGCTCTGATTATGCTATGACCCCTTAGACTCCTATATATAGAAAGGAGGTCTTTTCATTTGTATCATCCAAGAATTGTTCATTTATGTAATGTAAAGGAGGTTGCCCCCTCGAAGAGGCTGAATTCTAAGGCATTGATCTATCTTTTCTATCTTTTCTTGAGCTGGTTTCATAACATTTGGTATCAGAGCTTTGGATTCTAGGGTTTCGCTGCTCCAAACAGGTCATTGTGGAATTTTCGCTATAACTTTTTTCTGTGATGTTTCAGAAGTCTAAAAAAAAATCCATTTGAGAAGAAATCGAGCTAAACATTGGATCCGAATTTTAGAGCTTTTTGCGTGATATTTGCAGAGATATGATCTGAGGAAGTTGGTCTTTTAACAGACTCCTAAATTACATTCAAAACAGGTGACTTGGGGAAAATTGTCATAACTTTCTCTCTGAGGATCAGATTGAAATTTCGTAAGAAAGTACGGAAAGAGGACAGATAGTAGTTTTGTGTATATCTTTTTCAGAACCAAAGGTCGAAAAATTGACACGTGGTACTTCATACAACTCCGCTCTTCTGGAAAGGACTATAATCAGGTAATCTTGGGAGATTATGCGTAACTCTTTCTTGGAGAATCAAATTTGGATGAGACTAGTGGCATTGGAAAGAAGACACAGAGGACTATTACAAATATCAATTTTAGAACTTAATTATTCGAAATTACAGAGTTACAGTCGTTTCAAGATCGAGGTCCTAAAATCAAGAAAAAGCAAGATGAGGAAGTTTGATGGCAAGGATCTGGTAAATTGGATACTTCAGATGGAGCAATATTTTGATCTACATGGTGTACCACTGTTACAAAAGGTATGTATTGCATCTTCATGTTTAGAACCAGATCAATTTTTATGGTATAAAGGGCTTTGTTCTTGTAAACAACTTGTTACATGGTCAATTCTCACGGAGGAAATGATAACACATTATGAGGATACAAAGAGCAACACCTTCTTTAGAGCAACACCACGACAATTGGAAAGAGTAAAAGGGCTTTGTGACATATTGGAAAGTAAAATTATGGCAACAAGGAATTCTAGCCCTCACAACTATAAAGATGGAAGTGTTGTTTCTCCTAGCCTTCCACAACCTACAAGGGTTACACCACAACAATTGGAAGAAAAAAGAGAAAAAGGGCTTTGTTACAATTGTGATAGCAAATGCACTAAAGGTCATAAGTGTGCTGAGAAGAAATTATTTTACATAGAGTATGAAGAGTAGGAAGAAAAGGATCAAGAAACATTAAAGGAAGAGGATTTACGCCAGGACCCCACCCCAGAGGAAGAAGAAATGAATCAAACCATATCTTGTAAAGCATTGGCAAGAATTACCACTCCTCAAACTCTCAAGATAGAAGGACCTATCAAGAAGAAAAAGGTGCAAGAAGTGAAAGATCACATCGAGAAAGAAGAAATGAATCCAACCATATCTTGTAATTCATTGTTCAAAATTACCACTCCTCAAACTATCAAGATAGAAGGACATATCAAGAAGAAAAACGTTCAAGAAGTGAAAGATCACATCAAGCATCAAGAAATGAATCCGACCACATCTTGTAAAGGATTGGAAGAAATTACCACTTCTCAAACTCTAGAGATAGAAGGACATATCAAGAAGAAAAAGGTTCAAACAGTGAAAGATCACATCGAGCATCAACAACAAGTTCTCCAACTTTTAAAGGATAATGCCACTTCAGTGCAAAACCAAACAAAACAACAGGTAGATTAACATTGTAGTGAAAAATGTTTTGATGAAGGTGATTGGGTATTTTTACTGCTACATCTCAAGCAAGGTATTTATGAGAAGGAAATGTTGGCAATACTACATGCGCTTAAAAAATGGCGACCTTATCGAATGGGAAGACTCTTCAAGGATGAGGATGTGGAAGCATTGTTTTGTGCTATTTATATTATCCAACCAGATTGGATAAACAAAGCGAGGAATGAATGGAAGAAGGATGAAGAAGTTTGGCCACTTATTCAAAAGTTGCAAAAGATCCAAATTCAAACAATATTGCCAGAAATTGAAGAGGAAGGAAAAATCATATTAGAACCTGGAGCAATCACAGAAACAAGAACCCAACAGCTATGAAATCGATCAATTTTAGAGTATCTCATCAAGTGGAAGAACTTACCCACTGAAGATTCCATGTGGGAGGACAAGAATTTTATACAGAAGCATCAAGAACTACTCAAGCGTTAAGGACAACGCTTTTTGAAGGAGAGGGGCATGTTAGGCTCCTATACTACTAGTGCAACCCCTTATTGTTATTAGTATAACTCACTTATTATATTGATGTACCCATGTAGTGCCCATATTGTTACTATTGTGCCCCATAGAAGCCCACTATTGTTATTATTGTGCCCTTACATTATTATTGTTATGTCGGCTCTGATTATGCTATGACC
>Ga0115851_100159_pt1 | contig 23811 bp, 17 predicted proteins | sample InSIn2gowninarea_FD_83865 | JGI IMG/M metagenome (GOLD analysis project Ga0115851, IMG submission 83865)
CCAATAGATGTGTCTCCTCACCTTCAATGAAGTGTATTAATAGGAGTGACCTCTCTCCTCATTTGGACATCACTCATAACATCACACATCTCTCTCATCCTCTTGGAAACTTAGAGTTTTTTGGAGCACTCTTAGAGGAGTGTGACATACTTGGGATTTGGAGCAAGAAGGCAAAGGAAGGGTAGGAAAGCATAAGAGGACATCGAGATCAGCAGATACAGCGGGTTTCGCTTGCAGGTACCTAGTTGCATGTATGATTTCCTTGCTAGTTTTGGCATGCATGGCACATGCATGTGCTTTCTTGGTTATGATCTGTCATTGGCATAGAGGATTGCCTGGATTGACAGTGGATTTGCTTAGCCTTGCCATTTCCTAGATAACCATGGTATTGTGGGTTCTATCTTTGTTTTTCTAGTTGGTGCTCATGTTTCTATGGTTGTGGGTTGAGTTACTAGTACCTGGAAGCTTTGGTTGGACAAACGCTCTAGAAGCTTTGTAACAGCTTGGGTTGAATTACTAAACCTGAAAGCCTTGGTTGGACAAATGCTCCAGAAGCCCTGTAACAACTTGGGTTGAGTTACTAGTCCTGAAAGCCTTGGTTGGACAAACGCTCTAGAAGCCTTTGGTGGGTTGAATTACTAGTCCTGGAAGCCTTGGTTGGAAAAACGCTCTAGAAGCCCTTGGTGGGTTGAGTTACTAGTCCTGGAAGCTCTGGTTGGACAAAGGCTCTGAAAGCCCGACAACAACTATGGGTTCAGTGACTAGTCCTAGAAGACCTGGTTGGAACAAATGCTTTGGAGCCCTAGACATCTTGGGTAGAAACCAATCTGGTGATGGTTAATGATGTCTGCCCGTGAGGTGGAATCATTGATTAAGGGTTGCGGTGGTTTGGCCACTGGAAGCCCTAGTTTTGTTTCGATTGAGTTGTTTTATGAGATCCCACATTCATGATTGGAATATGGCACTGGGGTGATTGACTGAAAGAAAGATTTGGTTCAACCAATCTATAGTCAGGCGGTATGTGGAAGTCCCAGACCTAGTTGCATTTGCATATGTTAATAAGTGCTCCTTTCCTCTTGTATTTGATGGGTAAATATACTTGTTCATATGTGACTCTTATGGTTGTTATATCCATGTTGTTTTTGTTGAATATATGCTGGTTAAGAGTATGTTTTATGACAAACTTGATGTATGGCTCTCATCATGTTTTGATTTTGTTAATTTTAGATAACAATGGTATGTTCTATGCTTTAGCACAATTTACTTCAATGTTCCTTATCAGCCCAATGACACTTCCCAATTTTTTCCGATAGCAATCACAGTAACTTAAGCACACTGACATTATATGCAAATAGAAGATAGAAACATGTGCAAAAGACAAGCCAAGACAAGAGGACATGAGATTTGGTGGATGCTAGGGAAAAACCCCAATGTGGGGCAAACCCTTTGATCTAATCTTCTTATTATTCAATAGTTCAGCAAAGAGAGAGTACAAATATCAAGTTTACTTGCCCAAAACAGTGCTGTCAAAATTAGCAGCCAACTACAGCCCTAACCAAAAAGTCAATGTTTGTCAAATCAGCGCCAAAATGTCCTCCAAGCAGCTCGGTCAACAATAGTTCAATTCAGCCTTCCATGAGAGTCAAAGTCAGCCCAAAACAGTTGAGTCAAACCCAATCAAACATTGTTGTAATTTTTGCAATCAAATGTTGAAGTCAACCCTAGTCAAATTATCCCAATCACCTCGATTTCTATGCCAATAAATGGGAACTCCAAAGATTGAATTTATGCCCTCAAAAATGAAGTCAACGCTGGTCTATTTTGTTGAAATTTGGTGAGCAAACAGTCCAAGAAATTCAGCCCCGTGCCACATGTGCGAAGTAGAGAGAGGTTGCCTCCAAGATGTATGAACCAATCAAGAGAGGGGAGAGAGAGATGTGTGATGTTATGAGTGATGTCCAAATGAGGAGAGAGGTCACTCCTATTAATACACTTCATTGAAGGTGAGGAGACACATCTATTGGGCTTTTGAGCCTACATTGGAATGAGGCCAACCTTGACAATTTGTGCATGAGAGAGAATAAATTCCAAATTCCACTTCTGCTTGTCAGAATGAGATGATCTTTATATCAAAATTGGACCTCCTAAAAAGAGGAATCCAATGCAATAATCATTCCGTCATATGAGTTGTATTAAGGTAGAATTTAGCCCTAGTTGCCAATTTTAACACTCCCTCTCAACTAGGGAGAATTCAACTTGCCAATCCATTAGTCATCATCATGTTATTGTGTTATCATGTACCATCTTTGTCATCATTGCTTTGCTATGCTCTGTTGAGCCATGAAGTAATAATGAAGAAGAAGTGATTGCGAGTGAGTCATAAGATCATACCACTCTCCACTAACTAAAGTCAGTCCTTGATCTCAGATCAAGTTGTTGATCATGCCTCCTAGTCATAGGGAGTACAGCAGTACACGATGTGTCCATCAATAGTGCTATGGTCCCTCACCAACTTTTCCCAATTCATTGACCAGAAGAGAGGTACTTCCCATGAGTCCTTGACTCTATGGGTAAGATGTGTGTTGAGGCATCGGCAGGAGAAGATGAACCACTCATCTTGCTCATATGCCATAGGAAAAGGTGAACCACTCATCCTATGCATATGTCAATCGTAGGGGAAGGTGAACCACTCACCCTACATACATGTGTCCTGGTAGGGGAAGGTGAACCACTCACCCTGTATCTAGCGCGCCACTAGGGGAAGGTGAACTAGTCACCCTATGGTTGTTCATAGCTCCAAGAAGTACCCCAAATCCCCAGGAGCTCCCAGAGCTCAGTGTTCAACTCATACGAGACCCTCATAGGAGGGTCGTTCCACGACTCCAAGTCTCTTTCAAAAGGTTAAGAATTTGACCTTCTCCAAAGGCTTTGTGAGAATGTATGCAACATGTTCCTCTGTTCTAATGTGTTGGAGCCTTATTGCTCCCCATTGTACCATATCCCAGATAAAGTGGTACCTGATATCAAAGTGCTTGGAGCGGTCGTGGAACACGGGATTCTCTATTAGTTGAATCCCACTCTGGTTGTCACAAAAGAGCTTCCTCAACCAAATAGCTTCACAACACGCCAGACTCGCAGCAATGTGTCCGGCCTCAGTGGTGCTTACAGCAACCGATTTCTGCTTCCTGCTCGTCCAAGATATAGAAGCAAACCCCAAAGAGAAGCAGCACTCAGACATGTTTTTACAATCCACCACATTGCTAGCCCAGTCAGTGTCTAAATATCCATGTAGTCTCAAGTTCCCAACATTGTATCTCAATCCATAGTGGATTATGCCCTGGAGATATCTCAAGAGATTCTTAGCAGCAATCCAATGACTGTGATGAGGCTCGCCCATAAATTGACTCAACGTGTTCATGACGAAGCATATGCTAGGACGAGAGTTGACCAAGGTCATTAGGCCCCCACAAGTTGATGATACTCGGAAAGGTTTGCTAATCTGAGCCCAAAAACACTCCCATGTAGCTTCTTAAAGTTGAGTTCCATAGGAGTAGTCACAAACTTGTAATCCACCATGGCACATCTCCCAAGTAGCTTCATAGTATATTTTCCTTGAGAAAGGAAAATCTCACCTGGCTTTTGCCAGACCTTCAACTCTAGGAAGTAGTGCATCAGTCCTAGGTCCTTCATCTCGAATTTGGAAGTCAACTCCCTTTTGCATTGATAAATGAGAGGGTCTTCACCTATTAGAAAGAGATCATCAACATAAAGGACCAGAATGAGAGGCTTGTCCTTTTCAGCGTTGAAGTAAAAGTTCGAGTCAGCATCGCTTCTTATAAATCCTAGCTTCATAAGATAGATAATCCTTTCATACCAAGCACTGGGGGCTTGCTTCAAGCCATAAAGGGCTTTCTTCAACCTACATACACGTGTCATACGATCTTGAACTTCGAATCCCTTAGGGTGTTCTACATAGACTTCCTCCTTAAGCGAACCATGCAAGAAGGCATTTTTGACATCCATTTGATGAAGGCTCCATCCTTGTGAGGCAGCAAGGGCTATGATCAAATGGATGGTGGTATATCGGGCAACTGGTGCTAATATCTCATCATAGTCTACTCCTTCCTTTTGAGAGAAGCCTCGAGCAACAAATTTGGCCTTGAACTTTTCAACACTCCCATTAGCTCCATGCTTGATCTTGTAGAGATATTTTGAAGTGACCATTGACTTGTCCTTGGGTCTAGGAACCACATCCCAGACATCATTCTTCATGATCAACTCATACTCCTCGTTCATCGCATCCTTCCAAACTTCTTGTTTCACGACTTCTTCGAATGTACAAGGCTTAAATTGTACAATGGTACTCATGGCAGTTAAGTACCCTTGGTACCTGTTCAACTTCTTGCTTTCACGATGTTGACCACTACGTGTCAACTACCCATAGCAGTACACCCCCTTTTCTTCGCAAAAGGGATAGCGCCTGATCGACGTGTTCATGCCATTCGACAGTCATCATCGACTCGATCATATTATGTTGTAAACCCAGTTTGCATGTGTAAATTGTAAATAATTTTAGCAGATATGAGTCATGTATGTAAATTGCCTAGGTGGACCTAATTTTCTAGTGATAATCTACGTTCTGGAAAGTTTTTTGTCTCACCGATCCATGATCGGCAGAGTTTTCCTTCAGCCTAACCCCAAAACCGGAATGAATTTTGTCATTAGAATCTTAGGGGAATCCTAGTGTGTTGATCTGCTAGATTATAGTTGGTCGCAGAACTGGGTGATCTATGAGGATCTATGTCAAATGGGTTTTCCCCCTTGAGATGTAAAATTGTAAAAGTCATGATGTAAAATTTCTTGAGGGTTAGAAAATGTTTTAATCCCCTCATAAGTCCTAAGTCCTAGGTCCTAGATGATTTTTCCAAAGGCTAAGTTTGATAATCCATTTAAAAATAAAAATAAAAATAAAAACAAAATAAAAAATATAAGATATAAATAATTTAAAAAATATAAAAATTATAAAAAATAAATAAATAAAAATAATAATAATAAAAATTTTAATTAAAAAATACTAATAATAATAATTAAAAAATTAAAAATATATATATAATAAAATTAAATTAAAAATAAATAAATAAATAAAAATTTAAAAAAATAAAATAATGAAGTAAAATAAAATAATAAGATAAGTCGAAATTTTGAGAAAACAAATGCAAAATTTTAATTTTTAATTTATTAAAATTTCGGCGAATGAGATTAAAAGATATCTTGATCCTCATCGACGGTTGAGATCATTTTGACATGGATCACTCGAACTAGCCGTTGGGAAATTTTTCTTTAAATAGGGTGCTAGGGGTCATTTGAGATCAGATTAGATCTGAAAGTCTGGTGCTAAAGAAAGCTCTCTTGTAGTCATTTTTTGTGCAATAAAAAAAGACTTTGGTGTTAAAAATCTTGCTGGTGTTACTCTTCTAAAAATGTTGTAAGATGATTTATTTTTTTGCATAATTTTATTTTCAGCTATTGATTTTAGCTTGATGAAGATTGATTTAGGCACGGGTATCTTGTCTGATCTCTGGGGTTTGAATGATAGTTTAGATTCTGAAATATAATGGCAGGTATCTCCATTTGATCTGGGTTTCACTATTGTTTTCTCCCTCTATGTTAATAGTTGATTTTAAGCTGTGCAGGAAATCTTAGTTTTGAGTTTACCGGGCGTTAGGGGAAGTTCTCAGCTGAACAAGCCAACTCCCGGATTGTGTTTTCTGAAAGAGCTCAGCCAGTTTCAATCCCAGGCTTATCATCTGAAAATCTTTTATGAATGCATGCAGGGTCTTCTGAAGCACCTCACATTAAAATTGAAATTCTGAAAATATAACTGTAGATTATTGACAAATCTGGCTGCTAAAGAGCCTTAGATCTGTAAATACTGTAAATTCGTCGCTGGTTTGAAGGGTTTTATTTTTTCCTTGCACATATTGTTTCTGGGTATTTTGTTTTGCCATTGCAAGTTACAGGTTTGGAACATTTTTGTGGGGTTTTCAGTAGGCAAATCTGCAGCAACAGGATCTAAAAAAATAAATCTGAATGCAGGGCAATTTAAAATTTACTGGAGAATTTGCAGGTTTTCTTTGAAGAAATTCGAGGGTTTTTCCAGGTTATCTGTTTGCTGCCTAGGATTTCATTTTGACAAAAGGTTTCAAAAAAAAATTATGCTATCTGTTTGCTGGGGTTTCATTTAAAATTGCTTTACAAAAATATCAACCAGCAATCTCGCATTCCAAGGGTTTTAAAATCATTCATTTTCATATCTAAATTTTTTTTTTTTATGAGGGTTTCAAGAAATCTGAAGGAGAGCGAGTTAAAATTTTTTGTCAAGATTTCTAGAAAATATTTAAAGCTCCTCTCACTCTGCTGCAAATCAAATCCCTGTCTCCTCACAGCTCCATTTCTGCATTTCTCTTCAACATTACTGCCTGCGAATTCCTTCCACGCTGCTCCAGCACTTGCAAACAAAACAAAAAATAAAAAATATTTTGAAAAAGCTTAATAAAAAAAAAAAAAATTGAAAATTCTTTTTTTGTGGTCCATTTTTCTATAGCTAAACACACTTAAAATGTTTATTTACAAGTTGGCTATATTAAAGTGGTAGCTGGTCATCATTTAAATTTTATGATAATTTAAAGCATTTAATTTTTCTTGAAGTTTAATTGCTGGATCATTTAAAGGCGTTGTGCATTTGTTGAAAATCTTACATCGCTTGGGTTATTTGATGATAAATGATTGTTCTACATGGTTTATATTTCTGCAATATTCAATAAATAATCATTTAATTATTAGCTCCTTAAGGCACTGGTCTATTAACTTAATAAAATCAATTAAGTGCTTGTTTCCCCTCATGTCTCCCAACCCAACTGGTCCACAGTTGGTCATCCATTGTCCCATAGGGTCTACCCCCTTTAGCCGCGGGAGACAGGCTTAAACGGAGAGATTGGGAATCAGGGTGACAGCCTCCAGTCTGAGCGTTGTCGTGACAATTTGTGCGACAACACACGAAATGTCCCCCTTGGTGCAATATGTTTCTCAGCATCTTCAAAAGTATCTTTGAGCCACAAAGGTCTTTTTCTTGAAGTAGTAGGCTCATTAGGAGGTGGATCAATGAGATCCATCGGACCTTCAACATCGAGCATCAGATCATTAGTCGCAGGCTCATCCTACTTTCCTACATTATCATCATTATTATTGTCCTTCCTAGGGATAAGAAGATCTCGAACTTTCCTAAGGGCAGAATCTTCATCAAAAGTGGCATCATGACTTATTTCTACTTCCCTTTGACCAAGCACATAGGTTCTATATGCCTTCAAAGTTTCACTGTAGCCCACAAATGTTCCTTTCTTCCTAGATGCATCTAGTTTGTTTCTTTTCTCTTTCGGCACATGAAAATATATGTGGCAACCAAAAATTCTAAAATGAGAAACATCATGTTTCTTACCGATGAAAACTTCTTCATGTGTCTTGAAATCCAAAGCTTGATGTAGGCATCTATTTTGGACATACACAACGATGTTGGCAGATTCTCCCCATAAGCACTTTGGTAGATCTTTGTCATGAAGCATGGCACAGGTGGCTTCTATGATAGTTCCATTCTTCTTTTCAACAACAACATTTTGTTCAAGAGTATATGTAATAGTGGTCTCCCTCTTAATGCCAACTTCTCTACAATAGTCATTGCATTCTTTTGACTCATATTCGGTCCCATTATCGATCCTCAATATTTTGATCTTCTTCCCTGTTTGATTCTCGACCAAGGCTTTGAAAGAGTGGAACCATTTGAACACTTCATCCTTCTTTTTTAAGAAATAAATCCATGTTTTCCGAGAGAAGTCATCCACAAAAATAGCATAGTATAAATATCCACCCAAAAATATCATAGGCAACATACCTAATAGATCAAAATGAACCAATTGAAGAATATCGGTGGTTTGAGTTTCACTTGAGGGGAATGGTCCCCTTGTATGTTCTCTAGCTTCATAGCTCTAACAAACACCTTCATGATCTAAGTTCAATTTGGGCATACCTATAACCATCTTCCTTACATCAAGTAAGACTTTGAAATGAAGGTGAGCAAATCTCTGGTGTCATAATTCGGATTGAAGAGAAGTATCACAAATCATTTCTCCCAACAAACTTCCTCCAACCTGATCAAGACCTTCAACCCTAAATCTAAGAGTGAATGCATCTCTTGGGTTCTTTTGCTAAACACGAACATGCCCATCAATGAATGTCGCCTTGAAACCTTTATATTCCAACGCAAAAATAGAGACCAGATTCTTTTTCAAATCACATACATACAATACTTCTTGTAAGTGGAGGGTTTGAACTTGATTTAAGTGAAGAGTAACAGTCCCAATTCCTTCATGGGATAAGTGGCATTATCCCCAAGTATAATCTCCATATTTGTCTTCTTTTCAATCAAGTTTGAGAGATCCTCTTTGTACCCAGTGAAGTGCCTTGAGGCACCACTATCAATCAACCAATGATCTAATGTATCCGAAGAAGTAGTGGTGAGGGAAGAAATAAGATAAAATTCTTTTTGCTTTTCACCTGCATTAACTTCATCACACCTGAAGTTTCTCGACTTTTTGGGAGGACGACCATTTCCATTTCGAGTAGCAGGAGCATTCCTCTTTTGTTGTTGAACCTGTTGCTCATTTGATTGTTATTTCCCTTGTAGTTGTTATTATGGTTGTCATCATCTCTGGAGTATCCTTCTTGTGAGGACAATCTCTAGCGAAGTGGCCAAACCAGTTACAATTGAAGCATCTTCCTTTTCTTCTTTGAATCCCAACTTGAACCCTTGACCTTGTCTTCTTGGACCAGCATTGTTCTTCCTCTTAGCATGAGGAAAGAAGGCGGTAGGATTGCTTCCATTAGAGGGTTTGTCTCATTCCATCATCCTTATTTCTTCTCGAGTGAATCTAGCCAATAATTCATTAAATCTCAGAATCCTGTCATTGTTGAGGATGGTAGTGTTGAACACATCCCATTCTCTTGTAAGGCCTCCAAGTGTTATAAGAGTGAGCTCCCTGTCACCATTGACTTCTCCAATAGATAGGAGATCATTATTGATCTCGGTAATCCTCATTAAGTAGGATCGAATGGATTCTCCTCGATACATCTTGATGTCTTTTAACTTGTTCTTGAGAAAGAGAACTTGATTTGCATTATTTACTTTGAACATTCCAACTAGCTTGTCATACATCTCCTTAGATGTTTCCAAATCAGAAATATATGCAACCAAAGGCTTGTGAATAGAATCAACAATAATTTTCTTAGCTTTAACCTCACCTTTCTTGTACTTTGTTTGTGTAGTTGCGGATGCATTTGAAAGAGGCTCCCCTATTCTTCCTTTGACATAGTCCATGGCATCATTTTCTTCCAATGTGAAATCTAGAGACATCCTCCATGCATGATAGTCGGATTTGTTCTTAAGCTTGTCCTCGGATGAAGTAATATGTAGTCGTCATTGGGACATGTTCCAAGTTCTTGTCCAACACTTTCCCTTAGTGATTGTTTTTCCTCACTCTTGCTTGGGCTTTGTCTTCACTTGAGCTCTGATACCATGTTAATTTTAGATAACAGTGGTATGTTCTATGCTTTAACACAATTTACTTCAATGTTCCTTATCATCCCAATGACAATTTCCAATTATTTCTCGTAGCAATCACATTAACTTAAACACATTGACAGTGAATGTAGATAGAACATAAAAACATGCGCAGAAGACAAGCCAAGACAAGAGGACACGAGATTTGGCAAATGCCACGGAAAAAACCCAATATGGGGAAACCCATTGATCAAATTATCTTAGTATTATTCAATAGTTCAGCAAAGAGAGAGAGTACAAAGATCAGGTTTACTTGCCCAAAACAGTCCTATCAAAATCAGCGGTCAACTGCAGCCCTAACCAAAAAGTCAACATTGGTCAAAGCAACACCAAAATGCCCTCCAAGCAGCTTGGAAAACAACAGTTCAATTCCGCCTTCCAAGAGATTCAAAGTCAGCCTAAAACAATTTAGTCAAACCCAGTCAAACACTATTGTAATTTTTGCGGTCAAATGTTGAAGTCAATGATGAAGTCAACCCTGGTCAAATTTCCCAATCACCTCAATTTCTATGCCCATAAATGCGACCTCCAAAGATCGAATTTATGCCCTCAAAAACGAAGTCAACATTGTTCAAATGAGCCCTGGTTAACACTAGTCTGTTTTCCTAAAATTCAGCGAAGTAGAGAGAGGTTGCCTCCACGTTGTACGAACCAGTCAAGAGAGGAGAGAGAGAGATGTGTGATGTCCAAATGAGAAGAGAGGTCACTCCTATTTATACACTTCGTTGAGGGTGAGGAGACACATCTATTGGGCTTTTCAGCCTACATTTGACTGAGGCCGACCTTGACAATTTGTGCTTGAGAGAGAATAACTTCAAAATTCCACTTCTGCTTGTCAGAATGAGATGATCTTTATATCAAAATTGGACCTCTCGAACAAAGGAATCCAATGCAATAAGCATCTCTAGCATATGAGTTGTCCTAAGGCGGAATTTGGCCCTAGTTGCCAACTTTAACAGATTTGCAAATGAATGAACAATGAATATATGACCTAATAGATGATAATGCAGCTATAGTGATAGAGCAACAATGTTTTTATACGAATCTCAGATAAGTATGAGACCCCTATGCTCAGACTCGTTGTTATGACTGGTAGATTGCATATTTGTGACATGTTTGACGAAATGTTTGTCATGGCTAGTAGGGGTCCAATCAAGTCATTGATTAAATTTTTTGCATTAGCAATCTTGTTTCAATGTTATTTATCATTTTTGGAAGTTTCATGGAGTTTTGGGCAATGGCTGGATTCCTACCCTTGAAAAAGTGGCACAAAATCTAGAGTCGTTGGCACAGTACTGCCTAAGGCCACAGTGGCATGGATGCCTTGTTGTGGGAGCAACTGAAGGGTCCCATTTGCATGCATGCTTTGTCATGGGAGCAACTGAGGCTTTAGAGCAGTGAAAAGGCAAGTTGCCTCAAGGGTTGGTCACCTAGAAGGGTTGGTTAGCGCCTCGAGGTTCTGTAGTATGTGTGGAGGGTCAGATTGGTTGTCTTTTGTCGGTTCCACTTCCTTAATTGTACATGGGGAGTCAAATAACATCATAGTAGCCTCTCATCACATGTTTACCCAGCAAACTGGTTAACTTGGGTAAATGTGAGAGGAGGGTGGTTACAGAGTGGTAACAAAGCATGGTTCACCCCTTGGACTGGTGGGTGGTATGCATTAGTCATGCATACATGTCGATTACGTACGTGTTCCTTATGCTTGTGGTCTATGTGGTTGTTGCATATGCATGACATTGGTCATAGATGCAGTGGTGTCACCCTGTGAAAGTTGATGGTACTGTTGTTGGATGTGTTTGTCGTGAGTGTATATCAATCATGCATTGGTTATGCATGTCAGTGCTTATATGTTATTATGAATATATTTATCATGCATGAGGTCACGGTATGTGGTTGGTATGGTCATGCATTGATGATTGGATAATGGTTGAAATGATGATTAAAGGTCGATATGATTATGTTTATATATGTAAGGCACTAATTTGGTTGGCCTTGTAGACAAGATATCCTCCCCGAACTAAATTGAGGTACGTTGGTTTGTTTATGATGTGGTTTAGCTAACATGATATACCTTGCAGGAAGAGAAGATCAAAGAGGACTAGCAGAATGGTAGAGGACAGTTAATGAGACTCTCTATGGACCAAATGAGCAACATAGTGTTGGGCACTCTTCTGACATCGCAGACACATTGAATAATTTGAAGGCAGAAATAAGGAGTTGCAAAGCAGATAATAATAGGATCATTCAAGCACAGAAAAAAACAAGCAGAAATTAATGCAATTATCCTTTAAAGTTTGTTGGATTTGCAGAGACAGGGATGACTTCAGACCAGCCATGGCAAGAGGATAGGACTAATGGAGCATATCATAGCAGGTCACATGGTGGTCACAAGTCGGATAGATATGACACGATCAGAAATGGCAGATTCTTGGATACACCTGATAGATGAGCAAGTGGACATGGGCATTATTCTAGTTCTGGTTCAGACAAGTATCACGGTCATCATCGTTATCATATTTACAAGAGGAGTGACAGGGGATATTTGTTGGATGACTCAAAGAAAGCAAAGCCACCTACATTTGATGGAGAAATGAAGAAGTAACAGAATGTCGAAGAATGGTTGCTTGGAATGAATAAGTTCTTCCAATTGCATGTTTACTCAGCGAACATGAAGGCCATAATAACTACATTCAATGTTAAAGGTAAAGTAGATATCTGGTGAGAAGATGTAAAGAATGTCAGAGGTATTCATGAAGAGGAGTTGAATTAGAGTGAGTTCGAAAGACTATTAAAGAAGAAGTATCTATCTGAGAGATACTATGACGACAAGGCAAAGGAATTATATGAACTGAAGATGGGATCTATAACCCATGAGGAGTACACTAGCAGATTCTTATAGTTATTGAGGTATGTGCCTTATCTGAAGGAGGAGAAAGCGAAGATCCAAAGATTCACCAGTGGGTTCCCGATAACATTCAAAGAAAGGATTGATTTTGATAAGCCTAGATCACTGGAGGAGGCCATCCAGAAGCTAAAGCATTGTTATGAGCAATCAAAGCGCAAATCTGAGACTAAACAGGATTGGAGAGGTAATGCAAAGAATAAAGGAAAATGGGATAAGAAGCGAACAAGGCCTCAAAACATAGGTAACAAAGAGTAAGCAACACCGCATAAGACGTTCAGTGCATCTAACAAAGAATGGGAACTTCAATCTGAGGAGTAAAACAAGGGTGCAAGTTGGAAGCCTTTACAGTGTAGAACTTGTGGCAAGGATCATCGTCGGAGGGATTGTCCACAGCATCAAGGTGGTATACCGCAGATTTACAATGCCCCAGAAGCACAAACAGTGGGGGATGTTGGATAGAGTATTCCACAAATTTATGCAACGTTGGATAACATGCAGGCAGATCACCAGGCGTCTATTATCGATATGGATGGTAAGCTTTGTGATCAAGTTGTTTCTATTTTGAATGACCCTCGATCTAATTATAGTTATGTTAATCCTAACCTGGTGGATAAGTGTGGTTTGAATAAAGAAGTGCATGCAGAATCTTGGTTAGTGCAGTTGGCTATAGGTACAAAGAAGAGAGTTCATCACTGAGTATGAGCTTGTGCATTTGAGTTGAATGGTATGCCTACCTCAACACACTTGAATGTACTTCCATTGGAATCATACAATATGTTGTTGGGTATGGGCAGGTTATATCTTGATAGGACCAAGGTGGATTGTTATGACAAGGCTATTGAGTGCTTGGATGAAAATGGGGAACGAAGAGTCTTACAAAATAAGAAGAAGACAACATCAATTAGAATGGTGACAGTGATGCAGGCAAAGTGTAGTCGCAAAAAATGATGAATTACTTGCAGTGCATATTTCCAGTGACAAAGGTAAGGAAGTTGAGGATGCATATGTCTTGAGTAGGTACCCGGTTCTACAGCAGTTTCAATATGTGTTTCCAACAAAGATTTCTGAGTTGTTGCCTCACAGGGAAGTGGACTCTATTGAGTTGGTACCAAGGGCAGCACCAGCATCAAAGACACCATACAGGATGAGCACACCAGAGTTAGTGGAATTGAAGTTGTAGTTGATGGAAATGCTTGACAAGGGGTACATTATGTTGGAAATACTGCAGGGTGAATCAGTATTCCTTAGCAATTAGCACTTTTAAATTTTTTTGAGCATTAGTTAATCTTCAATTATTATTAATGTTTATGCAGTAATAATAGTAAATAAATAAACACAGTAGACACAAGAATTTTAGGTGGAAAAACCCCTCCGGGTCAAAAACCACCGAACTTTTTTCTAATAAATTCTTTAATCTCTAGCCCCAACTAAAATTAAAGCAACAACTTCCTAGAATTCTAGAAAAGCATTCTTCTCCAACTCCCACTGGAAGGATGCCCCAACGCCCTGGTTTCTTCAATAATCAATTGAATGGATGCCCCAACATCCTAGACCAACCTACCACCTTGAAGTGTTCACAGGCTCCAACCAGTAGGCGACTTCATGCACTAGCCAAGCACCTCCCTACCACCCTATAATGACTAAAATGAGACAAGAGTGTGGATTCCCGTACCAGGGACAACGATCCACGATACAATATGATTTACAATGATTTTGACTGAACACCCAATCACACTATGACTTGCAACCCAACCATGACATCATCCCAACAGAGACTCCTATACCTACCAATAATGCCTTTTCGACTCTAGGCAGATTGACTCTTCTACAATAATGACTCTTCCAATGATGACACTTTTACAAATAACTCTTTTACAACTTTACAATGATGACTCTTCGCCTTGACACTTCTTCACAACATACGGATGGCTACCATGTCTTCAAAGGATGTCCCATTGCAATGCTTCCTTTGATTTGATACTTCTGCTCTTGAATTCTTGCTTGAAGTTGTACATGAATCTACTTCTACCTGCATGCAAAATTTGCCCGGCGAAACTAATCCCAAAACAAAACAAAATACCCTTCAACTTACATATGCCTACAAAACACATGTAAGTGCATAATAATGAATAAATACAAATTAAAATTACAATGCGTACCTGAAGTGTGCTTATCACTTTTGATGTGTACTTGTTGCAGCAGTAGACAAAGACTCCCACTCTTGATATAGGTCTGGACTCTATGCAAGACTATATCCAAAACTAACCTAAAGATATATATAATAAAAACTGATGACAAACCCTAGACTTGTGATGGACCAAGTTCTAAGTACAACAACAGAGACCATTCTATCAACTATGACAAGACAAGTAACATGAAATTACAACATCATATAGATTTAGCAGACTTGGTGTAGCATCAAGAATATGTAGCATCAAATGTGTAGTATCAAGAATTGGACATCCGAAGTGTGGTATCAAAACTAACTGTAACATACAGAGACATAGAGATATAATCGAGACCCTGTATATACTTATGTTGTCCTGCAAAAACATATGTCAGAGATGATACTCATATTTAAAATGTAAACACTAATCATACATACCTTGTTGTAGGAGACTTACCCTTGACTGTTAATGTGTGGTCATTACTGCAATGATCCTTGAATGCATGTTTTTTCTTGCCTTCTAGGAGCTCAATATTGAATCTATTGTAGCTATGTAATTTCGGATCTGCAAGATCTGAAATTCCGTCCTGTGGTAGTCCTCAAGGTCCTCTTTCCAACCCCACAGGTCTAATCAAGATTGGTTTCTTCAAGAAAAAGTTATGCCCAATCTCCCACGATGACCTGATTATAGACTGGTTCAATAGAGCGAAGTTGTACAAAGTGCCACGTGTTATTATTGCAACCTTCGGCCTGAAAACGCTACTCAACAAACTACAGTCTGTTCTCTTTTTGTGACTATTTACGAAATTTGAATCCAATGCTCAGAGAGAAAGTTATGACTATTTTCCCAACGTAACCTGTTTAACATGGAATTCGGGAGCCTACAAAAACCCTAACTTCCTCAAATCATATCTCCGAAAATATAGTAAACCAAAATCTGAAATTCGGTCACGGGGTTCATCAAGATTGTGACTCAAATGGGTTTTAAGTTCAGCGTCTGAAACTTCGCAGACAATAGAATAAATTAATAAATAATTATAGCGAAAATGCCACGATAACATGTTTGAAGCCACAAAATCCCTACTAGAGGAGGATATGAGTGTTATTATTTATATGAATGTCTTGAGTTGAGAGGGTCCTCAACAAGTGAAAGTTGGAGGTATTTTAGGAGCAAAAAGATTTACAAGTTATTGATTATTCAATGACCACAACCAATTATGAGTGTCATGCCACAACCCCATAGGGTTTTAGCCCACTAACTAGGGTTACTAACTTCAAACGTGAATATCTCTCAAACCGTGAAGAATTACTTGGTGTGCCATATATCAACAAAAACATCTCCATGAGTAGAGTCCATCTAGAAGATCCTTGACTCAAAATAGAGTAAGTTGTCAAGTCAAAATGCCCTTGCAAGATCGAGGTAGCCCCTGGTGTTGCTTGGGTTGACATCAAAGACAACCACTGATCAACACATTAGGCCAAGTGTGTCGCCTTAGGGTGCACCAGTGTTGTTTGTGAAGAAAAAGGATGGTACTCTCAGGTTATGCATTAATTATAGGCAGTTGAACAAAGTGACCATCAAGAACTTGTATCTGTTGTCGAGGATCGATGACTTGTTTGATCAATCGAGGGAGCAGCAGTGTTCTTGAAGATTGATTTGAGATCAAGATATCGTCGGGTACGTATTAAAGAATAGGGCATTTACAAGACATCTTTCCGGACCAGGTATGGCCATTATAAGTTTGTTGTAGTTCCATTTGGTTTGACTAATGCTCTAGCTACTTTTATGTGCTTGATGAAAAGTGTATTGCGTCCTTATCTGGACAAGTTTGTTATTGTATTCATTAATGATATATTAATATATTCTAAAAATGAGGAAGAACATGTCGAACCCTTAGCAGCAGTATTGAGATTGCTAAGAGAGCATCAGTTGTATGCCAAGCTTAGCAAATGTAGTTTCTTTCAGACAGAGGTACACTACTTGGGGCATGTGGTTTCCAAGGAAGGCATAGCAGTGGATCTGGAAAAAGATAAGGGCTATCATGGAGTGGGCAGCTCCTAGGAATGTGGATGAGTTAAGGTCCTTTATGGGGTTAGTAAGTTATTATAGGAGGTTCATCATGAACTTCTCACAATTTGTTTATCCTATTAGGTCATGCAAAGGAAAGGTAATAAATTTGAATGGATAAAGGAATGTGCAGCGAGTTTTGAGCAATTAAAGCAATTGTTGACAAATGTTGCAATTTTAAAGATTTGCAGATCCAAACAAAGTTTGTGGTGTGCACAGATGCTTGCAAGAGAGAACTTGGTGGAATTCTTATGCAAGAAGGACAGATGGTATGCTATGAATCAAGGAAATTGAATGAGCACGAGCAGAATTATCCGACACATGATCTTGAGTTAGCAGCGATCATCCATGCATTAAAGATGTGAAGACACTATCTTCTTGGCAGAAGGTTTGTACTAATGATTGATCACAGTGGATTGAGGTATTTATTTGACCAACCGAATTTGAATGCCAGGCAAGCTAGACGGTTGGCCACGATCAGTGAATTCGACTTTGAGATCAAATACATTAAAGGAAAAGAGAACAGGGTTGTAGAGAAATGCAGAAATGGAGCTGTGAGGAGACAGGGATTTGATTTGCAGCAGAGTGAGAGGAGCTTTAAATATTTTCTAGAAATCTTGACAAAAAATTTTAACTCGCTCTCCTTCAGATTTCTTGAAACCCTCATAAAAAAAAAAAATTTAGATATGAAAATGAATGATTTTAAAACCCTTGGAATGCGAGATTGCTGGTTGATATTTTTGTAAAGCAATTTTAAATGAAACCCCAGCAAACAGATAGCATAATTTTTTTTTGAAACCTTTTGTCAAAATGAAATCCTAGGCAGCAAACAGATAACCTGGAAAAACCCTCGAATTTCTTCAAAGAAAACCTGCAAATTCTCCAGTAAATTTTAAATTGCCCTGCATTCAGATTTATTTTTTTAGATCCTGTTGCTGCAGATTTGCCTACTGAAAACCCCACAAAAATGTTCCAAACCTGTAACTTGCAATGGCAAAACAAAATACCCAGAAACAATATGTGCAAGGAAAAAATAAAACCCTTCAAACCAGCGACGAATTTACAGTATTTACAGATCTAAGGCTCTTTAGCAGCCAGATTTGTCAATAATCTACAGTTATATTTTCAGAATTTCAATTTTAATGTGAGGTGCTTCAGAAGACCCTGCATGCATTCATAAAAGATTTTCAGATGATAAGCCTGGGATTGAAACTGGCTGAGCTCTTTCAGAAAACACAATCCGGGAGTTGGCTTGTTCAGCTGAGAACTTCCCCTAACGCCCGGTAAACTCAAAACTAAGATTTCCTGCACAGCTTAAAATCAACTATTAACATAGAGGGAGAAAACAATAGTGAAACCCAGATCAAATGGAGATACCTGCCATTATATTTCAGAATCTAAACTATCATTCAAACCCCAGAGATCAGACAAGATACCCGTGCCTAAATCAATCTTCATCAAGCTAAAATCAATAGCTGAAAATAAAATTATGCAAAAAAATAAATCATCTTACAACATTTTTAGAAGAGTAACACCAGCAAGATTTTTAACACCAAAGTCTTTTTTTATTGCACAAAAAATGACTACAAGAGAGCTTTCTTTAGCACCAGACTTTCAGATCTAATCTGATCTCAAATGACCCCTAGCACCCTATTTAAAGAAAAATTTCCCAACGGCTAGTTCGAGTGATCCATGTCAAAATGATCTCAACCGTCGATGAGGATCAAGATATCTTTTAATCTCATTCGCCGAAATTTTAATAAATTAAAAATTAAAATTTTGCATTTGTTTTCTCAAAATTTCGACTTATCTTATTATTTTATTTTACTTCATTATTTTATTTTTTTAAATTTTTATTTATTTATTTATTTTTAATTTAATTTTATTATATATATATTTTTAATTTTTTAATTATTATTATTAGTATTTTTTAATTAAAATTTTTATTATTATTATTTTTATTTATTTATTTTTTATAATTTTTATATTTTTTAAATTATTTATATCTTATATTTTTTATTTTGTTTTTATTTTTATTTTTATTTTTAAATGGATTATCAAACTTAGCCTTTGGAAAAATCATCTAGGACCTAGGACTTAGGACTTATGAGGGGATTAAAACATTTTCTAACCCTCAAGAAATTTTACATCATGACTTTTACAATTTTACATCTCAAGGGGGAAAACCCATTTGACATAGATCCTCATAGATCACCCAGTTCTGCGACCAACTATAATCTAGCAGATCAACACACTAGGATTCCCCTAAGATTCTAATGACAAAATTCATTCCGGTTTTGGGGTTAGGCTGAAGGAAAACTCTGCCGATCATGGATCGGTGAGACAAAAAACTTTCCAGAACGTAGATTATCACTAGAAAATTAGGTCCACCTAGGCAATTTACATACATGACTCATATCTGCTAAAATTATTTACAATTTACACATGCAAACTGGGTTTACAACATAATATGATCGAGTCGATGATGACTGTCGAATGGCATGAACACGTCGATCAGGCGCTATCCCTTTTGCGAAGAAAAGGGGGTGTACTGCTATGGGTAGTTGACACGTAGTGGTCAACATCGTGAAAGCAAGAAGTTGAACAGGTACCAAGGGTACTTAACTGCCATGAGTACCATTGTACAATTTAAGCCTTGTACATTCGAAGAAGTCGTGAAACAAGAAGTTTGGAAGGATGCGATGAACGAGGAGTATGAGTTGATCATGAAGAATGATGTCTGGGATGTGGTTCCTAGACCCAAGGACAAGTCAATGGTCACTTCAAAATATCTCTACAAGATCAAGCATGGAGCTAATGGGAGTGTTGAAAAGTTCAAGGCCAAATTTGTTGCTCGAGGCTTCTCTCAAAAGGAAGGAGTAGACTATGATGAGATATTAGCACCAGTTGCCCGATATACCACCATCCATTTGATCATAGCCCTTGCTGCCTCACAAGGATGGAGCCTTCATCAAATGGATGTCAAAAATGCCTTCTTGCATGGTTCGCTTAAGGAGGAAGTCTATGTAGAACACCCTAAGGGATTCGAAGTTCAAGATCGTATGACACGTGTATGTAGGTTGAAGAAAGCCCTTTATGGCTTGAAGCAAGCCCCCAGTGCTTGGTATGAAAGGATTATCTATCTTATGAAGCTAGGATTTATAAGAAGCGATGCTGACTCGAACTTTTACTTCAACGCTGAAAAGGACAAGCCTCTCATTCTGGTCCTTTATGTTGATGATCTCTTTCTAATAGGTGAAGACCCTCTCATTTATCAATGCAAAAGGGAGTTGACTTCCAAATTCGAGATGAAGGACCTAGGACTGATGCACTACTTCCTAGAGTTGAAGGTCTGGCAAAAGCCAGGTGAGATTTTCCTTTCTCAAGGAAAATATACTATGAAGCTACTTGGGAGATGTGCCATGGTGGATTACAAGTTTGTGACTACTCCTATGGAACTCAACTTTAAGAAGCTACATGGGAGTGTTTTTGGGCTCAGATTAGCAAACCTTTCCGAGTATCATCAACTTGTGGGGGCCTAATGACCTTGGTCAACTCTCGTCCTAGCATATGCTTCGTCATGAACACGTTGAGTCAATTTATGGGCGAGCCTCATCACAGTCATTGGATTGCTGCTAAGAATCTCTTGAGATATCTCCAGGGCATAATCCACTATGGATTGAGATACAATGTTGGGAACTTGAGACTACATGGATATTTAGACACTGACTGGGCTAGCAATGTGGTGGATTGTAAAAACATGTCTGAGTGCTGCTTCTCTTTGGGGTTTGCTTCTATATCTTGGACGAGCAGGAAGCAGAAATCGGTTGCTGTAAGCACCACTGAGGCCGGACACATTGCTGCGAGTCTGGCGTGTTGTGAAGCTATTTGGTTGAGGAAGCTCTTTTGTGACAACCAGAGTGGGATTCAACTAATAGAGAATCCCGTGTTCCACGACCGCTCCAAGCACTTTGATATCAGGTACCACTTTATCTGGGATATGGTACAATGGGGAGCAATAAGGCTCCAACACATTAGAACAGAGGAACATGTTGCATACATTCTCACAAAGCCTTTGGAGAAGGTCAAATTCTTAACCTTTTGAAAGAGACTTGGAGTCGTGGAACGACCCTCCTATGAGGGTCTCGTATGAGTTGAACACTGAGCTCTGGGAGCTCCTGGGGATTTGGGGTACTTCTTGGAGCTATGAACAACCATAGGGTGACTAGTTCACCTTCCCCTAGTGGCGCGCTAGATACAGGGTGAGTGGTTCACCTTCCCCTACCAGGACACATGTATGTAGGGTGAGTGGTTCACCTTCCCCTACGATTGACATATGCATAGGATGAGTGGTTCACCTTTTCCTATGGCATATGAGCAAGATGAGTGGTTCATCTTCTCCTGCCGATGCCTCAACACACATCTTACCCATAGAGTCAAGGACTCATGGGAAGTACCTCTCTTCTGGTCAATGAATTGGGAAAAGTTGGTGAGGGACCATAGCACTATTGATGGACACATCGTGTACTGCTGTACTCCCTATGACTAGGAGGCATGATCAACAACTTGATCTGAGATCAAGGACTGACTTTAGTTAGTGGAGAGTGGTATGATCTTATGACTCACTCGCAATCACTTCTTCTTCATTATTACTTCATGGCTCAACAGAGCATAGCAAAGCAATGATGACAAAGATGGTACATGATAACACAATAACATGATGATGACTAATGGATTGGCAAGTTGAATTCTCCCTAGTTGAGAGGGAGTGTTAAAATTGGCAACTAGGGCTAAATTCTACCTTAATACAACTCATATGACGGAATGATTATTGCATTGGATTCCTCTTTTTAGGAGGTCCAATTTTGATATAAAGATCATCTCATTCTGACAAGCAGAAGTGGAATTTGGAATTTATTCTCTCTCATGCACAAATTGTCAAGGTTGGCCTCATTCCAATGTAGGCTCAAAAGCCCAATAGATGTGTCTCCTCACCTTCAATGAAGTGTATTAATAGGAGTGACCTCTCTCCTCATTTGGACATCACTCATAACATCACACATCTCTCTCTCCCCTCTCTTGATTGGTTCATACATCTTGGAGGCAACCTCTCTCTACTTCGCACATGTGGCACGGGGCTGAATTTCTTGGACTGTTTGCTCACCAAATTTCAACAAAATAGACCAGCGTTGACTTCATTTTTGAGGGCATAAATTCAATCTTTGGAGTTCCCATTTATTGGCATAGAAATCGAGGTGATTGGGATAATTTGACTAGGGTTGACTTCAACATTTGATTGCAAAAATTACAACAATGTTTGATTGGGTTTGACTCAACTGTTTTGGGCTGACTTTGACTCTCATGGAAGGCTGAATTGAACTATTGTTGACCGAGCTGCTTGGAGGACATTTTGGCGCTGATTTGACAAACATTGACTTTTTGGTTAGGGCTGTAGTTGGCTGCTAATTTTGACAGCACTGTTTTGGGCAAGTAAACTTGATATTTGTACTCTCTCTTTGCTGAACTATTGAATAATAAGAAGATTAGATCAAAGGGTTTGCCCCACATTGGGGTTTTTCCCTAGCATCCACCAAATCTCATGTCCTCTTGTCTTGGCTTGTCTTTTGCACATGTTTCTATCTTCTATTTGCATATAATGTCAGTGTGCTTAAGTTACTGTGATTGCTATCGGAAAAAATTGGGAAGTGTCATTGGGCTGATAAGGAACATTGAAGTAAATTGTGCTAAAGCATAGAACATACCATTGTTATCTAAAATTAACAAAATCAAAACATGATGAGAGCCATACATCAAGTTTGTCATAAAACATACTCTTAACCAGCATATATTCAACAAAAACAACATGGATATAACAACCATAAGAGTCACATATGAACAAGTATATTTACCCATCAAATACAAGAGGAAAGGAGCACTTATTAACATATGCAAATGCAACTAGGTCTGGGACTTCCACATACCGCCTGACTATAGATTGGTTGAACCAAATCTTTCTTTCAGTCAATCACCCCAGTGCCATATTCCAATCATGAATGTGGGATCTCATAAAACAACTCAATCGAAACAAAACTAGGGCTTCCAGTGGCCAAACCACCGCAACCCTTAATCAATGATTCCACCTCACGGGCAGACATCATTAACCATCACCAGATTGGTTTCTACCCAAGATGTCTAGGGCTCCAAAGCATTTGTTCCAACCAGGTCTTCTAGGACTAGTCACTGAACCCATAGTTGTTGTCGGGCTTTCAGAGCCTTTGTCCAACCAGAGCTTCCAGGACTAGTAACTCAACCCACCAAGGGCTTCTAGAGCGTTTTTCCAACCAAGGCTTCCAGGACTAGTAATTCAACCCACCAAAGGCTTCTAGAGCGTTTGTCCAACCAAGGCTTTCAGGACTAGTAACTCAACCCAAGTTGTTACAGGGCTTCTGGAGCATTTGTCCAACCAAGGCTTTCAGGTTTAGTAATTCAACCCAAGCTGTTACAAAGCTTCTAGAGCGTTTGTCCAACCAAAGCTTCCAGGTACTAGTAACTCAACCCACAACCATAGAAACATGAGCACCAACTAGAAAAACAAAGATAGAACCCACAATACCATGGTTATCTAGGAAATGGCAAGGCTAAGCAAATCCACTGTCAATCCAGGCAATCCTCTATGCCAATGACAGATCATAACCAAGAAAGCACATGCATGTGCCATGCATGCCAAAACTAGCAAGGAAATCATACATGCAACTAGGTACCTGCAAGCGAAACCCGCTGTATCTGCTGATCTCGATGTCCTCTTATGCTTTCCTACCCTTCCTTTGCCTTCTTGCTCCAAATCCCAAGTATGTCACACTCCTCTAAGAGTGCTCCAAAAAACTCTAAGTTTCCAAGAGGATGAGAGAGATGTGTGATGTTATGAGTGATGTCCAAATGAGGAGAGAGGTCACTCCTATTAATACACTTCATTGAAGGTGAGGAGACACATCTATTGG
>Ga0115851_100160_pt1 | contig 23794 bp, 16 predicted proteins | sample InSIn2gowninarea_FD_83865 | JGI IMG/M metagenome (GOLD analysis project Ga0115851, IMG submission 83865)
TTTTGATCAATGGGGATTGGATATAATAGGTGAGATCATTCCTCGCTCTTCTAAAAAGCATAGGTATATCCTTACAGCTACAAATTATTTTACTAAATGGGTAGAATCGGTTCCTCTCAAGACAGTTAATGTCGAACACATCATTGATTTCATAGATCAGTTCATAATCACCAAGTTTGGTTTACCCTCTGCTTTAATGTTTGATAATGCATCATATTTTTCTGGAAATGTTATGACTAAATTTGCACTCAAAAGAGGTTTTAATATTACATACTCTACTAATTATTACCCACAGGGGAATGGGTTAGTTGAACCTACGAATAAAACTTAATTAGAATCATTAAGCAAACCATTGACCAGAATCATAAGAATTGGCACAAGTCTTTAATATATGCTTTATGGGCATATTGAATAATGAAAAAAGCCTCCATTGGCACTTCTCCCTTTAATTTAGTTTATGGGAAAGAAGTGGTTCTTCCAACTCATCTAGCAATTCCCTCTTTGGCCGTAGTACAATATATTGATGAAACTCCAACTTTTTCCTTACAACTAAGGTAGCTACAAATCCTTAAGCTAGAGGAGCAAATAAAACGGGCTAAAATAACTCATGCTCATCACCAAGCATTAGTAAAAGCTTCTTTTGACTCAAACATGATGTCCAAAAAATAATTTTAGATAGGGGATCTAGTTTTAAAATGGGGCAAGGATTATGAGGAAAAGGGAAAACATACAAAGTTTCAACAAATGTGACTCGACCCTTTCCAAATTGCAGAAATCATAAGCCCATATACCTTTATGTTACATGATTTAATAGAAAAAAGAGAATCTTTACCTGTTAATGGGCAGATCCTCAAAAATTACTTTCGATAGGAGATCATTCTTCTATTTTTGTAGATTAGTTTTTCCTTTATTTTCATAATAAAACTAGTTGTAAATGGTTACATTTTGAATTCACGAAAAGGACAAGTATTTCTTTTAGATTTTGTTTTTTTTTCACTTGTATAAATAGAAATAATTTAGACAATTGGTCATTATTGTTGAAAGATACAGTCAAAGAGCTATAAGACTGAATATGATACTAGTTTCAACCTTGTAAATTTTGATAAAAAGCGACCTTTAGTGGAAATTTGTTTTATATCAGTCAAATGAAAGGTATCAATAACAAAACAAAGATTCTTTGTAGAAAAGCTCTTTCCAAAAACTCTACCATTGTCGTCCAGAGCTATCCTTAAGGAAACAATGACTTCCTCCCCACCTAAGGAATCAGAAGCTTCAAGGAATAATCCAATGATACACTTTAAACTTAAAGAATAAGAGGTCTCCTCACGAGCCGACTTATCACGATCATAGATATTATAGCTCGCTGACTTTGCCAAAACTGCATACCACAACATGGCAATGACTCAAGGTTGTTGGAATCAAAAGACATCTGGTCTCATCATGAGCTAGCTTGTTCAACAAATCTATAAATCAAGTGAGTGGCACTGTCATTGTTACACATCAATTTGTCACCATCCTTATTACCCCTCTCCCGCATTTTGGAGGACTCATTCTGGGACCTATGAGAAGTGACATGACCTGCAAAAACTTGCATTGCATTCCTCTGAACATGAGCTTTTTTTCCCTGAAGACATCTCCTGCAGAAAAACCCTAAAAATAGCCCTTTTTCCATTGGCGCGGTTCCATAGTGCAGCCCTCGTGCCAATGTGGGAATCCTCTGAAGATGCATGCCAGTTGGTTCTCTGTGACAGAGTCACACTCGTGCCAACCATAATCAGTGGTGTTTTTAACAAACCAATAGCGGAAGCTTCATCCTAACAAATTCTTGGAGTGAATCTATCTTGAGTTGGGTGGGTTGGCTACGGATTTCCATAGAGAGGAAGTGGTTTGCCACCTCTCATGGAAGCTTCCTTGATGATAAGGCCAATCCCATGATTACTGTGGAAGATCCCAACTCCTCTTCCTCCATCTATAAAAGCTTGTAAATTTCCCTTGGCAGGCTAGTTCCCCTAGTTCCCATAGTTCCAGAATTCCAGAGATTGAGAATTGCTAAGAGCTTCATGCTACAAGAGCCTTCTTAGTTCCCACAAGGCCAAATCCAAGCAAGGAGATTCTTGTAACCAAAGAGAGAGAGGCTTGTCCCTATTCCCAACAAGCTTTGTAAGACATGTGCTGCTGACTACCCAACCAAAGGAGAATCTAGCATCAGAACATTGGTTGTATTCTTCTTTGATGAACTGTTAATAAATGACTATTGGTTATGGTTCCACTCTTATTGTTATTTGTGATGATAATGAGTTATATGCTTTCTGACTGATATATAGTTGCATATGCTAGATTTTATGATTTTGTTTGTGTTGTTTCTTGTATGTGCAGGTGTCCATTCACGGAGATCGTGGGGATTGTGATCTACTAGAGAAAAGAAACGAGAGCACCACCTCTTCTACAAGCACTATCGTTGGAATCCAGGTAGGCCTTCATCACTGGTCTATGAATTTGTAATTAGGAACTTTCACTGTAGCATTGTATGATTGTTGCTAGACCCGGTCTGGGCTAATAGGGATCGCCTCTGTCCGCAAAGGGGATTTACCTCCTCAACAATTTGGCGACTCCGCTAGGGAGCTTGTCTTGCCTTTTTGGTTGTTTTCTTGTTTTTCTTGCTTGGTCAACTTTCTGGGTTGAATCCTTTTGTTGTTTCTTGCTTCTTAGTTTACCTGGGTATCGTTGGCCTAGTCTTCAATTGCTTATTTTTTATTTTGGCATAGCAAACTTGACTGGCGCTCTTTTTTCGTAACAGTCACGCCAGTTGGCACCAGTTGTCAATATACGACCCACGCCAATCCTTAAAAGGCACTAGTTTCCACCTGACAGTCGCGCTAGGCCTGGGAACTGTTAAAGTTTTCTTAGTTTTAAGCCTTTTGAGCTTAGTCTTTTTTTGACTGGAGTCTTGGAGTCTTCTCGACTGCTTGAGTCTTGGAGTCTTGTTTGACTGGTTTTGAGTCTCTTTTATGAGAAATTCTTAATTTGATTTCCTTTGGTCATTACTTGGAGGTTTGTCTCAGTATTTTCACAATTTTGCATCTTTTTGCTTTTGTTTTTGCAAAAAAAATTCCCCCTCATTCACCGGGGGGGCTAAATTGTGTATGAGTGTTAATCTCCTTTGAGTGTTTTTATTTTTTGATCTTTGGAACTCTCACCCAATTTTCTTGATTTTCACTTGATTGGTTCTTTGATTACATTAGAATCATCTTGTGTTTGAGAATTCTCTTACATAGATCACACTTGCATAATTAGAATTCTCATTTTCAAAATATGAATGAAAAATGTGCATAGATTACATTTTCATACTTTGGGTGTTTGCCATTGTCTATCGATTTCACGTTTTATCCCTAGGGCATCTAGTGGCTTTGTGTATCGAGCCTTCCTTAGGAGTTTTTGGTCTTCTATCAATACAGTCGGCTTTCTGATTACCCCCTTGCACTCGTCTAGTGGTTGTTAAGCATTTTATTGCATTATTTGAGTGATTTACTCCTTTTTCACTTGGATTCCGCTTGGTTTTGCTTTGGGCCTAGATCACAGGGCTCATTGGTGTCTTTGGGACTTTTCTTGGTTTTGAAGGACTGCCTTGGTATTCAAGGATCTGATTGTGTTTGCATTGAGTGAAGTTTGTGTTTTTACTCTTTTGTTATCATTTCTCAAAGTTTGTTTAGTGCATCTTGCCATCACAAAGAAAAAAAAAACAATCTCTTTTGCTTTTCATTAGTTAATGAGAATTAGAGCTTTTCATTGTTATTAGTGATTAGTAGCTTTAGAGAAAAGTTTGTTAATTGCCATTAGCTACTTTAGAGATATTGTTTATTCTTCTATGATCATTTTGTTTGTGTGAAAGCTCTCAACTCTCTCATAGTTAGCATTCATCGAACGAAATGATATATTGTGGCATATAGTTTGCATTTAGGAAATTTTGAGACATTACATATGCTAAGGCCTGAAAATTGAAACGTAATCCAAGATCAACTTTAAAATGAACTGAATAAATCTAACAACGCATTGGAACTTAACGTACACATTTAGAGGTCTAGGCTAGAGATGTGTTACAGCATCGTTAAACCTAGTCACTATTGTTTTCACTTAGGGTTGGGTGATTCCTCCTTCTGTGACTCAATAGTGGTATACTACGGATTTGTGCTCCCACGTACCGTCGAGTATATGGGGATACCCCACTAGGTTGTCATCCTTTATCCATAGCAAGTCGTGTATGCTGCCTTATGACCCGTAACGCACCGAACACAGCATTCAGGAAGATTGACTGTTGTATGGAAAGTCTTTGGTTTTCATACGATTGCCAAGGTGTATATGCAGTTTTACGAATTGTCTGGTAAACCTTTGCCTAGTTCTCTAGAGTAGTCACTTTTGATCCTTTTTGGACTCCCTAAAAGAGAAGGCTCATCTGAGCACTTGTCACTTCAGGCTCATTAAACATTTGAAGGCGACTAGAGTCATCTTTTGTCCTTTTCTCGACTCTTTAAAAATGAAAAGGTCAAGTTATGTCCTTGTGTCTTAAAATTTATTCACCCACGATCACACGCCCTGTTAGATTCTATTTGTTGGCCGTTTGATTGTGTGTCTTGACTCTTTTTCAGCCTCGTGTGTGATTTTCAGTTTTTGATGGCAACTTTTCCAGAGTTCACCAACCCAGGAATCCCCTCTGACGGGAATCTTGTTCATTTCCCTCCTTTTGGGAATGTTGGTACTCCTTACATAGAAACACTATCCCTTCCTGGGTTAACTGTTGGGTTTCCTGTTTGGTTGTTCTCAACCTCTCTGGTCCCTAATGTCTCCACTACTAGTCAATCAGTTCCTCCACCCGAAAAACATCATGTTGATTCTAAGGTGGACCTCTCCCCTTCTTCACCTGTTTCTATGTCCTCATCTTCTAATTTTCCTGGTGAAAGTCTTGATTCAAGTAATCAGGTGGCTAAGAAGAAGAATAAGAAGACGAAGAAGAAGAAGTCTACTAAGCGAGAGGTTAAAAGTATAGCTCAAGTTGGGCCACCTTCTGCTCCTCCGCGAAAGGTCAAGTTTCCTTGTAGGTTGTGCAAGGATGGACATCTTCTTGGTGATTGTCCTGGCATTCCCAGGATCTTAGAAGTATGGTCTCGCGATCTGGCTCGCCCCTCATCGTCCTTTGAAGCTCATGGCGATGCTACCCCATTAGCTGGAAATGGTAAGGAGAAAGGGAAGATTCGAATCCCCTGTATACTATGTGAAGGCAACCATCCCCTTCACCTTTGTCTGCTCATGGATAAAGCTTACGCTATCTTGGAAAGTCTTAGGGCTTCCTCACCCCAACTTCCCATTGGTTATCAACGTCTCTCTGTAGATCGTCTCCCTGCTGACAATGAGATTGACTTAGATTCTTCTCTTGTCTAGGCTCCTCTTCCCGAACCTGGTTGTGCCAATCTTGCTCCAGACCAACCATTGGTCAGAAAGAGTGTCGACTTAGGTTCACCACCTGTCAATCACTCTGTTTCGGAAGAGCATCATGCTCATGTTCTTCTCGTCTCCTCAGATTCTCCTGAGTCTGAAAATTACTCTCCTATCCCAGCTGATCCTGAGAGTCCTTCTTCGGTTCCTTTAGAGCAGGGGGGCAATCATATGATTCCCCCACCAAGTAGTTCAGTTGTTTCCTTCGACTGGATTCATTTGACCGCCTTCCGCCTTCCATCCAATGTGTCTTTCCAGATTACAGTACATGCCTATGATAAGGTCATACCTGGCACTATTTTGGATGAGGGTGCATTTGTCAGTCTTATGCCTTCCACTACTTGGAAAGCTTTGGGCTCCCCACAGCATGTGCTGGTCGCACAGAATCTAATGGTGTTTGACAGAGGAACCAGTCAACCATTAGGGATCCTTCTAAAGTTCCCTATTACTTTGGGAGGCAAAACTGTCTTTATAGACATACTGGTTACCCAAGGTGCTTTAGATTTCAGTCTTCTCCTTGGCCGTGACTATGTTTATGCAATGGGGGCCCTTGTTTCTTCACTTTTCCGTGTGGTTTGCTTTCCACACGATGGAAGAATCATGACTATCGATCAATTATCATTCTTTAGTCCCCCGGTGCCTCCTGCGTAGTGCTCATCCCCTTCTGGTTTTTATTCACCAGTTGTATCTTCCCCACCGCAGATCAACTACGTAGCGACTTATGCCGTGCTTGTATCCAGTGATGACATCATGCATAGTTTCTTGGGGGCATTGGGTCCTGACTTCCGCGATGTTGTTCTTCCACTGGGAGTGGCACTTTTGGAAGCAACGACTTCCTATTCATTATGATGAGGTCTGGTCAGAGCATAGTTCATTTTCCTATGTCAAGCTCCTTAAAAAATGAAACTAGGTCTTTTCAGATTATAGTTTGCTTTCCTATGTCAAGCTCCTTAAAAAATGAAACTAGGTCTGGTCGGAGCATAGTTCGTTTTCCTGTGTCAAGCTCCTTAAAAAATGAAACTAGGTTTGATCGAAGCATAGTTCGCTTCGTATGTCAAGCTCCTTAAAAAATGAAACTGGGTTTGGTCGAAGCATAGTTCCTTTCCTATGTCAAGCTCCTTAAAAAATGACACTAGGTCTAGTCGGAGCATAGTTCCCTTCCTGTGTCAAGCTCCTTAACAAATGAAACCAGGTGTCATGAGGATAGTTCTTTTAAGTGTGTCAACCTCGTTAAAATAATGAAACATGAGCTCGTGCAATTCGAGTGCGATCACAATATTGTCAACCTTCACTCCATTTTCAATGGACTAAAGCTTGGGGGGCATGTACCTCGAATTGAGACATTATGCTAGGGGGCATCCCCATTTCCCTTGTTTTCAAGCATAGTTTGCATGTGTGTGCTTTTAAGCTTGCATAAAAATAAAATCCATTTCCAAGCATAGTTTGCATATGTGTTGTCATGTGTGCTTTTAAACTTGCGTAAAAATAAAATATGTGATTAAATACATTTCTCATTGGGTCGTTTGTTATGCAACTGATGCATTAGATTACATTTGTGTTAGACATCTGCATGGCATATAAAAAACATCATCACATGTAAAAGATCCATCCAAAATAGGCATATGTGTGTGTGTATATATATATATATATATATATATATATATATATATATATATATATATATATATATATATATATATATATATATATATATATATATATATATATATATATATATATATAAATATTTTTATATTGTGTGCATCACATAGATCAAAAAATAATACATGTTCGTCTTAATACATCCGGAGATGACATGTCTCTCAAAAAATATGCATAAAAATAAACCTAGGTGTCACGAGGATAGTTTTGATCTTGTGTTGACCTCGTTAAAAAACGAAATAAGGGTTAAGAGGATAGTTCTTTCCCTATGTCAACCTCATTAAAAAATGAAACAACTCCTCCTTTCCAAATCGAGTCTTTTGATTAAGATCTCGTAAAATCCAAGTCGAGTCTTTCCAAGATCTCGGAAGTGAACCTTCATTCCATCCACCTCGTTGAATGCAATGAAGCTTGGGGGGCATGCATCTTGATTTGCGTTATCATGCTAGGGGCATGTGAACTTATAACAAGCATAGTTTTTCATTTTAAGCTTGTGTAAACATGAAACCAAATCCAAGCAGAGTTCTCCATGGTTCAAGCTTGTGTAAAAATGAACCCATACCTAATTCACATCTTGTGATTGCCGCCTATCCGCTAATTTTTGCTAGATGAGCCTTGGTTGTTTCATTCCATTGCCACCATCTCTTTGGCCGATCATATGCTTTCACTTGGTCGTTTTCCTTTCCTGAGGAACCGCAGCAATGAGTGGTTTTATTAGCTAGCCTCTTGACCATTACATGTTTTGAGTAGTTCCACCATTGCCGGAACCAGTTGCTACCCTTTATACCACTCGTTCCTCTAGGACGAGTCTCCTTTAAAGCTCTTTTCTGACTCTCTAAATATGAAAAGATCGCCGAGTTATTCCTCTTGAGTCGCTAAACATAAATAAGAGGCAGTCGTCTTTAAACTCTTTTCCGACCGTGTAAAGACAAAAAGATTGTTAGGCCTTTGTCGTTTCAAGCTCATTAATGGTTACGAAACGACGTGATTTCGATCACTTTTTTACTTTTTCAGGTCGAAGTCACTAATCATGAAAACTACTCCTCGATTGTAATGGTTGGGTGGTTCTTTCGAGAATTTTTTTATACTTTTTCGGGCTCAAGAGACACAACTTTACGAAAGAGGAAACCCCTAGAGTTTACCTTTTTGCTATCTTTTCAAACTCTCTAAACATGAAAAGACGCCGAGTTATTCCTCTGTCAGACTCGTTAAAACTTGATGACATTAGATTCCGTCGAAATGATACTTTACAAGCATATGCTATCCCTGTCAAGCTTGTTGATAGAAATAACTGGGGTACTCGCCATAAATGGTGGGGAAAATAGAACCACAATCATTGTCGTGTCGGCAGTATGTCGCTCTTGAACATGGCACTTGTCTGCATTTGTGTCTGGGTGGGGACATCTCATCTCGTTTTTCACTTGCCTCCATGGGTTTGGGTGATCCTGTTTGACCTCTCATCTGCTCTTTGCCTTGTCGCCATGACCTCTGATCGATTGATGTCAAATATTGCCAAGTCCATTGTTGTGTTTCCGATATCTTCAACAGAAGTTGACCTCTGTAGAAGAACAACCTCCCTCTGATAACTCACATAATCCTAATTCACAACAACCTTATCTTCCTCTGTCTCATGTCGATGATGTGGGAAACACTATGGCCCACCTTCGATCAAGGTCACTTCCTGTCGACTTCAGCTCATTATCCAAGAAGCCGATCTAGAGACGCCCTTCTAGTGCCTTGGAGCCTGCATGCCTCAATGGTAGGTTCTTCGCATTTGACGCGAGGCTTTCACCATTGGCCTCTGTTCGAATGATTCTACGGGTGTTCGATGCCAACTCACTGATTCGCATGCCGTAGATTGTACCTATAGTACCTTGAGGGCCATTGTCATTATTGGTGGTAACTCTCACGTCTATTAATAGTTTTCACCATTGGCTAGTAATCAGATGATGTTCCTGCATGTTCGACTTCGACTCCTATATTTGCATGCTTGAACTTGTACCTTGTTCGGATCGAGATGGAGCGCAAGACCCTGGATTTTGTCTGTTGGGGTCCATGCTGTGATCTTGTGGATTATTATTATTATTACATGACTCATTCATTGGATGGCTGCGACCATGCCTAAGTCTATTTATCGATCCTCACTGGATGGTTGCGCCCATACCTTGGATCTAGATTATTGTGCACTCTGCTATGCATGGTTGCACCCGTACCACATATATCATGTGTTTGAGATATCAGTTGTACTCCTCCACGCAGGTTTTCTGACACAGTGTTTTCAGTTGGACATGTTCTTGTAAAGCATTTCACCCCTCTATCTCTCTCGGGCCTCATGCTTTAGGGGGCATCTGTTACACAGCAATTTGTCACCATCCCTGTTACCCCTCTCCCACATCTTAGAGGACTCATTCCAGGACCTATGAGAAGTGACATGACCTGAAAACACTTGCATTTCATTCCTCTGAACATGAGCTTTATTTCCCCTGAAGACATCTCCTACAGAAAAACCCTAAAAATAGCCCTTTTTCCGTTGGCGCGGTTCCATAGTGTAGCCCTCGTGCCAATGGGGAAAATCCTCCAAAGAGGGCGTGCCAGTTAGCGCTTCGTCACAGACTCGCACTCATGCCAACCATAATTAGTGGTGTTTTTAACAAACCAACAGTGGAAGCTTCATCCTAACAAATTCTTGGACTGAATCTATCTTGAGTTGGGTGGGTTGGCTATGGATTTCCATAGAGAGGAAGTGGTTTGCCACCTCTCATGGAAGCTTCCTTGATGATAAGGCCAATCCCATGATTATTGTAGATGATCCCAACTCCTCTTCCTCCATCTATAAAAGCTTGTCCATTTCCCTTGGCAGGCTAATTCCCCTAGTTCCCATAGTTCCAGAATTCTAGAGATTGAGAATTGCTAAGAGCTTCATGCTGCAAGAGCCTTCTTAGTTCCCACAAGGCCAAATCCAAGCAAGGAGATTCTTGTAACCAAAGAGAGAGAGGCTTGTCCCCATTCCCAACAAGCTTTGCAAGACATGTGCTGCTGACTACCCAGCCAAAGGAGAATCTAGTGTCAGAACATTGGTTGTATTCTTCTTTAATGAATTGTTAATAAACGACTATTGGTTATGGTTCCACTCTTATTGTTATTTGTGATGATAATGTGTTATATTGTTTCTGACTGATATATAGTTTCATATGCTAGATTTTATGCTTTTGTTTGTGTCATTTATTATATGTGTAGGTGTCCATTCGCGGAGATCGTGGGGATTGTGCTTTGCCAGAGAAAAGGAACGGGATCACCACCTCTTCTACAAGCACTAGCGTTGGAATCCAGGTAGGCCTTCATCACTAGTCTATTAATTTTCAATTAGGAACTTGCACTGTAGCGTTGTATGATTGTTGCTAGACCCGATCTGGGCTAGTAGGGATCGCCTCTGTTCGCAGAGGGGATTTACCTCCTCAACAGTCATAATTTGGCTGTCAAACCAAGGCATTGTTCTTTAAGGATTAAAATAAAATGAAAGCAATAAGTGTAGATATGGATTTCTCTTATAAAATTGTACATTTCTTGAAGTGTGATACAGGATCATTGTTGGGTAACAGGTAACGCTGTCGAGGCTATAAACGCCTACTAGCAGCAGAGGCTCTACCTACGACAAATGAGCATATTTAGAACTGATTTACGGAGAAGCGTTTGTTTTTATCTCTATAAACTAAGTAGTGACTGATATAGATACAATGACTAGCTCTAGGAAGTAAATAAACAAAGTTGACATAGAAGAAACAAACTATTATTGATAGCTGAAAAGCATAATGTAATTTATCTTTCTATAATAAAGTTTGATTTTCTAGAAAAATTTCTATTTTGGAAGTTTAGGAAATTCAAAAAAAAAGTTGAGATAACTGGTTCTTCCAAGTGAATTTCCAATTGTTGTGGCCAGCAACAACCCCCCTTCTTATTTAGTTTTATCACTAATACTAAATAAGTGGGGACCCTTATTCAAAAATTTAAAAAATTGATTAATGCTTGTATTTCCTTTTTCATTAAAACTCACTATCATAAACTTAGGAGAATACCCTCAAAAAATCTAAAAAGACTTAAGTTCTATGATAAATTAGAATAAAATCACTCTTTAAAACATGTTGCATCACAAAAAGGGTAATGGACACCTTCCTACAAGCGAAATTATAAAATTGTGAAATTTCGATGCGAAATCACGTATCAAAAGACCCTCATCGCATCACATGCCTCAAAAATAACTTATGATGAAATTCCTTAAACCATCAATATGGGATGGTGCGTCTCGTGAAACACATTTCGCAGAAAACACATTGACGGATGATTACCACATGCAACAAAATTACGATATTGTGATATGTGATACTGCAATCTGTGATATTGCGAAGCAAATTGCAAAGTCTCCTTATCACAGATCTACAAGGCCCATTGTTTGAGAAAGTTTTTTCCATAAAACCAAGGGCCACTTATGTGCATTAAAGTTAATTAATGAGTTAGTTGGCAATCATTAATAAAATATGGTTTTGATCTTATCAAGGAGCCAGTTCACATAAGGTGGTATATTTTATATGTTTTCCACATTTAAAGCTGTCTCGTCACCCTTTTCTTATCATCATTCTCACCTCATTTTTAAACTACAGGAGCAAAGAGCGGAGAAGTATATAGAGTTGAATTCAAGATATTATGGGAAAGAACGGTAAAGATCCCAGTTCTAAAGATAAAGAGATGACTCCCTTGTACACAGACACCACCTGTAACAAAGATGTTGGTATTACTACTTGGGAAGGCATGTATAGTTTACTTGAGGAAGAAGATCCCAAGCTAATGGAGGTTATGACTATGGCAGGATCACACGGGTCTTCTGAGGCATCTATTGCAGATCTAGCATGTTCATTCTTGCACAGGATAGTGGCGAGGCCCAAAATTCTCTCGTACATAGACATGGTTAATGGATACTAGATAATGTTGATTTGACATATAGAGAATTTAAAGCTTAGAACCATGAACTTATAAGTCATTCTTTCCAAAAAATTAAGCTTTATATCCTCTAACAAAAAGTGTGCAAGAGGCAAAAATTTCACCAGGGAAGCTTGGATCGTGAAATAGAGGCAGTTTCCGATGCGCGATTAGTGCCTAGCGCTAATCGCGCATCGCTAGGCAAAACACCTCAAGATGGAAAGCCTCTAATTTCTCAGTCACCGGTAAGCTCGGAAATTTGTAGGAAAAAAGTGCTAAAGATGGAAGGTAAAACTAGAACTCAAAACCAGTGGTATTTATCTTCAAATAGTATGTAAATATCTACCAAATGTATGACATCTACAAACAAGCTAGAGACAAAAGGCTTAAGAAAGGACAGAGTCAATCAAAAGGTTAACCAAGTTGAATTGGCATTCTTACTGGACGTACTTGGTAAAACCACACAGCCAGTGCATCACTCTCAAATGTGTCATCAATTCTACCGAGAACATGGTGCCAGCTCTTACCAATTCTGTTTTCGCAGGACAGCTAAAGTTGAGAGTCGACCAGCCAACTCTCCTCAAGAAAATGTTGAACGCTTGCGACTTCAAGGAACAGATACATAGATAGTTAGTGATTAGTTTCAATTTTAGATTCAGTTTTAGCTTTAATTTTTCTTTATTTTTTCCTGAAATATGGATGGTCACTTAAACCACATCCTACATTTTTGTAATAAATTATTCTTAAAATTTGTTAGTAGTATTTAAACCCTTCTCATGCATTTAGAGAAGGGTCAAGAAATTTATCAAAAACTTGTCCTCAGAACATGCACTTTTGCACCCTCCAAGGAGGTTTTGATGAATGAATGGAACAGGATTTATTGATATCTATGTTTAATATCTACTACTGATGTTGCATTTTTGTACTCTTAGTGGATGTTAGATTAATAAGAGATAGATCATTATTTCTCGAGCTCATCAGTAAAACTAGTTATAAATGGTAATTTTATCTCTTAACTGTTTCTTCTGATGTGTTATGGTGATATTCATGTTCAGTTATTTATATATGAATGCTTAAATGCTTGAGTTATCATTTGGCACTTTTGTATAGTGATAGCTATTTATTTATGCTTAATATATGAGTAGCTTATTATGTGATATGTTTTTCATAGTTGTTTTGTCTAACTTTTTATATGAAATGGTTTATCTTTATTGAATTCTTTTCTCATAACAGTTGAATGATATTTATTACCAACTATTATTTGAAATCATTTTAGATCGCATAACGAAAATATTACATCCTAGATTAGTTTAGAATTAGATATTTCTATTTATTAGAATATAATTGCATGTTGTTAGATTAGATTTAGCATAAAAAGCATTTTACTTAGGAATAATTAGGAAAGAGATATCAATTCTCAACACATATACACATATATTGGGAAACTGGTCCCATATCCCCAGTCGGACCCACTATACCAAACGAAAAAGGAGCTGCTAACTAAGGTTCAGACCAGGTGGGTATCCCCCTTGTTATAGACCTGATTTTTGAGGCTTCAACAAAAGCCTCCGACCAAAAATTCCCTACCCATTATATGGCCAATGTTCCCTCTCTAGGTGGGAACCAACCTCCACCTCCTCATCCAGGTGGGAATCAACCCCCACCTGCTCTAGGAGTACTCCCTCCCTACCTTACACTGGACACTATAGTAGTACCTAGGTAGCAGCATCCCTTACCCAAAAATACAGAAAGAGTGTTACCCAATTTCAACCTGGAGTGGGGAGATACCACTGATAACCATATTCACTCTTTCTTCCTAGCCTTACACAGGTTGGGGGTCACTGATGAAGATGTGGTGTGTCACCTGTTTTCTTTTACTTTGACTAGTGCTACCTCCACATGGTATTTCATCTTGAGAATAGGGTCAATCACCTCTTGGGATGCTTTTCAGTAGGTCTTTTTAGACAAGTTTGGTGATGACAAACACATGTGGCATTAGTTTTGGATTTATCCCATCTGAAAATGGAAACCAAGGAGAAGGTTAAAGATTTTAATATCGATTCAGCACCTTATTCAATAGAATCCTAGCCATTGCTAGACCAACTGAGGAAGTGCTCATGGAGTTCTATGTATCTTCCCTCCCTGTCCCTACAACAATGTGGGTTAAAAGGAGTAATGTGGAGACCTTGCAAGGAGCTATTGATGAAGCAGTGAAAGTTGAAAATGAAATGATCAGCCTCACAACATGCCATCCCACAACTGGAGAAAAGAGAGCCTCTCAGACATCTAAGAAGAATAATGGAAATGATAACAAATGGGCTAAAACTAAAGACAAGGATGCCATGGATGTGGAAGGGTTGCATCGGATCATTAAAAAACTTACAAACACAGTCATTGATATGAGAAGGAATCATGGAGAGAGTACTAGTGGTAAGGGAGGAGATTATAATAATATAAAACCCTTCAAACCTTTCTACTGAAAGAAAATAGAAGGTGGTAATGGTGAGCTTGCATTTCCTGCTCCACCTAATGAAGGGGTTTTAAAAATAGAAGAATTGGCTTTGATTGGATCAGTCCTTGACAAAGAAGAACCTATACTAGAGCTTGAATCAGAACAAGGAGATGAAGAGGAATACCAGGTAGAAGAACCCTCAGATGAGGAAAACCAAATTAATGTGTTGTGGGATTTCCGTAGTGATGGGAATGATGATGAGGGAGATAACATCGCAAAAATAAATGCTAATGAAATCCACACATGCAGTAAAGGTCCGCTTTCGGGTGTGAAAAAGCCATTAGATTGTACAAAGCAAGATGTTCTCCCTGTGAAAGAATCCTCTCCCAAGGTTCCTATTGAGAATAGTAGGCCTGGCGGTCAATCCAAGAATACCCCTGTTGCAAGTCACCCAGAGAAAGAAAATGCATCTCCCACTGCAATTAAGGCTACTCAACACGGTAAACTCCCGCTTAAAAATGGAAAGACAGGTATGTTTACTCTACCCTATCCTATTTATAACATTGATTATAATATTGTGGATAATCTCAAGAAGTCTAGGGCCAATATCACATAGTTTGACTTGTTAAAGTTAATGCAACAAAGAGACTTGTTGTTGAAAGCTATGAATGAGCACAACTACAAAACACCCACCACCTCAAGCACCCAAACCAGGAAGCCAATGTCCAAACATGTTAGTACCATTAGTTCAACCCAAATACCCTCAGCTATGGAGGCCACATTGTCTAAAATGAATCGAAAACCCCAAGATGTCAGCACAGCCACCATATGGAGGAAATCGAAATCTATGACCCCACTGTTCCTCATTATGTTTGAAGTTTTTAACATGAACATTCACAATTGGTTGGTATATTCTGGCGCCTCATCCACTGTCATGCCTTATGCTATGGCTAAAAGACTTTAGGCCATACCTCAAAAAACTGGAACTTGAATCATGCAATTAGATAGGACAAATGTGATAGTAATTAGAGAATTGAAGGATGTGTTGATTCGGATGACTGCTAAACCACAGTACACACAAGTCATTGACATAGTGGTACTTGATATACATGAGGCCTATGGAATGCTGCTTAGTAGGGACTGGTCAACAAAATTGATCGAATACTTCTTGATTGATTGGTCCCATCTCTTGTTGCCTCAGAAGGGAAAGGGTGATATGTTGAGAGTCAATAGGGAGAGATACATGAAGTATGTGGTAATGGAAGTAAATGGTCACAATGAACCTGTAATGTTTACCAACTCCATCCTTGGGAACTATAGTTTCAATGTTTATAATACAAAAACCTACTTTGGAGAGTTTCATGCAGAAACCATGGAAGAAGCTTTGATGCACACACAGTTGGAAACTCCCTCCTATAATCTAATTGATGAGCTATCGTATATTATAGTAGATGATAGGACCAATTTCTTAGATAGTAGTTCAATTGATGTAACATTAGATGTAATATTCTTGACACTCTATTTTGACGGCTCTAACTGCCTTGAAGGTGCAGGTGTTAGAAGTATTTTCATTGACTCGCAAGGGAACCAACATCTAATGGCCAACCGGTTGGAGTTTTCATGCACCAACAACACAACAGAATATGAGGGCCTGCTAGAAGGCCTAAAGAAAGCCACTGGTATGAATGTGAAAAATTTTAAAGCTTTTGGCAACTCTTAGATAATCATAGATCAGGTAAGGAAAATGATACATTGCAATTCTCCACACCTAATGAGGTGCCAACATGAGGTATGGGATTTAATTGGTAGTTTTGATTCCCTTAATATTACATACATACCGTGAGGCCAAAACCAAGATGCTGATCTGATGGCTAATATGGCTGCTAAACTTTTGCCTGACTTTAGATTGAAGAAAAATAAATGTTCTGTTGAATTGATTTTCAGACTCTCTGTGCCTGATAACATCTCAAATTGGCAGTTTTTCAAAGATGATTAGCAAATGATTGAGTTTGTACACTGTGAGAAGACATTCAAGAGTGTAGTCATTGATGAAAAGGAGCATGACAAGCTTATGAATGAAAGGGAAGATGAGGAAAAGGATTAGCCCAATGTGACTCCAAAATTAGTGGTTAGGATGGAGCACTTGTATGACTTGCATGATAAATTCAAGAAACCTACTAACTACAAAACACACAGCTCATCCATGAAGTATGAAACATTCAACCTTGGGACCGAAAAAAACCCAAAAAATGTCAACCTAGGCTTGGGGTGCTCTCCGCAAGAAAAGGCTGCATTTGTCAAACTATTTAAAGAATACAAGGATGTCTTTGCATGGACATATGAGGACTTAAATACCTTTGATACCAGTATTATGCAACATGTGATCCCTTTGGAAAAGGAGACCAAGCCCTACCAAAAAAAGTTGCATAAGATGCATCCAAGCCTAGAACCATTGGTGAAGAAAGAATTGAAAAAGATGCTAGATGCTAAAATCATATTCCCAGTCAGACACACCTGCTGGGTAGCCAATCTCCTACCAATGAGAAAGAAAAATGGAGACATCAGGCTATGTATTGATTTCAGAAACCTAAATAGAGCATCTCAAAAGGAAAATTATTCAGTCCCTTCTATGGAACGCATCCTTCAGTGCATTTCTTGGTTTGAAATGTTGTCCCTATTATATGGGTTTTCAGGATATAATCAGGTACTAGTATCAGATGGGGATCAGCTTAAGACAGCCTTCCACACCAAATGGGGCACCTACGCATACGGAAAAATTCCTTTTGGGCTCACTAACGTGGGTGCCACATTCCAGAGAGATATGGACATAGCCTTCTGAGGGTTGATGAACAGATTTCTAGTGGATTACATGGATGACATCACTATGTATTCGTATTACAGGAGGGATCACATTTATCACCAGAGGCAGATTTATGAAAGATGTCGAAGGTATGGAATTTCTTTGAATCCCCATAAGAGCACATTTGTAGCCACAGAGGGGAAACTACTCGGTCATATCCTTTCTAAAGATGGGATTGTGATTGATCCTGAAAGAATACAGACCATCATGAGAATACAACCCCCTACTAATAAAAAGGCGATGCAATCTTTCTTCGGGAGGATTCATTTCATTAGAAAGTTCATCTCAGGTTTTGCCGAAATAATATGCCCCTTGCAAATGATGATGAAGAAAGACATTGCATATAAATGGAGTGATGAAGCCAAGGAAGCATTTCGGTGAATCAAGGAAGCCATTGCTAAAGCTCTTGCACTGGTCAGCCATGATTTTGGAAAAGGATTCTTCTTATACACCTTTGCTTCTGACCTTTCATATGACGCAATTCTCACTGAAAAAAATGATGATGGCAATGAAGTCCCCATTTCCTACATGAGTTCAGATCTCCAAGGAGCAAAACTGAATTAACAAGGCTACAAAATTCTCAAGGCCATTAAACATTTCTGCCCTTACTTAGAAAAGGCTAAGACCAAAGTCATCATGCCCCATCCTGCTATAAGAGCCCTCTTCATATAGAAAGAAATGGGTGAATGAAGAGGGAGCTAGCTAACCGCCCTTCAAGAGTTCAACCTGGAGATAAAACCAACACTGATAGTTTGAGGGTAGGGACTTTGCAGGCTAGCAGCAGAAGCCTTAACGACCAAAATGAGGCATCTGAAAAATCAGGAACATTGAGCTTGCAATAAGTGCAAAGGGAACTTAGGGAGGAGCTCTTATGGAGTAACGAAGCGCTGATGTATGAGAAAGAAGCATCAGGAACCTTTTTGGACCCCGAGTCGTGGTACCATGACATACGCTTCTATCTAGTGCGGGATATGTGTCCTGAACACATAGATGCATCACAGAGGAGAGCTCTCAGATTAAAATCCATTATGTATTATTTGGTCGACCGCATCTTGTATAGAAAGAAACATGATGGAATTTGGCTTAGGTGTTTAGAGAAAGATGATGCCAACCATGTATTGAAAGAAATGCATGATGGCCTAGCATGTGGTCATTATGGCATAGAGACCACTGCCCAAAAAATATTGAGAGCCAGATATTATTGGCCCACAATGTTCAAAGACTCCCATGCATATGCTTGCAAATGCAAGGCGTGCCAAACCTCTGTAGGAAGAGAAAGAAAGCCCGTTGTTCCCCTCAGGCCTGTCATGATTTACCGACCATTCCAGCAATGGGGCCTAGACGTCATAGGTGAAATCACTCCAAACTCCTCACAACGGCACAAGTATATACTCATAGTGACTAATTACTTCACCAGATGGACCGAAGCCATCCCGCTCTAGAAGGTGAGCGAAGATGAGGTAATATCATTCATCGAGAAATTCATTCTCAATAAGTATGGCATCCCTGATGCTCTCATTGTTGATAACGCTTCTTATTTTTCATCTCTAAGACATATTGAATTTTCCATTGATAAGTCAATCCATATAAAATATGTACCAAACTATTATCCCTAGGGAAATGGAGTTGCAGAGTCTTCGAATAAGAACCTTATCTGCATAATCTGCAATACAGTCGTTGATAACTAGAGGAACTAGCACAACGCCCTCGAAAATTCCCTTTGGGCCGATAGGGTCATCCCTAAAGTGGCCTTGGGAAAATCTCCATACTTCCTAGGCTATGGACAGGAAGTCAACTTGCCCCCAAACGTTGCCCTTCCATCCTTACAGCTCTCCCAAGCTTCAAGAGGAACCCCTTCAGCCCCACTTCAAGAAAGGATCGACCAACTGATGAAGTTGGAGGAATTAAGTGATAGAGCCAGAATTAAAATAAAAAATCTCAAAATTATTGCAAAAATATGGTTTGATCATCATTTTGCGGGAGATAAATATTTCCAAGTGAGAGAACTAGTTTTGAAATAGGACAAGCTGAGTGAGACAAAGGGTAAACACACAAAATTCCATCACCTATGGCTGGGCCCATTCCAAGTTGTTGAAAAGATTGGTCAAGGGACTTACATGTTGAAAACATTACAAGGGGAGACTGAAAATCTCCTTGTTAATGGCCAGCATTTGAAGAGACACTTCGAGTAGCCACCACATTGGTGGTTGCCTCCTATGTAGGTTAGAGGTCATTTCTTTTTGTTGTTAGTTTAATTGTATTTCTGTCCTTCCTTTGTTTTTTTCCAAGTCTTTTCTCCCGCTATTTTGAATTATGTTCCTTTTTAGCTAGCTAATTGTAGTCCTCTGATCTCGTTCTACCTTTTAGATTTTCCCTCATTCGCTATTCTCAGCCTTTCCTTGCCTCATTAGCTCGCTGATGATTCTGTTGTTCCTATATCCATGTTTTTCCTGCAAATCAAACAAACCTTATAGCAGCCCATGATCCGTTGAGAACCAGCAGTGGAATGCAAACCAAAAACCCTCATTGGCATCTTTTGGGAACTGTGTGAAATCTTTTGATAACTTGAACATATAGAGCATGTAGGGCATCCTTATAAAACAAAAAATGTGTAACTATAGCCAAACTAGCATGGAGGAATGCTGCATTTTAATAAATCCCACTTAGACCTAGCCTATACTTGCTTGTAAGGTTTACAGTCGTTCTCCATTGGTCGTATCCACCACATTAAAATGGTCCAATACCTATCACTCACAAGTAAACCTCCTCTCATGGGCTAAGTTCATTGTCTCATACCCTGTGGCAAATCTAATTGTGCTCTAGTCCTTGTGCTTGAAACTACAAGGACTTATCTAAAAAGAAATGAAATGTCAAGTCCTTGTGCCTGAAACTACAAGGACTTATCTAAAAAGAAATGAAATGTCAAGCCCTTGTGCCAATCTGGAAGGACAGGTTGTTTGGGAAGCTACTTAGAGTAAGGACTGCTGCTGGGCTCAGAGTACCAGTTGACACAGCAAGCCCAACCTTGCTTAAGAGGTTTAAAAATATGGCATGATCCATGACTGCGCCCCATTCAATCAATAAATATAGCACTGAAATTCTCATATAGAGTGTAAGAAAACATGTCTACATCAAGCTTGATGAGCAATAAAGAGATGAGGTACACACCTAAATAGGTATGGATAGACTAGTGATGGCCCTAAAGGGGTTTTTGAAAGTGAGAAACATGTAAAGGGAAGTCAATAAACCCCATAGTGCTACCATTGGAGAATTCCTATCAAAATCATATTAGCAAGTAGAAGTTATTTGTCTTTATCCCTTCTGAAGTAGTAATGTTTAATCGGAACCCATGCTTGTCCATATGTGTAGTTTTCATTTCAAGTTTATTTCAACATCCTCACGTTCTATTGATCTGAAAGTTTTTTGGAAATAGAGATAATTGGTTCGCCCAGTGGTTCACCATTTGTTGTGGCCACAACCACCACCCTATTAAAACTTGCCTTGATAACAATTTTTTATGGGTCCCCCTACAAGTTTGATCGTCCACCTCTCCAAATGATCCATTTTATCCCAAAGACTTTAACTCGTCACCAGGCCAAATATTTAATTTGTAATGGTCAAGACCCACCTTTTGATAAATCTCCATTTCATAGTTCATTCTTGGCCTAGATTATCCCTTCATTCATTCCCTCCGTTAAACATTTCAAATTTGATATGCATTCATGGCACTTCTATGCTCACTCGCATAATCACCTCCACCCTCACTTCTATCACACCTTATTTCTTTCTAACTCCTTATAACAAAAATCCCTCACAAAGCATACATAAATCCCTTTTGGGGGATTATCACAATTAACATAATGCATGCCATAAGGCTCTGGACCCGACGACATTATAAACCACAATATATACATTTCCAGGTCTGAAAACCCTATCGCATATCGCAATTGGCAAGGTCCCGAGGCTTAACCATAAGATGCGTAGCGATGTGGCAGACCTGCCGATCTTATTAAGCATATCATATGATATATTGGGTCCAGAGTTAATCGCTTATCGCTATCGAGAGGCACAGGGCTTATATATATGGCACACTACCATCTACCAGACCCAATGGTTTTATCAACCACGATATATATATATATATATATATATATATATATATATATATATATATATATATATATATATATTTTGTTTATAAAGCTTATTATATTTCTATAGGCTCGGTCCAAAGCTTTATATAATACGTGCCGTTGTTTACCAGACCCGGCGATATTTATAGGCTACATCATATAATATTTTAGCTCTGGCTTGGGTGATTGACTCAAGTTTTCCTGTGTATTTCTTTTTTTTCCAAATTTTCTGAAATTATAATGGGATCAGGTTTTAGTGTAAAGGGAAAGCCTATGGACTCTCAATAGCGCAATTTCACATTAGGGCGATGGAAGGCATGGGTCCTGTGACCTGAGAGGGGGCCGATACCCGATTGTGATGAGAGGAATCCCTTGGAAATTGTGCCAAGCCTATGCTTTGAGCGGAAAATTGTATATTGACTATGTTTTGTGAATAGATCCTTTTCATACTTGTCCCCACAATTATAAAAGTTAATGGAAGCAACGTTTGTGTTTCATAAGAATATCTATGTTATATCGCTCATAATTAAGAAGCTAATGATAGTTATCTCTGTAGGTGAGAGGTAAAGGACACAGGAGGGGATACAAAGAGCCATGGATGTAGAAATTTTGTGTTTAAGGGTCTGGCTACAATCGTTCTAGGTCAAGAGCCCACATGTTACCTGTGCATTCCATAAGCAGAGTTGTCCTAGTCTTCATTATGGGGAAGCAACACATAGTCACCCTTTTTGCCAACATTTGTTCTCCTCCTTAGGAAAGGAATCGACCCAGTCGTTATGCATTTTGTGTTCTAGTGGTCACACTAATGATGTTATCTCTATGTACACTATTGGCATTTCTAAAACAGTGGGAGGATGAAGAGGCAGGGTGACCTCAACTTGTCGGTAGTTTCACCAACCTGTCACATTTGTACATACTGATCTATATAACGACAAGAGGTAGGGAAGCGTCGGAGAAGGGCGAGGGTCATTCGGGGCTGCATAAGGATTACCTTCGAAGAGGAGAAGGGGATTTTGATTTTTGAGAAGAATAGTGTTGCTTTATTCTGAATGAGGAGGATTGTTTTTAGGGAAAGAAGGAGCCATTAGTTTGAAGACTGATTGTATTGTTTTGTATCAGAGTGTTGTTGCTGGCATGAATGTAAATGTGATTTATATTTATGCATATTGATGACTTAGAGTTCACTATTAGTCTTATTAAATTGAATGTGATTCAGTTTCATGGTTAACTTGTGAATGGTCTCTAATTTGAAACTAAATTAAACATTAGATGCAGTTTTAATTCCATAGAAGAATGTGGATTCCTATATGTGTGATTGGATTGCAATTTAGCTTTAATACAGTCTTGTCTAGCTGTGAATTCAGTGATTGATTCATTTGGACTTGGATCTATGCATGATATTTAGCCTTCTTTATTATGCTCCTGCTGAACATATATATGATGTTTAAACCTCTGTATCATGCTCTTGCAGGATAGATTAGAGTAGTTAGAAGTAGTATAGATAGGATTTAATACATAGAGGTTATCTGTTTAATTTTTTTGATTTAATTGAAGTCTTCTTCCTAGAAGAAATCTTTTGACATGTCAAAGTGGTTTACAAGGTCCCTTAAAACTTGTCAGAGTTATCCAATCCAAATGAAATCGGGTCTAATTGGGGGTTGCGATCAGGTTAGTTCCCTTGTTGACATAGTGCACATTAGCCATGTCAACAAAGCCCTAAAATGTTTATCGGTATGCATAGGAAGGTTTAGGGTACAAAATGACATCACAACTATCTCAGGTTGTGGAAACTTGGTTCCTTCATCCCCCCATACTACTCCAGGTGAGACTTCATTCCACGCTCTGTGGATTGATGCCTAAAGGGCCAGTAGTGTAAGGATTTTCTTGGCTAATTAACATTGAACATGGGTCAGGGCGCATCAAGCCAACATGGCATCTTATTAATATTACAACCCCAATCATAATACATACATTCCCCCTTCGCGACCTCCTTCTCATCCTCCATGGTCCACACCTTATCCGTGGTCTTATGCACCTGAATATCATTCCAAACCTATCAATCAATCATTTCAACCATATGATCCCCCCCAACCTCAGTGGAATACCCCATCACAAGGGTGGAGGCCCCCATACAATCAATCTAGAGCCTTAATGCCTCCACCTCCATCTCAACCACATATCCTTCACCCTGCTCCACCTAAGCAACCTCGGGTTCCTACTCAAGAAAAT
>Ga0115851_100161_pt1 | contig 23780 bp, 22 predicted proteins | sample InSIn2gowninarea_FD_83865 | JGI IMG/M metagenome (GOLD analysis project Ga0115851, IMG submission 83865)
TTCAAGGTTTCCTCATCTAAGTTACTCATTTTTGCTCTTTTTAAGTTGTATTGAAATATTTCAAGTAAATCCTCCAAGTTTTCATCTTCTTTTCACAACTCTAGCTACTTCAAGGCATAGACAAGATACACCTCCATCATCTCCAACTCACACTCCCAACCTTAGGATTCCTGGAATTCAAGGGGCAGCAGCTGAATTAGGAGACTCTCCCACACTATCCATCATATCTTACCTAGAGAAAGAACCTTTCTTCACTTCTATAGGGGTACATATTGTAATCAAAAAAGTAGAATCCCCTGAAGAAGAAGATGAAGAAATTCCTCCTCTTTTGCCATTAATAGAAGAACCAGAGGACTCTGAAAACTTTGAGGAAACTATCATGATAGAGGAAGTAGTAAATGGATTTGGAGGAAGAGGTAGAGGTAGAGGTAGAGGAGGAGGAAACAATGGAGGAGGTAGAGGTAACAATGGGGAAAATAGGGATGGAGATAACTCATTTGGATTTCCTATAGTTGATGAGGAAACTCATACAACAATGAAAAACATCTCACCATCTGCCCTCCCAAACTTTTATGGGTTGCAAAGTGAGAATCCTGACACATTTCTATTTGAGTTTGAAGTCGTGTGTCAAACTTATGACTATATGGAACACTCTCAAAAACTCAAATTGTTTCCTTCAACGTTGAAGGGAGCTGCTTTGAAATGGTTCGTGGGATTAGTCACTAAATCTATTAGGACTTGGAATGATATGAAACAAACATTTTTGTATAGATACCTGGACTATTCATGCCCACCAACCATAAGGATGAGGTATTCAAAATGGTGCAAAAAGAAGATGAAAACTTGGAGGATTTACTTGAAATATTTCAATACAACTTAAAAAGAGCAAAAATGAGTAACTTAGATGAGGAAACCTTGAAATCCATTCTATTAAAAGCCATTAGAGATGAATGGATAGATATTTTAAACATGATGGGGAAGGGAGATATTTCTCAACTTCCACTTTGTGACATAGCAGAACTATGTGTCCATCTCTCGAGGGGAAAATCTAAAATAGGAAAAGGGCCTAGAGATCCTTCTCTTATTAGAGCAAACAAATCTACAACTGGATCAGTAAGTAGGGCAGAGATTGGCAATATTCTTGATGAGTTCAAAACTGATATTATAGGGAGCCTTAGTGAACAACTAGACACCCTTAAAATACAAAACAAGCAAAAAGAAGAAGCTGAAGCCTTGGCCATCTTTTGTCCAAAGTGTAGGAAGAAACATGCTCTAAGGGAATGCCCCTTGGATGCAAAAGTTGTAGAAACATGTATGATTTGCTCGGAAAGCCATGAGACCAAGGATTGTCCTTCAAATCCTGGGCTCAAAGTTGTCTTTCAAGAAGATCCAAATTCAGTAGAGTCTCTCTTTTTTGTTTCAAGGAAACCTTGGTAGGGGCAACAAAATCAAGGGTTTAATAACCCTATGAACTTTCAACCCCTGCCAAATTGGAATTCTTGGAAACAACCTTGGCCCCAACCTCAAAATCCATATCAATCATGGGCACAAGGTATGAAAAATCCTTATGGGAGATTTGCTCAATTTTATCAATATCCTCCATCTTTTCAAAATCAACAAGCTCCACAACTTTCATTGCAATTTCCACCACAACAACAACTTCCTCAACAAAATTCCCAACTCTTTCTTCCATTTCAACAAAACACAAATCAACTACCAGCCCAGCCATTGCCAAATCCTAACAATAAAAATCTTCAGAATACTTACACGGTATAAGGACAACAATTCCCTACCTATATGATTGTTCCTCTTAATGAGGTACAACTCAGGTCTCATAGAGTTTTAGAAAAACCTTCTATAGATGTTGTTGGTACTATTGTATTGCCATCCTTTTCTTCTAAAAATCCATCATTCATCTATCACTTTCTCCCATAAACCACTCATAGTCCATTGAAATTGATCAATTAAGCATTATAATTGTTATTTTACATTAAATTTAATTTGTGGATTTTTATGTTAAAAAATAGAAAATTTCAACAAAATTACGAGATGTCATGACTTCTTATAATTGGTTTATGTTGTGACAAGTGGCATGGTAGGAAAATCAAAACAGAGGATAAGGACGTGATCTAGGATGTACATACATGATGAGAGATCTATTCAGCATCGAATCTAGAGCTCCTGGATACATGGTCAATGCTGGTCAAACCCAGCCTTTTTTGTCATAAAAGTAGAAAAAAGCCAAAGTTACCTAAACTGATTTTGTTTTGTTTTAGAAATCAGTTAAGATTAGAAAAAAAAAAACAAAAATTGCCTTTTTGACTATAAAAGCATAAACATCTACGTGATAATGTATGTACATTTGATTGTAAACCTTAAGGAATGTTAGTGAACGAAGGATAATAGACATTGAGCAGACTTAAGACTGCATATTGTATTGTTACCAGAACTCTGTTCTTGCATGTAATTGATTTCCAGACTTTAATCACAGACAGCATTTCATCATTCCAGTGTTTTATGTGTTAACGGTTTCATCATCTGAAGTTTTCTAAGTGTACCATCAACGTGTGGATGGGACCTAGGTGGGGACTGGTATACTTTCATTTCATTTTTATAGCATTTAGACTTCAGATCTAAATAGTGTTTGATGTCATTTCCTTTCTTGTGAAATAATTAATTTGATTAGAAGTTTTTGCGAGTGTTATTGTATGATTCATGGTGATAGCTTGAAACTTCAATTGCTAAATTATTGAACAAGATCTTGTAAAATATTTAATTGAGCACTGAATTTCGAAGTATCTCTGTGGACTCTATTTTCATGCATTTGAGTTTTAGTATGCTTAAAAGAGTCTTTAGTTTTCATGAATTTGATTCTTAGGATGCTTAGTGTGTTACCGAGAAAAAGTTTTTGTGAATGATATCCTTGTAAGCGGATTGAAAACTCAGACTAGTAACAAGTTGTATTTTTAGAACAATTAATTAAATTAGATGATCTGAGTGTTTAAAGTGTGAAAGGAAACATATTCCAATCTCTTGTAAAAGAGTGTTGTAGCCTGTCACAGTAGACACTTATCTAGGCAGATGAGATCCTTTCAGGTCTATAGATTGTAGACATGTGTCTCTAAGTTTACCTACCTTGGTTGACATTAAACTTAGTCTAATCTATACCCCTGGATTGGTCACTACATTTTGGCGTCGTTGCTGGGGAGGCGCAACTAGAGGATTTCTAAAAAAAATATAAACAAAAACACACAAAAACATAGATTTAATTTTGATTCATCATTTTAGAAATCATGTTTACTTATGTCTAGATCTAGAGATGATAAAGGTAGATTCATAAAAACCCCCCATCCAAAAACTAACCTACCACCAGGAGTAGACCCTTCAGGAAAAGTTGAACACAGAACACCAGCTGGGAAAGTTAAACTGAAATCAGGGCAAAGACTCACACTTATTGAGAGACAAATTCTATTGGCACACGAAACATAGAAGAAACATGTCCCTGAATCCTCTATAAAAAGAGAAAGTAGCACAATAACTCAACAATCTCTCCTTGAACCTACTGATTTTGAAAAATCTCAAGAAGGAGAAAAATCACTAGAACAACATCTCTTTGAAACAAGTGATACTGAACAAGAAATTAAATCAATAGAGGAACCTATCAAAATGGCTGAGGAAGGAGGAAGATAAATAAGAGGACCACAAAATCAAGATCGAAGAGAGGAGGAAGATTCAACCTTTAAATTTCCTATTCAAGAACCAGGAGAAGATGAGGAAATAAAAATGAAAAACATACCTCCATTTGTGTTACCAAACTTTTATGGCATGGCTTCAGAGGATCCAGATTCATTCTTGTTTGAATTTGACATAGTACACTGAACATATGGTTACACAGATGATGCCCATAGGCTTAGACTATTCCCAGCAACATTAAAAGCATTAGCATTAAAATGGTTCATGGGACTTGGTGAACATGCAATAACTGATTTGGATGGCATAAGAAGAATATTCCTAAAGAAATACCAACCTTATTGTAGATCAAAAGATTCTAAAGATGATATCTTTAGAATGAATGAACAAGAGGATGAAATTTTAGAGTATTTGGAACGATTTGTTTACAATTTACAAAAATCAAAACATAGGACCATGTCTCTTGATCTAATTCGAACAATATTTTTGAAGGGCATTCGAGAGGAATACTTAGATGATCTTAATTTTATGGGAAAAGGTGATATTTCCACTTTACCTTTTGAAGAAATTGCTGATTTATGTGAAAAGTATTCTAGGAGAAAAGGTAGAAATGGAAAAAGAGCTATATCATCCAAAGCCACAAAATCTGCTTCAACAAGTGTCACAAGGGCTGAAATAGGAAACCTGTTAGAAGAATTCAAAACATATCTATTAAGTACCTTAGGAACTCAAATTGACACTCTGAAAGACAAGAAAAGACAACAAGAGGAAGATCAAATAATGGTTGTCTTTTGTCCAAAATGTTGGAAGAAACATGCCTTGAAAGACTGGCCATTAGAAAACATTCAAATTTGTGCCTTTTGTACTAAAAATCATGATATATTTCATTTCTCTAAAGTCAAGTTTTTGTAGAATTGTAATGTGGAAGCAGCGAACACAGATATGGAGAATGTGTATTTCATGGGCGCTAAGAGACTGTGGCAACCTAGACCTCCACCTCTAGGTATGTTTCCAAACCAAAATTTGCAATTTCCTGCACAAGATCAAATGTATGCTCAGAATTCTTGGAATGTACCCATGCCATGGCAACACCAAAATTACCCACAACAACAATGGAGACCATCTCAACAATACTCTCAACAATATCAACCATATCCTCAACCATACCAACCGTATTCTCAGCCATATCAACAGTATCATCAACCATATCTGCAATATCCTCAAACATATCAGCAATATCCTCAGCAGCAAGTTGTTTATCAACCTCAAAACACTCAACAAGCATTGCCTGCTCCTCCACCAATAAATCCACCTCACTTACAACTCCCATCTAACCAACAACCTCCTAGACCCATTCAAATTCCTGCTCAGCCTGTACCAAATCCAAATAGAAGAGCAGAGAGACCAACTTACGATGTACATGAGGGACCATCATATCCCACATTACCTTTACAAAATATCAATTTGAGGTCTGGTAAGGTACTTCAAAAAGAACCTCCAATAGCTGAAAAACAAGAAGAAAATGAAGAAAATGTAAATGGAACTCCAACTCAAAGGAAACAAAATGATAACATCAAAAATAAACAAATACAACCATTGCATCCACCACCTTTTCTAGAACGACTGGTCCAAGCAAAACTTCTCATGTCTATACCACAGTTTGATGTTTTAGATGAGCTAAAGAATATCTATATAAAAATTCCACTATTGCAAGCCATAAAAGACATTCCCATACATACTAAAGCAATCAAAGAACTGTGCCTCAAGAAGCCTACTAGGAAAAGGATTGATCCACAAACTATTCACGTTATTGCACATTTAGCTAGCCTTATGACAAACACCATTTCAATGGAAAAGTATGTTTATCCTAGTATTCCCAGAGTCACTACAATCATTAACAACATACATATTCCAAACACCTTAATTGACCTTGGGGCCGCAATAAATGTGATGACTCTTGAAACCATGAAGACATTGCAACTCACAAACTTGTAGCACACAACAATTGTTCTAGAACTAGCTGATAGGTCTCAAGTGATTCCTGAAGGGATTTTAGAGCACATAATTGTTTCATTGGACTCTTGGGAGTATCCAGTGGACTTTTTAGTTCTTCAGCCAAAATCTAATTTAGGAGGACACCCTATCATCCTTGGTAGACCATGGTTAGTAACTGTTGATGCATTCATAGGATGTAGATTGGGTAATATGATTATCTCATGAGGAACTGAAAGGAAACAACTCATTCTTTACCCATCAGAACAATCACCAGCAGTAGCACACAATTTATGGCTTGATGATAAATACAATGATAAGGAAGAAGTTCAATCTGTTTTCAGCATCAATCAAATCTATGATTTTCAAGAACATAATAATGATGATTTGGTAGAATTGTTCCTTTCTTAACCTGATATTTCTGAAGAATTAAGAAATCACCAATACCATGCTGCAGATGAACTTTTGGCACAGAATTTTCAGGAAACATGTACCATTCATTCTTTGCAAACAACATTTCAGAACATTTTTCGCATTCAATCTATCACAAACACACAAAGCAAGACCATAAAGATTAGTCCAAGAAAAACTTTGAATATTAGCACTCACCTAGACTCATCTCAGGAGGAAAAATTGATTCAATTTTTGAGAAAATATCAGAAAGCATTTGCTTGGGATTACACCAATATGCACGGAATTCACCCTAAAACATGTACTCACCATATTTACATGGATAGTAATATCGAACCAGTGAGGCAACCACAGAGAAGAATGAATCCCATGCTTTAGGATATTGTTCGAGATGAATTACAAAAACTATTGAAAGTCAATTTTATTTATCCTATCTCTGACAGTCAGTGGGTATCCCCATTGGTAGTAGTGCCCAAGAAAAATGGCAAGTGGAGAATTTGTGTTGATTATAGACAATTGAACAAAGCAACCCTCAAATATTATTTCCCACTACCATTTATTGACCAAGTGCTAGATACGTTAGCTGGGAAATCATCATTCTCTTTTCTTGATGGTTTCAGTGGCTATAACCAAATCAGGATCACCTTAGAGGACCAAGAAAAAACCACTTTTACTTGTCCCTGGGGCACTTATGGCTATAATATTTACCATTTGGACTTTGCAATGCTCCAGCTACATTTCAGAGAGCTGTGTTAGCTATTTTTGCTGATTTAGTTCATGAATGTGTTGAAGTTTATATGGACTATTTTTCAGTGTATGGTAATTCATTTGAGCATTCATTAGAAAATCTTGAACAAGTTTTGAAGAGATGTATTGAAGCTAATCTGTCCTGAGCAATGAAAAGTGTTTTATGATGTTAAATTAAGGGATAGTATTAGGTCACTATATTTCTTCTCAAGGCATTAAAGTTGATCCATAAAAAATCCAGATCATTGTCAATTTGCCAATTCCAAAGACTCAAAAAGAGGTAAGAAGTTTTCTTGGGTATGCAAGCTATTACAGAAGGTTTATTGAACATTTTAGTAAAATAGCTTCACCTCTGTTTAAGCTTCTAGCAAAATATACACCTTTCAACTAGAATGAGAATTGTCAGAAAGCCTTTGAAACACTCAAAGAAAAGTTATCAACCACATCAGTCTTAAAAGGACCTGACAGGACCCTACCATTTCACATCTTTATAGATGCATATGATACTGCAGTAGGTGCCTCATTAGGCCAAAAAGAAGAGTCCTTCAATTATTCCATCTACTTCATCAGTAAAAATCTAACACGTGCAGAATTAAACTACACAGTCACTAAAAAAGAAATGCTTGCAATCATACATGCTGTGAATAAATTTTGACATTATATAATTGGTTATGAGGTTTTTGTACACACTGACCACTTTGCCATTAAGTATTTAATGAATAAACCAATCATTAATGGCAAAGTTACCAAATGGTTGTTATTATTACAAGAATTTAATATTACAGTGTTAGATCGAACAGGTAAGGAGAATCAAGTGGCAGATTTTCTTTCTAGACTGCAAAACTCAAGTGAGGTTGTTCTGGTTGAAGATTCTTTTCCAGATGAAAATTTATTTGCAATTTCAATAGTGAATCCTTGGTATTTTGACTTAGCCAACTATTTATCCACAGGAAAAACACCTCCATATTTTACTCCAAAGGAAAAGAAGAGGTTGATCAAACAAAGTGCTAGATACTCATGGGTTAATGGAGATTTATTTTACACTAGTTATGATATGATTATTAGATGATGTGTAAGAAATGATGAAATAATTGATATTTTAAAATCTTGCCATGATGAACCATGTGGTGGGCATTTTGCAGCCAAAAGAACAGCATTCAAAATTCTCAGTCTTGGATACTATTGGCCATCTATTTTTAAGGATTCCAAGAAGTATGTGAAAAGTTGTGATAGCTGTCAAAGAATGGGCAGACCAACAGCTACAAATGAAATGCCACTTCAGCCTCAAGTACATTTAGAGCCATTTGAAAAATGCGCTCTAGATTTTATAAGACCCATCAATCCAACTTCCAAAGGTAAAAAGTACATCCTAGTATGTACTGATTACGTGACAAAATGGGCTGAGGCAAAAGCACTAGTCCGAGCAACTGAATAAACAGTGGTAAACTTCCTTTTTGAAGAAATTTTTGTAAGGTATGGAGTACCAAGGGAGATAGTGACGGATCAAGGTACTCAGTCTACTTCAAAGCTAGTCAAAGACATCACAGACAAATATAAAATCAAGCACAAGAAAAGTACACCTTACCATCCACAGGCCAATGGCCAGGTGGAATCTACAAATAAAACATTCGAAGGAATTATCACTAAGATAGTAGCAATGAATAGAAACAATTGGGAAGACAAGCTCAAAGATGCACTCTGGGCTTACAGAATCACGTGAAAAAATACTACGGGATTTACACCATATCAGTTGGTGTATGGAAAAGAGGTACTGCTTCCTATTGAATTTCAAATACATACTTATAAGATGGCTGCAGATTTAGGAATTGATCTGAATGAAGCCCAACAAGGGAGAATTCGGCAATTGAACCAGTTATATGAAATGAGGCAGCAAGCAGAGGAGACAACAATCCTAATGCAAAAACAAATGAAGCAGTGGCATGATGCACACATTAAAAGGAAACAGTTCAAAGAAGGAGACTGGGCTTTAATCTTTGACTCTAAATTCAGAGATCATAAAGCCAAATTTACCACACATTGGATGGGCCCATATGAAATAATTCAAGTATATGAAAATGGATCGATCAAGCTTACTACCATTGATGGAGAAGGCAACACCTTTCTTGTCAATGGCCATCGATTGAAACTCTATCATAAGCCAATGAGAAAGGAGGATTTTATTCACACTGTATCTCAGCAAAGGGAGGTTGAGATATTGCAGCCTTCAGCTGTGATATCTCTACCTTAGTTCATTCAATTTCATTTTTTCTTTAACAATAAAATAAAAATACAAAAATACAAAAAAAAATACAAATAAATAAAAATAAAAATAAAAATAAATAAATAAATAAATAATAAAATTTAAAAATAATAATAATAATAATGGTTTAGATGTGAAAACCAGCCTCTGGCACACTCTAAACCCAAATTCTTACTAGAAAACCAATCATTTGGTTGGTAAGAATTCCTTGTTCGACTTGTTTCCTGTTTTCATCAATTCAATAATGACTTGAGGACAAGTCAAAGACTTAGTGGGGGGAGAAGAATCAGCAAGAATCAACATTTTGCTTTCCCTATCTCATCTCCTCATTTTTATATGGTCAAGGAATTCTTTTCAATAATTTAGTATTTCGATAAAAGAGCTATTTGTGTTCTAATCAGAGGGACCTATTCAAGCAATATGCAGTGGGACCTGTTTAGAAGACTATGTTAACATTGAAGAAACAATGAGGTACCTGTTCAAGCAATGAGATATGCAATGGGACCTGTTCAGAAGACTATGTCAACATTATCAATATTAGAGGGACCTGTTCAGAAGGCTATCAACATCACCAATATCAGAGGGACCTGTTAAAGACTGCATTCAAGATACATCATGCTACTTCAACAAAGTTTTCAAAGGTTGCTTATCATCAGAATTATAATCAAGGCTACTTCAACACCAAGGATAAAAGAAGCTTCACAAACATGGTTCTTCAAAGTTCTTCAAAGTTCTTCATATTTTAAAGGGACCTGTTATATATAATTTCATTTCAAAGGGACCTATTTTGGACAGTGAAGATCAGTCATATTTGGACAGTGAAGATCAGTCCTACCTGTGCATGCCAAATCAGCCATTGTCAACCAACAAGTGTAATGTATTGGTGAAATTTTTATTTTTTACATTTAAAATTCTTGAATTATTTTAGTGTTAAAAATGATGATTATGATTGCTTGTTATCAATTTCAAAAACCCCTATACCCATCACCCTTGTAACATTCCTAACTACTCAACTCTGCTATCACTCTGCTATAATTTCTCATCACACTTTAGCCTATTGCCATATTCCTACTATGGTTTTCAAACCTTTTCCTACACCACTCATCAAACCTTGTCATCGATCCATCATTTTTCAATCGGCCAAATACCAACAAGTAGTGGATAAGTTGTTCCATTGGAAAGACAAGTGGTAAATCATTGGAAAGACAAGTGTTAAATGATTTCATTCATTTTGAATGTGGGAGTTATAAAACATTCTTTTGACCCAAGTCGGCTCATGAAACATATATCCATTATCATCACTACAGCACTCTTTATATGTATATGGTGTTCTCATGATTGCACATATGCAAATCAGTACCGCTCCTCTGTCTTTATGATGTGAATGCACCTTCAACTCTACATTATCATTATAGCAATTGGGTGAAGGTTGGCTGTTAAGTTTTCACTTTATAAAACTCTCAGCTCATAAAGTGCGTTACCATGTGAGTGTTCAAACTCTGAGTTTTCAAAGAGGGCCGAGACAATAGGCGCTACAAAGGGAGAGCATAGCAAACAGGCTTACCACGAGTTTCTATCGCCACCCAAGCAATTAAAGAAGGAAACCTTGAGAATCGAGGGCATTACCAGGTTAGCTAAGTGGAACGTAGGAAAAGAGGTAACACATTGAAAAAAACCCTGATTGAATTGTTAAGCATAAACAAAAGGGTTAGAGTAGAGATTTTTTTAAAATGACCAATAGAGCAGAGCCTGAAAAATTTGATAGCTCACAATATCATGAAGTTGCATCACGATTTTAAGGGAAAGACACTGGTTGTCTTTTCTAGAGAAATTCAATGGAAACAATGAAGAAGTTACAAAGCAATTTGCATTTTCCTTCAATGGAGAGAAAGCATTAATAGGAAACTTATCTTTTAGGATTGCAGAGGATACCATAGCACAAACATTGTGAATCAGTCCAGAAGGGGAAAGTATTTCAAAACCAAACAATTTAGGAAGAAATCATGGACTCAGTTTATGTCTAGGTTAAGGGTTTCCTCTGTCAATTGGAAAAAGGGTGTTCCCAAAAGTTGGCTAATTCACCCTTGGGACGAAATGGTATACATTATTCAAAAATTTGTTACATGTGAAGGACGTTACAGTATAGTATACCTATATCACATCAAACTTCTATTGCACTTAAAAGGTCAATGCACCATCAGTTTCCCTAGTTCCTCTTATAGAGTTTGACTAAAATGTTAAAGACCATTCATAAAAGAAAAGGTAATGAAGGTAAGAGTTTGTGTCATTTTGGGTTGATCAAAATTATAATTGAATTTGAGTTGCAGAGGAGAGGAAAAACATGGAAATAATTTTTAATTGCCAATCAAATTAAAGAATATGAACAGGAACAGCAGCAAGAACACACAGAGTTTATGCTTGATATTGATGAAGAAATCCCTGAGCGTAAGTCAAGCAATGTTCCTCAACCCAACAGTGGTGTAAGGACAAGAAGGATGAGGCAAGAAACTACCAAGGATATTGAAAAAGATAAAATCTTCACTACTTATAAGAGAAGGTCAAGGAGAATAAAAAGGAATCAAACACAAGATGATCAACGAGAGCCGAATGCAGATGCACCAATGGACATTGAAAACAATACTAATTCACAGCCAGAACAGGAAGTAGAAATGGAAATCGAGAGTAACAAGGAAGAAAGGAAAGAGCCAGTACCTACAAACAAGAAACAAAGTAGGTTAGAGAAACAAATTGAAGAGCTAAAAGAGGAATTGATAGAAGCAAACATGTTAGAGAAGGTCATAAATAAGGAAAATGAAATGTTGAGAGCTCAAAGTAAGAAGACTCAACAGAAAAATGAGGAACTGAAGGAGAAAATCAAAGAACTTAATACTGAACAAATCGAAATGTGCAAATGGGCGACAAAATGGTACACTAAAAAAAAAGCTCTCAAATAAAAATATAAGAATCTGAAACATGAGTTCCAAGTTCAGAAGAATGCTCAAGTTCAGAAGAGTATAGATGTTTTGTTACAAGCAGCAGAGGCACAAGCAGGAATAGAATATAAAGGGAGCACATCAGGGTTAGCATGAGGACATGCTAAATCATTGAGCTTGGGGGAGATGTTGGTACTATTTTATTGCCATCCTTTTCTTCTAAAAATCCATCATTCATCTATCATTTTCTCCCATAAACCCCTCATAGTCCATTGAAATTGATCAATTAATCATTATAATTGTTATTTTACATTAAATTTGATTTGTGGATTTTTATGTTAAAAATTAGAAATTTTCAACAAATTTACAGGATGTCATGACTTCCTGTAATTGGTTTATGTTGTGACACGTGGCATGATAGGAAAATCAAAACAGAGGATAAGGACGTGATCTAGGATGTACATACATGGTGAAAGATCTATTTAGCATCGAATCTGGAGCTCCTGGATACATGGTCAATGCTAGTCAAACCCAACCTTTTTGGTCATAAAAGCAGCAAAAAAAAAATCAGTTAAGATTAGGAAAAAAATCGCCTTTTTGACTGTAAAAGCAGAAACATCTACGTGATAATGTATTTACATTCGATTGTAAACCTTAAGGAATGTTAGTGAACGAAGGATAATAGACATTGAGTAGACTTAAGACTACGTATTGTATTGTTATCAGAACTCTGTTCTTGCATGTAATTGATTTACAGACTTTAATCACAGGTAGTCTTTCATCATTCCAGTGTTTTATGTGTTAACAGTTTCATCATCTAAAGTTTTCTAAGTGTACCATCAACGTGTGGACGGGCCCTACGTGGGGACCGGTATACTTTCATTTCATTTTCATAGCATTTAAACTTCAGATTTGAATAGCGTTTGATGCCATTTCTTTGCTTGTGAATTAATTAATTCAATTGGAAGTTCTTGTGAGTGTTATTGTATGATTCATGGTGATAGCTTGAAACTTGAATTGCTAAATTATTGAACAAGATCTTGTAAAAGATTTAATTGAGCACTGAATTTCAAAGTATCTCTGTGGACTCTGTTTTCATGCATTTGAGTTTTAGTATGCTTAAAAGAGTCTTTAGTTTTCATGAATTTGATTGTTAGGATGCTTAGTGTGTTATCGAGAAAGAGTTTTTGTGAATGATATCCTTGTAAGCGGATTGAAAAATCAGACTAGTAACACGCTGTGTTTTTAGAACAGTTAATTAAATTAGATGATCTGAGTGTTTAAAGTGTGAAAGGAAACATATTCCAATCTCTTGTAAAAGAGTGTTGTAGCCTATCACAGTAGACACTTATCTAAGCAGATGAGATCCTTTTAGGTCTATAGATTGTAGACACGTACCTCTAAGTTTACCTACCTTGGTTGACATTAAATTTAGTCTAATATATACCCCTGGATTGGTCACTACAGATGCTCAAAAGCAAAGTACTTCTGAGGAAGATTCTCTTAAATTCAATAAAGGTTCTGAAGCATCTCTTCAAAACCCAAACACTCAAAAAGAAAAAGAAAAAGAGTCAATCCCCACAACTCCTATACTTAAGCAACCTACATCTTCATCCACACCTCCTTTCCCTAAAAGATTACAAATTGACAAAGGGGTGGAAAAACAAATCTTGTTGTTAGACTATGATTTTATAGATGAATTAAAGAATGTTTGTATCAAGATTCTCTTGCTACAAGCCATTAGAGAGATTCCTATTCTAGCAAAAACAATAAAGGAGTTGAGTCTCAAAAGACTAGGAAGGAAACCAAGAGATACAAGAAGAATCCACCTAGTAGGAAAAATTGCAGATATCATGATAGGAAAAATTACCATGCAGAAGTATGTAGATCTCGGTAGTCCAATTGTCAAGGCACATATAAATGGAATAGAAATTCCAAACACTTTGATTGACTTAGGGGCTATTATCAACATTATGAGTAGACAGACTATGGAACAGCTTAAACTTCCTAATCTTGCTTTTACACCTACCTTACAGCAACTTGTAGACCGATCAATAATCAGACCAGATGGTGTATTAGAAGATATTTTAGTCTCCTTAGATTATTGGGAATATCTAGTATATTTCATGATTTTGACTCCCAAGAGTAATTTAGGAGGGCACCCACTTATCTTAGGAAGACCTTGGCTAGCCACAGCTGATGCTTTCATTGGTTGTAGATCTAGGGATATGTACATTTTTTATGGTAGTTCGACAAAGAAATTCAATTTGTATCCTCCAACAAAAGCAATTAGAGAAGTGGGAGATAATGAATGGGTTAATGATGAGGACACTATACAGCTTGTCTTTACCATTTCTGAAATCAGTGAACATAGTCAAATTCTAAACACATTAGAAAACTTTGAAACATCTTCAGAACATGACCACACACAATTTCAGTTAGATTCCAACGTTGAGTATTTATCATCAAGACAAATGTCTCTTTACTCTATGGAAGAGTTTGGTAGTTCCACCATTGAGATTTTTCCAGGTTAAACATTGAATATCAATAAAAATTTGGAAAAGTCACAACAAGAAGAGCTAACCTAAATCTTGCAAAAACATTCTACTACATTTGCATGGGAGTATACTAATATGAAAGGTGTTGACCCTAAGACTTGCATTCATCCCATCTACATCGAGGAAAACAGTAGACCAATTAGAGAACCCCAGAGAAGGATGAACCGAAACCTTAGGGAGATAGTGAAAGAAGAGCTCCAAAAAATACTCAATGTAAACTTCATTTATCTAATTTCAGATAGCCGATGGGTTTCTCCTTTGGTTATAGTACCTAAAAAGAATGGTAAATGGAGGGTATGCATTGATTACAAGGAATTGAATAAAGCAACTTTGAAGGATCACTTTCTTTTGCCCTTTATCGATCAAGTATTAGGTATATTAGCAGGCAAAAAGTACTTTTCATTTCTAGATGGTTTTAGTGGCTATAATCAAATTCAGGTAGCACCTGAAGATCAAGATAAGACCACATTTACCTGTCCATGGGGAACTTTTTCTTATGGAGTGCTTCCTTTTGGATTATGTAATGCACCCGCAACATTCCAAAGAGTAGTACTATTTGGTTACAGGGAAACTACCTCCACATTTATTTCCTGGTGAAAGAAGAAAGATTATTCAGGAGAGTTCAAAATATTCATGGATTTCTAACAAATTGTTTAAAACAGGGCCAAATCTTGTGATCAGAAGATGTGTTAGGGAAGATGAAATATCTGATATCCTCAAAGCATGTCATGATGAACCATGCAGCGGAAACTTCACTAACAAAAGGACAGCCTATAAAATCCTCTCTTTGGGATATTATTGGCCATCCCTTTTCAAAGATGAAAAACAGTATGTCAAAATGTGTGACAGCTGCCAAAGAGTAGGGAAACCTATCCTTTCAAATGAAATTCCATTGCAGCCACAAGTGCTCATCAAACCCTCTGAAAAATTGGCTTTATATTTCATTGGACCTATTAACCCACCATCTAAACAAAAAAAGTATATATTGGTATGTAGTGATTATGTCACTAAATGGGTAGAAGCCAAAGCATTATTTTTTGCTACTGAAAATTCAGTTGTTAGTTTTCTTTATGATGATACTTTTACTCGCTTTGGTGTTCCAAGATAAATTGTGACAGATCAGGGAAGTCAATTCACATCCAACCTAGTGGAGAAGCTAATGGAAGAATACAAGATCAAACATAGAAAATCTACTCCTTACCATCCGCAAGCAAATGGCCAAGTGGAGTCTACAAACAAAGTTATTGAAGGCATGATCACCAAAATTGTTCATCTACACAAAAGAGATTGGGTAGAAAGGCTTCCTAAAGCCTTGTGGGCCTACAAAACCACATGGAGGAATACAACGGGACATTCTCCCTATGAACTTGTTTATGGGAAAGAAGTCCTACTCCCCATTGAGTTCCAAGTCAAAACTTTCAAGATGGCAGTTTAGCTAGGGATGGATCTATCAGAAGCCCAAAAGCATAGAATGGAGCAGTTAAATGAGCTAGATGAGATTAGAAAAGAGGAAATCCTAAGAACTAGTCTAGTTCAATATCAAAGAGCTACGTGGCATGAAAAATACATCAAGGAGAAAAAGTTTCAAGAAGGAGACTGGGCATTGCTATTTGATTCCAATTTTAAAGACTTCAAAGGTAAATTTCAGACTCATTGGCTTGGGCCATATGAGATTGACAAAGTCTTTAGCAATGGAGTGGTAAGAATCAAAACTATTGATGAATTTCAAACTCCTCTTATTTTGAATGGTCACCGACTAAAGATCTACCATAAGCCACTCTCAAAGGAGGAATTTGTCAAAATATTTCAAGATAGTTCCGCAATAAGGCCGGTGAAGAAAAATTCTTCTTCTACACCAACCTAGCCTTTGTTCTTTCCTGTTTCTAAAAAAAAAATATGTGTATAAGCCTAAAAACCAATCACTGATTGGCAGTATAATATAGAAAATACAGGGCGAAAATCAAGAACTCCTGACGCCCTATATTTTCCCAAAAAAAATCTCCTCTCATTATCCATAGTTTCATTCCATCTCACTTCACTTCATTTCCCCTCATTCCACTCCACTTCACTTCGTTTCATTCTACTCAACCCATTTCATCTCACCAATAAAAGTCTTTTCATGAACAATTTTCTCATATATCCATTTCCATTCAGTCATATGATTGTTGTGTCAGTTTCCATAGCTGAACCCAGTTTCCATAGTTGAACCCAATTTTCATAGCCAAAAGCAGTTTTCGCAGCCATCACTCTGTTTTTCAAAACTGACAGTCAAATGTTAGTTAAATAATCATGAAATCAAATGCAGGTATGACCAAGGACATATTATGAAGACATGAGGCACATAAAAGCATCAACAAGGAGCAGCTGATCAAAGATTAATGGACAAAAAGTGACAAGAATTCCAAGGTATGAGTAGAAATTTATTTCAAATAGAATTCAAAGCACATTTTTACATAGTTATAAAACCATATCTCCACTATATGAAATGATTGGCATTGATAGCCTCATAACCGTTCCACGACCTACAATTCCTCCATGAACCATGCATTTATTTCTCAAACAGCCTCATGATTAACCCTCATATTTAACTTGTGTTGGTTGTACCTTAACACTCCAACTATAATCATGAGGACGTGGTCGATTTGATGACAACTCCTCTCCGCCGCACAAATTCCTTAACCATTTCATAAGCATGTTTACGTCTACTTCGCAGCCATTCAGTTTAAAATTCTGTTGGGTTCACTTTACTCCCCTACTATTTTATTAAAGCCACGGTTGCATTTCCACCTTGTTCATATAAGTCTCTGCTCCATTCCGTGAATTCACTTCCACTACCTGTTTTCTATTTTCCATTTATAGTGACTGTTTTCTTCTCCATAAACCCTGTTCACCACCGTTAACCCAGTTGTCTCACCTTCGCTAAAACCCTTACTCACACAGACAAATTTTAAGATGGAAAGAAGGATGGGTCTATTGTTGAGAGAAGAACCAGAAGGGCCCAATTTTATGGAAGGGTACCCGCAAGTGAAAAACATATTGAAAAAGGCAAGGTGGCTAGGGTTTATTCAAAAATTCAAGGGCTACAACAAGGAGATTACAAAGACTTTTGCGAGGTATTTTAATGGCCTGGAAGTTGGAGACCTCAAATTTACAGTCACCGAGGCATCTATAGCAGCCACTACAAAACTTCTGCAGGAGGGTGAACGCTGGTTCAAGAACAAGAGCTTTGATGAGAAGGATTGGAGGGTTATCCTACAAAATCCAGGTATGGATGTAACTATTTTTAAATGAGGAATCCCTATCCATGCTTTAGAAGAGAAGTGGGCCAATCTATTGTTGATTATTCAAAAGTTCATTACCTGTGAGGGATGTTTTGGATCAATGTATATGTATCACACCCGCTTGTTGATGAATTTCTTAGAAAACCAAACCCTCAATTTCCCCTACTTCTTGTTAAATATCCTGAAGAAAATGTCCACCACCATCCAAAAGAATTTGGAGGACGTAGAACCCCATTTGTATCACCACGGCCTTGTGAAAATCTTGATAGAAAAACAATTAAAAGAAAATAAGGACACATGGCAGCAGTTTTTGGTCAAAAATTTCTTTGAAGATCCACAAGAAACCCCTGAAAGCAGCACACCTAGGAGAAGCAGAAGAAAGAGAACAAGTGATAAAATTCAAAGTACTCCTACTAACATAGTTGAAGAAACTAGTAGAGAAGAAAGACTATCTAAAAGTAGGAAGGAAAAGACTAAGGATAAAGAACAAAGAAAACCAAAAGGAAAAAGAAATATAGAAGTTGTATATCAAGCCCCAGATCCTTCCCAAAAAGAAGATCACCAAACACTGTCTAAAAGACTAGCTTATCTTCAGGAACAGTCAGCTGCAGCCAAGAAGAAAGGAAAAGAAAAACAGAGTAGGGAGGAAAAAGACACTAGTCCACAGCATGTAAGGAGAAGCTCCAGGCTTAAAGGGAAATTAAGGATAGTGCAAACCAAAGGACCTCACTTTATTGACTTGGGAGGGGAAACACCAGAGAAGCCTCCAGCAACTTCTCCTGACCGTAGCCCACACCATACTTCCATTTCACAGCCAGATTTTGACATGAGTCCTTCTAAGCCAGATTTCGAAATCAGTCCTTCTCAACAGGATTTTGGGGTTAGCTCAAGGAAAACTACACCCGAGATAGACCCGAATCAGAAAGAGATGTATGATTATGTATAATCCTTGGAAAAGATAGCCACAGGTCCAAGCACTTCATCCACTCAGCCTCACACAGTACAAGAAGCTCTAGTCCAATCATTGAAACAAGAAGTTTTTGAATTGGAGGTCTTAAATAGACACATTAAAAATGAAAATGAAACATTAAGGGAACAAATCAGATTGGACAAGATCATTCATGACAACACTATGTTACATCTTGGGCTGTGGCAGAAAAAGAATAGGAAATTGAAGAAGAAGTGCAGGAGGTTGAGTAAAGCACTTATCAACCTCAAATTCAGATGCTTGATGAGGAAGCCTAGGATGTTAGCAGTACCAAGGAAGAGGAGAAGAGGGCTGGATGTGCTGGCAGAGGTCTCAGAGCATATGGATTGAAGAGAGGATGGTCAAAATTTTGGTTGCATGGGGACATGCAACACCTTCACAGTAGGGGTATGTTGAGCCCTGAACTTGCATCTTTCCTATACACTTTCCTAGACTCTTTCCATTCACCTGGACCTACTAAGCTATCAACATCATTGCATATTAACCATAAAAGAGAATTTAAAGTGGTTTTTAACTATGTTTTGTGTCTGCTATTTGAACTAGATATTTGCTCATTGAGCTGCAGAATCATGTCACTTTCCGCAGTTGCTTCAAATTTCCGCAGCTGTTTTTGTTAAAGTCTACATTGTAGGTGTCATCAGGCAAAGTGAGCCACATGCGAAAGTTGGAAATGACTTGGACATGGACCGAGTCCTATTGGCTCAGTCGGATTCATCAGGGGAGGCCATGGTCAATGGTGGTCAAGCGGTGGTCAAACAGAAGAGTCCTATGGCAACAGGACTACGTTTCCAAGCACGTGAAAGGATTTTGTGGTCGTTTCTAGATCTCTGGAAGCACGCTGACACCTGTAGGCTGCCCACGATGTGAATCCAACAAGCCATTTTCAATAGATTGCATGATCTTGGCCGCCGTGATGCTAAATCCATGGATGCTATCGTTTACGTGTCCTCTGTCAGCATAGTTTACAGGAAAACAGTTATGTAACCTTTTATTATAAATAATGTGTTTCTATACGCATAGGAGTTAGTCTTTTGAATATAATTTTGCTGATAAAAAGCCCACTGTGCCATGACACTAGTTTCATTGTTGTGACTGCATTTTGAAATACATGATAAGACTATTTCTACATGATTGCATGAAGCGTAATTCTTGATTGATAGCTGTTGCCTGAGGTTGTGCAGAGGGCCCCTGCACATGCCGAGGTTTCATTTCTTATTGTTGTACAGTTTCATGCTGTGTTTCTTTATGTTTATTGCAAATATGCCATAGTTATTCACTTATGTATATTTCATTTACTATGGTACTAACGCTTCATTCTTGTTCATAATTTTACATGCTTTGTACATTGTTGTTAACGCTGATCAGTGTGCATGTTCCAAATTACAGTACGCCCGGGCATCTTCAAACATTTCCGTTTGCAAAAACTAGTGACATGGAATCAGTATTTCTGCTGACTTGCTTTTCTTAGCTTTTAATTCCAGTTCTGTTTTGTTGATTTCAGTTTAGTTCATTTGCTTTGTTAGACAGTTTAGATATCAGATTGCTCAAGTTGTTGATGATTACCTCTGAAAGCCATAGCTGGACTAACTGGTGAGGGGTTAGACTATGAATTGATGTGATTTGATTTTAGTTTACTTTTCTGCAATTAGATATCAGATTGCTCAAGTTGTTGATGATTACCTCCGAAAGCCATAGCTGGACTAACTAGCGAGCGGTCAAACTATGAATTGATGTGATTTGAATTTAGTTTACTTTTCTGCAATTAGATATCAGATTTCTCAAGTTGTTGATGACTACCTCTGAAAGCCATAGCTGGACTAACTCATGAGGGGTCAAACTATGAATTGATGTAATTTGATTTTAGCTTTACTTCACTCGCAATTTTTGGATTTCTTTGAGTGTAGTAGCTTAATTCTTTTCTTTTTTATTTAGACAACAGCAGGGATAATGGTTTCATGATCAGTAGTTCATTGTTTGTTTGATTAGAATAGTGGCACATTTTCATTTTCTTTTAGGAATTAATTTCATCATTAGTATGTTCTAAGACCCTCTGAACTTTGAAGTTTTGGAAATCATTATAAAGGACATAATTGCCTTGAAAATTTATATCCATACTTTCTTTTTTAGAGTAATCTTAAAACTCAGGGATAGAATTTCCATTTCACATTAGGAGATAAATGAAGATAAAAACCCCCAAAACAAAATAAAAAATCATAAACGAAAAAATGTAAGAAATAGGTTATCTTGCACATATAGTGCACCACACTTCAACAGTTTATGACTCCTGGATTGACAATTAATATAGCAATTTAGGACTCTCTAAATTGACCAAACAAGGATCCAAGCTGGAGGAATGACTTTGAATCAGACACAATGGTTGTAATTTCTTCTTCTATTCAATAAAGTATTTGAACCTTTCTCCCATATGTTTGTATTGTCTTATAATTCTTATATGTGTGAAATGTATCTGATTCCATTCACTTATATTCAATAGATCTTTTTCTTTGATCGATTCTTTGATTTCTATTTTTTTTTACAGGTACTTCTCAAGCGTATTAAGTATAGGAAGGAGTGACAGGATCGATACAAAGGAGAAGAGAGGAAAGTGGAACTACAAGTAGGTCTTCTCATCTTCTCATCTTATCTATTGCTTATAGGAAAAGACTAAAATATTTTAAATTGTTGTTCTAGATATGGCTACTTATCTAGGGAATTAGTATTTATTCATAGATACCAAATTCTCCAAAACAATACTTGTGTAACTTTCTTTACTAGCATAGTTCTAGCTTGAGTAGGTGTCCAAGTCAAGTTACAATTACGTGCCATATGTCCAATGTTATGACACTTGAAGCACTTTATGTTGTTCATGAATAAGAATTCATGACTTCTTGCAAAATTTCTTCTTGGAGATTGATGAGGAACATTATATTTATCTTTGTGATATGCCCTACAATCTTTTGCCATGTGACCAAATTTTGTATAAGAATAGAAATAACAAAGAAATATACTTTGGTACCTAGGAGAATAAGGTTTCCTTGATGTACTTCTGAAGTCTTTTTGCCTTGGGATCCTTTGATGATAACCATTGCTTCTTGCATCCTTGACACTATCAACATTTCTTCTTACAGTAGAATTTCTTCCGATGTCAACTTGACTCTTTCCTTTACTGGGAGCACCAACATTTCTTTCAGGCTTCCTCATGTCCTTGTTGTTTGAAGCATTATCATTCTTTCTTGAGGATTCACCTACATATCCAAGACCTTATTTATCAAGGGGAGACCTTTGATGACTTAGGATGTCATCTAGGGTTTGAGAGCTTTTCAAGTTCTTATTCAACAAGTCAACTTCCTTTTTAACAAAGACGATTTCTCATTTCAATGTTTCACAATATTCATCTTTCATAACTACTTTCATCTTCATTTCTCCCATCATCTTGGTTGATTCAGATGATTGGCCCTTAAGAGAAGTGATTTTTGATTTTAACTTGGTGATGTCATCATCCTTTTCTTCTAGTTGGTATATCATGGTGTTTCTCTCCTTTTCTACTTCATCAACTTGTCCTTCTATGAATGTCAAAGCTTCCATCACTTTCTCAGATCCTTGTGTTTGTTTCCTTTCTTCTTCTAGTTAAGATCTAAGGGAGGAGACCTCTTCCTTGTATGACCAATCTTTGCTTCAAGTTTGTTCAGGCTTTTGTGCCTTTGTTCAAGGTGGCTTGACAAGGTATCTTCCCATTTCTTTACCTTATCCAATTGATTTGTCATGGATATGACTTATTCATGATGCTTTCTCTTGTTTTGATGAAATTCTTCCTTAATCTTAGCGAGCTCCTCATCTATTTCCTGTACTTGAAGCTTCATAAGTTCAATTTCCTTCCTTGTCTTGTCCTGGTCACCAACTTATGTTTTCTTCTTAAGTTCCTCATTTTCCTTTTCCAAATTGTTAATCTCTTCCATGGTAGCCATAAGTTTAGTGATGTAGGTTTTAACCCCGTATAGAAATTACCTGCATACAAATTTTAAAAACATAAAATAAACAATAGCAAGAGCATAACACATAAAACAAATATACACAGAGATTTTACCCTGGATGCCAAAAATAGGACTAACAGATTGATTGGAAAGAATATAACACAGCCCAACAAGTGAGGAGATCTTCAAAATATTTTTCATTCTCTTCACCTTCTAGGTCTTCTTTAGCCTTGATGTTATCACTCTTATCTTCACCTTCCTTGATGGGCTTTGGATTTCCTTCTTGTTTTCCATCATTTTATTGACTATAGATCATTGTCAATGCTCCTTTTGAGTGAATATCATGAAGTTTATCCCATATGCCTTTCGCTGACAAAATTTTTTCAAAATTGGCCTTCATAGAATCAGGTAGCCCATTCAAGGTTGCTTTCATTGCTCTTGTATTATGTTCCTTGGAATATCCATCCATCATGTTATTATAAATCACTGATTTCTACACTTCAATCACTTGAGTTTTTAAGAAATTCCTCATTCTTGCTTCCCATATACCAAAGTTTCCATTGAAAAATGGAGCTTTCACAAATTGATTGACTTCGATTTCGGTGGTTGAGGGAGACACATATTTAGGAGGATTGGAGACTTTCTTCCTTGGCTAGGGCTTCAACCCTTGATGAAGACATCTAGGCTCGAACCTGGGATGTGCCAAGCACCTACCTGGACTTTAGTGAGGCTCCAACCTCTAAGGCTTTGACCCTATCTTATCCAATGCACCAACCTTGATTTTAGGAGCACCAACTCCAAGGACACCAATCCTATAGCTTTTCTTTGTCAAGATATGTTAAGTTGTTCTTCACATCTCCTAAAGTCTTGTTCAATGATCCCTGTCAATCGCCAACAATCCCTTCACTTAATTGTCACGTCATATCATCAATGAAAACTTTGTCTCATC